>Ga0068855_100000667_pt1 | contig 41874 bp, 41 predicted proteins | sample KBSCornC52_FD_66592 | JGI IMG/M metagenome (GOLD analysis project Ga0068855, IMG submission 66592) | Corn rhizosphere microbial communities from Kellogg Biological Station, Michigan, USA - KBS Corn C5-2 | ecosystem: Host-associated > Plants > Roots > Rhizosphere > Soil ...
AGGCATAGGCGTCGGGATAATCCGGCACGCGCCGCTGCATCCCGTCGAGGCCGAGGAAGTGCATCGGGAAGAACAGCACGTTCACGCCGACGAAGAAGATCCAGAAATGCAGCTTGCCAAGCAGCTCGCTGTACATGCGCCCAGTCATCTTGGGAAACCAGTAATAAAAGCCCGCGAACAGGGAAAACACGGCACCGAGCGAGAGGACATAGTGGAAGTGCGCGACCACGTAATAGGTGTCCTGCATGTAGTTATCGATGCCGCCGTTGGCGAGCACGACGCCGGTCACGCCACCCACCGTGAACATGAAAATGAAGCCGATCGCCCATAGCAGGGGCACCTTGAAGCTGATCGAGCCGCCCCACATAGTCGCGATCCACGAGAAGATCTTGATGCCGGTCGGCACCGCGATGACCATCGATGCCGCGGTGAAATAGACCTTGGTGTCGACCGAGAGCCCGGTGGTGAACATGTGATGGGCCCAGACCACGAAGCCGATCCCCGCGATCGCGACCATCGCATAGGCCATGCCGAGATAGCCGAACACCGGCTTGCGGCCGAACGTCGAGGTAATCTGGCTGATCATGCCGAAACCCGGCAGGATCATGATATAAACTTCAGGATGGCCGAAGAACCAGAATAGGTGCTGATAGAGTATCGGGTCGCCGCCGCCTGACGGATCGAAGAAGGTCGTGCCGAAATTGCGGTCGGTGAGCAGCATGGTGATCGCGCCGGCGAGCACCGGCAGCGAGAACAGTAGCATGAAGGCGGTGACGAGGATCGACCAGACGAACAGCGGCATCTTGTGCAGGGTCATGCCCGGCGCGCGCATGTTGAAGATCGTCGTGATGAAGTTGATCGCGCCGAGGATCGACGAGATACCGGCGAGGTGGATCGACAGGATCACCATGTCGACCGCCGGCCCGGGCGAGCCATAGGTCGCCAGCGGCGCATAGAGCGTCCAGCCGGTGCCGGCGCCATTGCCGGTGCCGCCGGAGACGAAACTCGATCCCATCAGCAGGATGAAGGACGGCACCAGCAGCCAGAAGCTGATGTTGTTCATCCGCGGGAAGGCCATGTCGGGCGCGCCGATCATGATCGGCACGAACCAGTTGCCGAAGCCGCCGATCATCGCCGGCATGACCATGAAGAAGATCATGATCAGCGCGTGGGCGCTGACCAGCACGTTCCAGAAGTGGAGCGAGGCATTGATGTCGGCGGTGCCCGCCCACATCGGCAGATACTGGATGCCCGGCTCGGCTAGCTCGAGCCGCATCAGGCCCGAGATGCCGCCACCGATCAGCCCGGCGACGATCGCGAAGATCAGATAGAGGGTGCCGATGTCCTTGTGGTTGGTCGACATGAACCAACGCTGGAAGAAGGCCGGCTTGTGATCCGCGTCATGGTGATGGTCGCCATGGTCGTCGGCGACGAAGGCGTGGCCGGGTGCAGCAATGTCGGTCATGCGGTCGGTCCCTGGTTGGCAGTCGCGCCCTGAGTCGTCGCGGGAGATGATGTAACGCCCGGGACCGTCGGTGGGGTGCTTGTTTCAGGCGTCACGGGCGCCTCGGCGGCCGCCGCCGGCGTCGGCCCGGCCGGCGCCTTGGCCTGGCCAAAGCTGCCGCCCTTCGATTTCACCCATTGGGCGAATTCCGCATCCGAAACGACCTGGACCGCGATCGGCATATAGCCATGCTTGGCGCCGCACAGCTCCGAGCAGGGGCCATAATATGTGCCGGGCTTCTCGACCTTGAACCAGGTCTCGTTCAGCCGTCCCGGCACCGCGTCTTCCTTGGTCCAGAAGGCGGGCACCGCGAAGCTGTGGATGACGTCCTCGGACGTCACGATGACCTTGATCACCTTGTTGACCGGAATAACCATCTTCTCGTCGACGCCGAGCAGGCGCGGCTGGCCGGTCTCCTTGGCTTTCTCATCGCTCAAGATGTTGGAAACAACCTCGAAATTGCCGTTGTCGGGATATTGATAGGACCAGTACCATTGATGGCCGATGACCTTGACCGTCAGATCGGCCTTGGGTTGGCTGTACTGCTTGCTCAGCAACTCGAACGACGGCCAGAAGATCAGCACCAGGATGATGATCGGCGTCAGCGTCCAGACGACCTCGATGAAGGTGTTGTGCGAGGTGCGGGTCGGGACCGGGTTGGCGCTGGCGCGGTAGCGCACCATCACCCAAAGCAGAAGCAGCATCACGACCAGGGCGATCGCGACGATCACCGGCACCAGAATGACATTGTGCATCCAGGCGGCCTCTTGGCCGATTGCCGTCACCTGCGGCTGGATCACCCAGCCCTTGGGCGTCGGCTGACCGGTCAGCTCGCCCCCGGCGTCCTGCGCCCAGGCAGGCATTGCCGCCATCAGCAGGCCAATCGCCGGGATTAACTTTTTCAACCCAATCATCTCACCCCCAAGCAAGCGCCGGAGACGCACCATGGGGCGCGACCGTAATCTTCGATGCGGCGGCTTATAGGCAGGGCATCCCGCCGCCTCAAGCGCCGCGATCAGGAATTTCGGGCCGTTGCGACGACCGCCGCCCGCGCATAGATACCCGCGCGACCGCTTGGCAAGGATTCCGCATGACCGACGACGATGTTCTTGCCGAATTCCGCGCCGCCGAAGCGCTGCTCGAAGGGCATTTCATCCTGTCGTCGGGGCTCCGCAGCCCGCGCTACCTGCAATGCGCCCGGGTACTGATGGACCCGGCACGGGCGGCGCGACTCGCCGAGGCGCTCGTCGCCGGCCTGCCGGCGCCCCTGCGGGCGGAGATCGAGGCGGTGGTTTCGCCGGCGATGGGCGGCATCATCGCCGGCCATGAGGTTGCCCGCGCGCTCGGCGTACCGGCGATGTTCGTCGAGCGGCCGCAGGGGACCTTCGAGCTGCGCCGCGGCTTCCGGCTGGAGCCGGGGACCCGCGTGCTGATGATGGAGGACGTCGTCACCACCGGCCTGTCGAGCCGCGAGGCGATCGCCGCGATCGAGGCGGCCGGCGGCCGTGTGATCGCCGCCGGCGCGCTGGTCGACCGCTCCGACGGCGCCGCCGACCTTGGCGTGCCGTTCTACCCGCTGATCCGGCTGGCGGTGCCGAGCTATGCCGCCGACGCGCTGCCGGCCGAGCTCGCCGCGATCCCGCCGGTGAAACCGGGCAGCCGCACGTGAGGCCAAGACTCGGCGTCAACATCGATCACGTCGCGACCATCCGCAACGCGCGCGGTGGCGAGCATCCCGATCCGGTCCGCGCCGCCTTCGCCGCCGCGGAGGCCGGCGCCGACGGCATCACCGCCCATCTCCGCGAGGACCGGCGCCACATCACCGATGGCGATATCGACCGGCTGATGGCGCGGCTCGACATCCCGCTCAACCTGGAAATGGCGGCGACCGAGGAAATGCTCGAGATCGCGCTGCGTCATCGGCCGAACGCCGCCTGCATCGTCCCGGAAAAGCGCGAGGAGCGGACCACCGAGGGCGGGCTCGACGCGGCCGGGCAGCACAATCATCTCGCCTATTATGTCGACAAGCTCGGTGCGGCGAACATCCGCGTCAGCCTGTTCATCGAGCCCGACCCCGCCCAGGTCGAGGCGGCGATCCGGCTGGGCGCCCCGGTCGTCGAATTCCACACCGGCCGCTATGCCCATCTCGAGGGCGATGAACGCGTCGCCGAGCTCGGCCGTATCGCCGAGGCCGCCGCGCTCGCGAAGAAGAACGGCATCGAGCCGCATGCCGGCCACGGCCTGACCTTCGACAATGTCACGGCGGTGGCGGCGATCCCGCAAATCGCCGAGCTCAATATCGGCCATTTCCTGGTCGGTGAGGCGATCTTCGTCGGGCTGGAGACCAGCGTCCGGATGATGCTGGCGGCGATGGACGCGGCGCGATGATCATCGGCATGGGCTCGGATCTGTGCAGCATCACGCGCATCGGCGCGTCGCTGGAGCGCTTTGGCGAGCGCTTCATCGCCCGGGTGTTCACCCCGGTCGAGCGCGCCAAGGCCGAACGCCGCACGCTGAGCCGGGCCGGCACCTATGCCAAGCGCTTCGCCGCCAAGGAGGCCTTTGCCAAGGCAGTCGGCACCGGCTTTCGCAACGGCGTGTTCCTCAAGGACATCGGGGTGGTCAACCTGCCGAGCGGCGCCCCGACCCTGGCGCTGACCGGCGGAGCACGAAGACGGCTTGACGCAATCACGCCCGCAGGCCACGCCGCCGTCGTCCATCTGACCCTCACCGACGATCACCCTTGGGCGCAGGCCTTCGTCGTCATCGAAGCGCGCCCGATTACCGAGGATGCCGCGTGACCGAACCCCAAACCGAGGCCACGACCCCGACCGCGGCCAAGCAGGGCACAGACTGGTGGGCCGAGGCGCGCAGCCTGTTCTGGCTGGTTCTGGCCGTGCTCGGCTTCCACAGCTTCATCGCCAAGCCGTTCTACATTCCGTCGGAATCGATGATGCCGATCCTGCTCAAGGGCGATCGGCTGGTGGTGACCAAATATCCCTATGGCTGGTCCTATGTGTCGCCGTCCTTCCACATCCTCCCGTTCATTTCAGGTCGGCTGTTCGGGCGGCTGCCGAAACGCGGCGACATCGTCATCGTCAAGCCGGTCAACCTCTCGTCGGACTATATCAAGCGCGTGATCGGCCTGCCGGGCGACACCATCGCGCTGGAGAACGGCAGGGTCATCTTGAACGGCAAGATGCTGGCTTACGAGCAACGCCCGCCGATCCTCGTCCCGGTCGATGCCAATGCGCCATGCGAAGACCGCTATTATCCGGGCGACCGGATCACCGCCGCGGATGGCAAGGAATATTGCCGCCTGCCGGTGGTGCGCGAGACGCTGCCGAACGGGCGCTATTACGATACGCTCGATCTCGAGATCTCGCAGTTCGACAATTACGGCCCCATTCGTGTTCCGCCCGGCAGGGTCTTCCTGATGGGCGACAATCGCGACCGTTCCGCCGACAGCCGGGTGTCGCTCGATGCCGACGGCCTGGGCGGACCGGTGCCGTGGGAAAATCTCGGTGGCCGCGCCGAGTTCATCACCTTCTCGCTCGACGGCACCACCCAGTTGTGGAATCCGATCAGCTGGGTGACGGCGCTGCGCGGCGGCCGGGCCGGCACCTCACTCCATCCCGCGACAATCAAGTGACCGAGGCCCCTGACGGCCAGCATGTCGAGGAGCCCGGCCCGACCGAGGTTTCCGACCCGCTGATCCGCCAGGAGTTGAGGCGCGCGACCGTCTGGATCGGGCTCGCGATCGCGATCGCCCTCGCCTGGCTGCTCGCCCAGCCGCTGCTGCTGATCGTCGGCGGGATGGTGTTCGCCGCGATGCTCGATGGCGGCGCGCGGCTGCTCGGCCGCGTCCTGCCGATCCCGCGCGGTGCCCGGGTGGCGCTGGTCGCGATCAGCGCGATCGCCTTCATCGTCGGTGTGTTCTGGTTCGCCGGGGTCGAGCTGATCGGCCAGTTCGAGGCGCTGAAGGCGGTCGTCACCATCCAGATCGAGCGGATGACGAGCTGGGCGACGTCGCTCGGCCTGATGCCGGCGGGCAATCACGCCGAGGCGCTCGGCCGCCAGCTGATGGGATCGCTCGGCCAGCTCACCAGCGCGGTCGGCACCGCGATCGGGGCGATCTCGAGCCTGGCGATGATCGTCGTGCTTGGCCTGTTCATCGCGCTCGAGCCACGCATTTATGAGCGCGGCATCGCCTGGCTGCTGCCGATGCGCCAGCGCGAAGGATTCTACGAGACCACCGAGACGATGGCCTGGACGCTGCGCCGGCTGATGTTCGGGCGGCTGGTCGGCATGGCGGTCGAGGGCGTGCTGGTATGGATCGCGCTCAGCCTTGCCGGCGTGCCGATGGCCGGGCTGCTCGGCCTGATCACCGGCCTGCTCGCCTTCCTGCCCAATATCGGCGCGATCATTTCCGGCGTGCTGACCATCCTCGTCGGCTTCAGCGCCGGGACGGACACCGGCCTGTGGGCGGTCGCGATCTATTTCGGAGTCCAGACCTTCGACGGCTATGTCGTGCTGCCGATCGTCGCCCGGCGCTCGGTCGATCTCGCCCCGGCGCTGGTGCTCGGCGCGCAGATCCTGTTCGGCGCGTTGTTCGGCATCCTCGGCCTGGCGCTGGCCGATCCGATGGTGGCGATGACCAAGGTCGCGCTCGAGCGGCGGGCAAGAACCGCCTGAACTGGCTTATTGGGCGGGCGCGCCTGCCGGCGGCTCGCCGGTGTGCACAGTCACCCCAGATGGCGGTTCGGCCGGTGGCGCGGACGCCTCGGCGGATGGTTCGCTGGTTTGGGGCGGCATCGCCTCGGCCCCCGAATCGTTCGGCGGCGGAGCGATGTGCTGCGGCGCCATCGCGCTTTGCGGCGCAACCGCAAGCAGCTCGACCTCGAAATCCAGGGCGGCGTTCGGCGGGATGACGCCATTGCCGGCGCCGGCGGCGCCATAGCCCAGCTCGGGCGGTATCCAGAACCGGTACCGCGATCCGACCGGCATCAGCGTCAGACCCTCGCTGAAACCCTTGATCGCGCCGGTGACCGGCATCTGCACCGGCCCGCCCTGCAGCGCGCTGGCGTCGAACAGCGTCCCGTCCGCCAGCCGGCCGGTATAGTTGATCGCGACGATGTCATGGGTCGTCGGCCGCGGGCCCGTCCCGGTGTGGAGGACCTGATATTGCAGGCCGGTCTCGGTGACGACCACCCCCGGCTTCTTGGCGTTGCGGGCGAGAAAGGCCGCCGCCGAGGGGACGATCCGGCTGGTGCTGAAGACCGCAAAGCCGATGCCGAGGAGGGCCAGCAGCGCAAGGCCGAACCACAGCCCGCCGGTGACGCGACGTTCGATCGGGGGCAGCGGTACCGCGGTTACCGACATTGGCGGAGCGCCCTAACGGCCGCCGTCACGCTCCAGCCGCTTGCGCTCGAGCTTGCGGGCCCGGCGGACGGCGGCGGCGCGCTCGCGCGCACGCTTCTCCGACGGCTTCTCGTAGTGCCGGCGGAGCTTCATCTCGCGATACACGCCTTCGCGCTGGAGCTTCTTCTTGAGAGCCCGAAGCGCCTGATCGACGTTGTTGTCGCGAACGATGATTTGCATAAACTCGCCGTTTCCCGATTGCACAGACCCTGATCGCCGCGGAGTCCCTCCGCAGCGCAGGAGGCGCGGCCTAGCCGATCACGCCGATTCTATCAAGACCGAACCGGATAGGCGCGCACCAGCGTCGGGCGCAGCCGCAGCTCGGTGCCGGCGGCAACCGGCTGACCGCTGACCAGCCGCAGCTCAATCGCCTCGCCGGTCGTCAGGACGGTGGCATCGATCCGCAGGGCAGGGCCGGCGTCGAGGACATGGTCGACCCTGACCGCGATCCCCTCCTCGCCCTCGGCGACCGCCACCTCGTGCGACCGGACATAGGCCACCGCCTCGCCGTCCGGCTGGGCGCCGGCCGCATTGTCGAGCAGCAGCGGGCCGAGCCGGACCCGGCCACCCTCGATCGCGGCGGTCAGGCGGTTGGCATCGCCCAGGAAATCGGCGACGAAGGCGCTGGTCGGCCGGTTGTAGACCGTCGCCGGCTCGTCGATCTGCTCGATCCGGCCACTCGACATCACCACCACCCGATCGGCGATCTCGAGCGCCTCGTCCTGGTCATGGGTGACGAAGATCGAGGTGATGCCGGTCTCGTCGTGGATTTCGCGCAGCCAGCGCCGCAGGTCCTTGCGAACCTTGGCGTCGAGCGCGCCGAACGGCTCGTCGAGCAGCAGCAGCTTGGGCTGGACCGCGAGCGCCCGCGCCAGGGCGACGCGCTGGCGCTGGCCGCCCGACAGCTGGGCCGGATAACGTTTGCCGTAGCCGGGCAGCTGGACGAGATCGAGCAGCTCCTCGACCCGCGAGGCGATCTCGCGGCGGCGCGGCCGCTGGCGCCAGGGCTTCACCCTCAGGCCGAAGGCGATGTTCTGGGCGACGGTCATGTGCTTGAACAGCGCGTAGTTCTGGAAGACGAAACCGACGCCACGCTCGCGCACCGGGCGCGCCGAAACGTCCTCGCCGTCGAAGGTGATGGTGCCGCTGTCGGGAAAGTCGAGGCCGGCAAACAGGCGCAGCAAGGTCGTCTTGCCCGAGCCGGATGGCCCGAGCAGCGCGAGGAACTCGCCGCTCTTCACCTCGACGGTGACATGGTTGAGCGCCGGATAGCGGCCAAAGCGCTTGACCACGTCGATCGCGGAAACGGCCGTCATCGATTCCCCCTCAATGACCGCGGCCAACGGGCTCATGGCCGGAAAGCCACTCGAGCACGGTCTTCAGCACAAGCGTGACCAGCGCCAGCATCGCCAGCAGCGACGCCACCGCGAAGGCGGCGACGTAGTTATACTCGTTGTACAGAATCTCGATGTGCAGCGGCATGGTGTTGGTCTCGCCGCGGATATGGCCGGACACCACCGAGACCGCGCCGAACTCGCCCATCGCCCGGGCGTTGCACAGCAGCACGCCGTAGAGCAGGCCCCAGCGGATATTCGGCAGGGTGACGCGGAAGAAGGTCTGCCAGCCGTTGGCGCCGAGCGACATCGCCGCCTCCTCGTCGCTGCGACCCTGTTCGGTCATCAGCGGGATCAGCTCGCGCGCGACGAAGGGAAAGGTGACGAACATCGTCGCGAGGACGATGCCGGGAATGGCGAAGACGATCTTGATATTATGCTCGGCCAGGATCGGCCCGAGCAGGCCCTGGGCGCCGAACAGCAGGATATAGACCAGGCCGGTCACGACCGGCGACACCGAGAAGGGCAGGTCGACCAGCGTCACCAGAAAGCCCTTGCCGGGAAAATCGAACTTGGTGATCGCCCAGGCGCCGGCGATGCCGGTGATGGTGTTGAGCGGCACCGCAATCGCCGCGACCGTGAGGGTCAGGTGGATCGCGGCGCGCGCATCCGGATCCTTGAGCGAGTCCATGAACACGCCGACGCCCTTGGCCAGCGCATTGCCGAACACCGAGAGCAGCGGCAGGATCAGGACCAGCACGAGATAGGCGATGGCGGCGAGCACCAGCGCGGCGCGCGAGGCGCGCGAGGAGATCAGCGGATCGCGCCGGCCCTTCATCGCGCGACCATCCGCCGGTGCGCCCAGCTCTGGACCAGATTGATCGCGAGCAGCGCGAGGAAGGACACGGCAAGGACGACACAGGCGATCGCAGTCGCCGCGCCATAGTCGAACTGCTCGAGCTGGACGACGATCAGCAGCGGCGCGATCTCGGTGTGATAGGGCATGTTGCCGGCGATGAAGATCACCGAGCCATATTCGCCGACACCGCGGGCGAAGGCGAGCGCGAAGCCGGTCGCCAGCGCAGGCGAGATCGCCGGCAGGATCACCTTGCGGAAGGTGGTGATGCGCCCCGCTCCCAGGCTCGCCGCGGCTTCCTCGACATCGCGTCCGACCTCGGCGAGCACCGGCTCGACGGTGCGAACGATGAACGGCAGTCCGATGAACACCAGGGCAAGCGTCACGCCGGCGGCGGTATAGGCGATCTTGATGCCGAGCGGCTCGAGGATCGAGCCGATCAACCCGTTCGAGGCATAGAGCGCGGTCAACGATATGCCGGCGACGGCGGTCGGCAAGGCGAAGGGCAGATCGACCACCGCATCGACCAGCCGGCGCCCGGGGAAATCGATCCTGACCAGCACCCAGGCGACGAGCAATCCGAAGGGTACGTTGATCAGCGCCGCGATCGCCGCGGTGCCGAAGCTCAGCCGATAGGCCGCCATCGCACGGGCGCCGGTCGCCGCCTCCCAGAATCCCGACCAGCCGAGCCCGGCCGCCTTGATCACCAGCGCGGCGAGCGGGATCAGCACGATCAGCGACAGCGCAGTCAGCAGGATGCCCATGCCGAGACCGAAACCAGGAATGCTGGAGCGGCGATGCCAGCGGATCAGGCGCATCGAGCCTCCGCCGCGCTTGCGATGCGTGACCTGGCTGACCTGCGCGCGAGCGCCGCCCGCGAAAGACCGTCGATAGAGTCCATCCAGTTCCTGCGTCTCGCGATCGGGCCGCGTCCGCCTTCCACGACCGCGGCTTGCGGGCGAAGGCCGAGCAACTTCGATACCGACATCCCTCGCCTCGCCCTCACCTCGAGTGCGAAGATCGGCGTCTCGATAGCGATTAGCCGCGTCGTTACCAAGATCGTCCATCAAAATAGCCCGAATGCGCATGGAACTGGTGGGTTTGCCGACATGCGAGCAAGCCCCCGTCGGATGCGACGGGGGCTTACCCATGACCGTGACTGATTCCTACCAGTCGAAGTGGAGCCGGGCGGCGAAGGCATCGCCCGCGGTCTTGTTGCCGATCGGATCGAGCGGCGTGTTGGTTCCGGCGAAGCGGATATAGTTGAGCTGGAGCTTGATGAATGGGTTCCAGTACCAGTTGAGCCCGGCGGTCAGGGCATGCGCCTTGTTGCCGCGGCGCGCGATCAGCGGCGTGTCGGCGACATTTGCCTCATCGTAACGCAGCGCCAGCTCAACCGCGCCCCAGCCGCCCTTGCCGTCGAAATTGTTGAGCGGCCTCACCCGATCGAAATTGCCGTTCTTGAACGGCCGGCTTTCCCCGGTCAGGAACCAGGTGCCGTAGACATACCAGCCATCAAAGCTCGGATTGCCCGCGCCGGCGAGCAACCCGGTTTGCGCCGGGAACAGATCCTTGTCGCGGTTGATCTTGAGATGCCCGTATTCGGCGGCAAGGGTGAACGGCCCGTAGACGCCCGCGGCCTCGAAGCCATAGTAGAAGGCGCTCTTGGCGTCCGGGATCACGCCCGAATCGATGATGTTGCCATTGTCGACCCGGATGCTCGGTCGCTCGCTCGCCTGGATGCCGACCGCGGTCGCGGTGCGAAGCTGGGTCCGATAGGACGCTGCCGCGCCGAAGTGCAGGATCTTGCGATCCTCCAGCACCGGTTCCCAGGTCGCGCGAATATTGCCGCCCCAGCCCTCATCCGGCGTGTCGCAAAGGTTGGGTCGATTGTTGGCCGACGCCGGCGCGCAGGTTGCGCTGGCCGAAGCGTTGTTGGCGGCGCGGCCGATGCTCTCATTCTCGCCGAAAATGCCGGCGGTGAAGGTGTAGTTCGGCTTCACATAAGCGACCGACAGGCCGAGACGCCGCTCCGCGACGATGTTGCCGGCGATCACGTTGAACATGCCGCGCTCGAGGAAGGTGTTGTAATTGTCCGAGTTGTTCGACTCGAGGCCGAACGGCGCCTTGTGCTGGCCGAGCGTGATCTGCAGCGGCTTGATGCCAACATATTGGACATAGGCGTCCTGCAGGTTGACCGTGTTGCCGGCGAAATCGGCTTCGAGCCGCCAATTGAAATTCTTGAAGGCAGTGCCCTCGACGCCGATGCGGGCACGGCGGAAGCCGGTGCCGTTGTTGTAGTCGTAGCCGCCCCTGCGCTCGTTGAAGCCGACATAATCGGCATCGACCACGCCGCGGATCTTGAAGGTCGTCGCGCCGTTCACGTCGGAAAAGGTCGGCACGATGCCGTTCGTCGCGAGCCCCTTGGCGGCGCGAACCTCGACCTTCTCGACCCGCGTCTGGGTCTCGGCGGCGGCCGATTTGAGCTGAGCATTCTCCGTCTCGAGCGACTTCACCCGCGCTTCGAGCGCGTTCAGCCGGTCGAGCACCGGATCGCCGGTCGGCGCCGGCGGCGACGCCTGCGCCGGCGCATCGTCCGGCACGGACGAGTCGATCGCATCGCCGGCCACCGCCGGATCGGCCGCGCTGTCCTGGGCATGGGCAAGCGTCGGCAGGGTGAGCGCGAGCACAACAAAGCTCACACCCCGAAATCGGAGCTTCATGGTCATTCCCCTTGGATCGAGCGGCGCGGCGCTCACCGTGCCCGCTCAGCTCAGACTATTTCTTGGCGTCTTCGAAAATCTGGTCGAACAGGCCGCCGTCGTTGAAATGCGCGGCCTGCGCCCGCGCCCAACCGCCAAAGTTGCGGTCGATCTGGAACAGCTGGAGCGATTTGAACTGGCGCCTGTATTTGGCCGCCACTGCCGGATCGATCGGGCGATAGAAGTTCTTGCCGATGATGTCCTGCCCAGCCGGCGTGTAGAGGAACTTCAGATAGTTGTTCGCCAGCTCGAGCGTGCCGTGCTTCTTGGCATTGCCGTCGACCACCGCCACCGGCGGCTCGGCGCGGATCGACACCGACGGGTAGACGATCTCGAACTTGCCCGGGGCCAGTGTCTTCAGCGCGAGCATCGCCTCATTTTCCCAGGCGAGCAGGACGTCGCCCTGGCCACGCTCGACGAAGGTCGTGGTCGAGCCGCGCGCGCCGGTGTCGAGCACCGGCACATTGTGGAACAGCTTGACCATATAGTCGCGCGCCTTGGCCGCACCCAGGGTCTTGGTCGCATAGCCCCAGGCGGCGAGATAATTCCAGCGCGCACCGCCGCTGGTCTTGGGATTGGGTGTGATCACCCCGACGCCGGGCCTGATCAGGTCGTCCCAGTCGTGGATCCCCTTCGGATTGCCCTTGCGGACGAGGAAGACGATCGTCGAATAATAGGGTGTCGATTTGTGATCCGCACCGAGCCGCGACTGCCAGTTGGCCGGCAGCTTGTTGGTGTTCCTGGCGATCGCATCGATGTCATAGGCCAGCGCCAGGGTGACGACGTCAGCCTCGAGGCCGTCGATCACGGCACGCGACTGGCCACCCGAGCCACCGTGCGACTGCTTAATCGTCACGCCCCGGCCCTCGGGGGTCTTGGCGAAGGCCGCATTGACCGCGCGGTAAAGCTCGCGAGTCGGGTCGTAGGACACGTTCAGCAGCTCCGCCGCCTGTGCCGCGCTCGACCCCATAAGCGCGATGGCGATCGCCAGTCGCAGACTCGTCCGACGCATTGAATGCCTCCCTAATCTGATGGTGCGAGCTATAACCCTACTAATCTAGTGGACAATTAACATTGTCTATCGGGGCGGAAAGCGCGACTTCCTGCCTCGGGCGCGTGACGATCATAACGCCTGTGTACGGTTTCGGGGCCCCGCCGGCCCCAGCGAGCGGTGGATCGCACGTTGTCGCCCAGGCCGAAGCGAGGGGCGAGCGTAGCCTAGGCGAGCATGCGGTAGCCGGCGAAGGCGAGGACGAGGGCGAGCATCGGCTGGAGGACGCGGTTCGGCACACGATTGGCGAGCAGTGCGCCAACAATGATCCCCGGTACCGAGCCGATCAGGAGATTGCCGAGCAGCAGGAAATTGACGTTGCCAGCGAAGAGATGGGTCAGCCCGGCGAGGAGGGTGAGCGGGACGGCATGGACGATATCGGTGCCGACAAGTTTGCGCGTCGTCATCTGCAGCGGATAGAGCGCCAGCAGCATCGTCGCGCCAAGCGCTCCGGCGCCGACCGAGGTCAGCGTCACCATCACCCCCAGCACGGCGCCCGCGATTATGGTCAGGACGGGCTGCCAGCGCATGAAGCGCTGCGCCGTCTCAGGATCGATGGAACGATTGGCCGCCTGGATCCGGCCCCTGAACAGCGTAGCCACCGCCGTGAGCAGCAGGACGATGCCGAGCGCATTCATGATCAGGCCGCTCTTGATCTGATGCCCGTGCATCCCGAGGACAACCCATGCGGTGAGCAGCGAAGCAGGCAGACTGCCGTAACAAAGCCGGCGCACGATCTTGAGGTCGGCCCCACCCGTGCGATGATGGATCGAGCCGCCGACAGCCTTGGTGATCGCCGCGAACCACAGATCGGTGCCGACCGCCGTGGTCGGCACAACGCCGAAAATAAGGATCAGCGCCGGCGCCATCAGCGAGCCGCCGCCGACGCCGGTCATGCCGACGATCAGGCCGACGAGCAGCCCGGCTACGCTGTGCAGCACATCCATTGAGCCCCCACCCCCTCGACAGCCCCGTCAGCGCTCGAATTGAGAATCATGCGCCAGCGCGCGACCGCGCATAGATGTCCGCCAATGCCGTAGCCAAAGATTTTCTCTATGCACCCCGCAAGCTTGGCCTCCAGCCGCGCCGCGCGCTATCACCTCGGCGTGACCAGCTTCACGGTGAACGGCCAACCGGTGCACTATGCGCTCGATCCCGCCACGCCCTTGCTTTGGGCGCTGCGCGACGCGTCGAACCTGACCGGCACCAAATATGGCTGCGGCATCGGCCTGTGCGGGGCCTGTACGGTCCATGTCGACGGCAATCCCACCCGCGCGTGCCAGGTGACGATCGCCACGCTCGAAGGCAGCTTCGTAACCACCATCGAAGGCCTTTCCCCGGACCGCTCGCATCCGGTGCAGCAGGCCTGGATCGCCGAGAATGTGCCGCAATGCGGCTATTGCCAGTCGGGCATGGTGATGGCGGCCGCCGCCCTGCTCGCCCATGACCGAGATCCGACCGACGCGATGATCGACCAGGCGATCACCAATCTCTGTCGCTGCGGCACCTATCCGCGCATTCGCCGGGCGATTCGCCGTGCCGCCCGTGTCCTGCGCGGCGAGGAGACGATCGCCGCCGCGCCGCCGCCCCATGCCGACGCGCGCGATGCAGCGGCCGCGGTGCCAGCGCTTGAGCCGCCCTCGGCACAGGTTAGCCCGCGGTAACCTTTCTGTCGGTTCGCTGACGATCGGGTTCACCACAGGCTCAGCGGCAGCACGCGAAAATCCTCTCCCGTCGGCGTTCGTGAAGCCGAAATGAGGAGAAGAATAATGCGCAAGGCAATGATCGGCGTGCTGATGGCCAGCACGCTCGCCACCCCGGCCCTGGCCCAGAGTCGCGACGAAATTCACCAGGACCGCCGCGAAGTCATTCAGGGTCAAAGGGAAGTGAACCGCGATCTGCGTCGTGGCGATTATGGCGAGGCGCGGCGCGACGCTCGCGAGCTGCGCGAAGATCGCCGCGAGTTGCGCGAGGATCGTGCCGACCGGCGCGACAACCGTTGGCGTCGTTCGGATTACGTCGACCGCAGTTGGTCGCGTCGCGCCTGGACGCGCGATTGGCGCAACAACCGCGTCTACGACTGGCATGGCTATCGCGACTTCAATCGTCGCATCTTTTCCATGCCGGCCTATGTCGGCCCGCGCGGCTGGACCTATCGCCGTTACCGGGCAGGCGTGCGGATAGCCCCGGTGTTCTACAGCCAGCGCTACTGGATCTCTGATCCGTGGCGTTACCGCCTGCCCTACGCCTCGGGCTTCACCCGCTGGGTCCGCTATGGCGACGACGTGCTGCTGATCGATACGCGTCGCGGCATCATCCTCGACATCATCCCGGATTTCTTCTGGCGATAATCGATCAGGCCGCGCCGGGCATCCCCGCCCCGGCGCGGCCGATGTCGAGGCGCTCGGCTGATGTTCAGGCGAGCGCCTCGGCGATCAGCCTTCGTGTCGGTTCGATTCCGTAGAGCGCAATGAAGCTGCCCATCCGCGGTCCTTGCGAGCTGCCGAGAAGAACCTCGTACAACGCCTTGAACCAATCGCGCAGCGGCTCGAACGCCGCCGCCTTGCCAACCTCATAGACCTCATGCTGGATGGTCTCGGCATCGGCGTCCGCGGCGAGCGCGGCGAGCCGCTTGTCGAGATCGGCCAGCGCCGCCGCCTCGCGCGGATCGGGCGCCCGCCGCTTCAGGGTCGGCGCGACGAAATCGCGATGATAGGCGACGGCATAGCCGACCAGCGCGTCTAGCGCCGGATCCTTGGCCGGGTCCGCGTCCGGCAGATAGCGGCGCAAATAGGCCCAGACCGTCTCCGGGGTTGCCTCGGAGAGCACCCCGACAAGGTTGAGCAGCAGACCGAAGCCGATCGGCGAGCGGGCGGCCGGCGGCGGCCCGCCATGGATGTGGTGGACCGGATTGCCGAGCTTCTGCTCGACCGGCTGGCCATCATAGGCGGCGGCGAACTGGGCATATTCGTCGACCGCCTTGGGGATCACGCCCCAATGCAGCGACTTCGCCTTCTTCGGCTCGCGGTACATGTAGAAGGCAAGGCTCTCCGGGCTAGCGTAGGTCAGCCATTCGTCGATCGTCAGGCCGTTGCCCTTCGACTTTGAGATCTTCTCGCCGCGCTCGTCGAGAAACAGCTCATAGTTGAAACCGTCCGGCGGCCGGGCGCCCAGCACGCGCGCGATCTTCGACGACTGGACAACGGAATCGATCAAATCCTTGCCGGCCATTTCATAGTCGACGCCGAGCGCAACCCAGCGCATCGCCCAATCGACCTTCCATTGCAGCTTGGCGCCGCCCGAGAGGATCGAGACGATCATCGCCTCGCCGTCATTGGGGTCGGTATAGGCGACCGTGCCGGTCTCGGCGTCGACGACCGTGACCGGCACCTGCAGCACGATGCCGGTCTTGGGGTCGAGCGGCAGCACCGGCGAATAGCTTCGTCGCCGTTCCTCGCGCAGTGTCGGCAGCATCACGCCCATGATCGCATCGAAATGCCGCAGGACCGCGCGCAATGCGTCGTCGAAGCGGCCCGAACGATAGCAATCACTTGCCGAGAGAAACTCATAGTCGAAGCCGAAATGGTCGAGGAAGTCGCGCAGCATCGCGTTATTGTGATGGGCGAAGCTTTCATGCGTGCCGAAGGGATCGGGGATGACACTCAGTGGCTTGCCGAGATTGGCCGCGAGCAGCTCCGGATTGGGCACGTTGTCAGGGACTTTGCGCAGTCCGTCCATATCGTCCGAGAAAGCGACCAGCCGTGTCGGCACATCGGACAGCTGCTGATAGGCATGGCGCACCATGGTTGTGCGCGCGACCTCGCCGAAGGTGCCGATGTGCGGCAGCCCCGACGGTCCGTAGCCGGTCTCGAACAGCACATGCCCCTTGGCCGGAGGGCCATCGGGATAACGCGCGAGCAGCTTTCTCGCCTCCTCGAAGGGCCAGGCCTTGCTGACCATCGCGGCCTCGCGAAGGGCATCGGTGTTTGTCATTTGTTCCATTGTCTTCTAAGTGCTGCACCGGCCTTAGCGCCAAAAGCCGAATGGATAGAAGCCCGATGCACCATCGGCCGTGCCGGTCAGCGTGATGAGTCCGATCCGCGCACCCGCGCTGCACGCCACTCATGGCGGGATCTGGCTCGCCGAGCCGGGCGCCGCCACCGTCACCATTTCGCGCGGCGAAGCGATCGCGCGCGCCGCCGAGACACCGGTGATCCTGCTCAACGCGCCGATGATCGGCCAGCGGCTCGGCTATCCCGAACTCTCCGGGCTCGATCTGCTCGAGCTGTTCGCATTCGTCCATCCGGCCCGCTTCGTCGTGCCCACCGGCGCCGGGCTCGCCCGCGCGCTCGGCCTCGTTCCGCCGGCCGACGATGCCGCAACCGCGGCGTTTCTTAGCGCGGCGGCGGCAGCCCTGTTCGACCGCATGGCGGATGACGACTGGCCGGAGCGCGAGGGGGCCTGGTCTGCCGCCCAGGCGCTCGCCCGGCTGCGCTGGCCCTGGGGCCCGACAGTGCTGGCGCGGCTGGTGCCGCCGGCGCGGCCGGACCGCTGGCTGTTCTCGCGCCTGCCGCAATGGGAGGAAACACAGCCGCGCCCGGCGCCGCGCAGCCTCCAGCTCGATCCCGCTGACGTCGCCGGCCGCCTTGCCGCGCTGACCGGCACGGACGCCGAGCCCCGTCCCGGGCAGCGGGCCTATGCCGCCGCGGTGACCGAAGCCTTCGCCCCGAGAAGCCGGCGCGACGCGCCCGAGATGGTGCTCGCCGAAGCCGGCACCGGTATCGGCAAGACGCTCGGCTATCTCGCCCCGGCATCGCTCTGGGCGGACCGGGCGGGTGGCGTGGTCTGGGTCTCGACCTTCACCCGCGCGCTGCAGCGCCAGCTCGACCGCGAAGGCGCGCGGCTGTTCCCCGACGCGGCCGAGCGGGCGACGCGGGTCGTCGTGCGCAAGGGCCGCGAGAATTATCTCTGCCTGCTCAATCTCGAGGATGCGATCCAGGGCGGCTTCGCCGGCCGCGCGGCGATCCTCGCCCAGCTGATCGCCCGCTGGGCGGCCTATACCCGTGACGGCGATATGGTCGGCGGCGATCTGCCGGGCTGGCTGCCCAGCCTGTTCCGCCGCGCCGGGGCCGCTGCCCTGACCGATCGCCGCGGCGAATGCGTCTATGCCGGTTGCCCGCATTACCGCCGCTGCTTCATCGAGCGCTCGATCCGCGCCGCGGGACAAGCCGACATCGTCATCGCCAATCACGCGCTGACGATGATCGCCGCGGTGCGCAGCCGCGAAACCGGCGAGGCGCCGACCCGGCTGGTGTTCGACGAGGGTCATCATCTGTTCGATGCCGCCGACAGCACCTTCGCGGTGGCGCTGACCGGCCAGGAGGCGATCGAGTTGAGGCGCTGGATCCTCGGCCCCGAACGCAACAGCCGCGGCCGTCGCCGCGGGCTCGCGGCGCGGCTCTCCGACGTCGCCTCCTATGATGATGAGGGCGAGCGCGCGCTCGAGGATGCCTGCGCCGCGGTTCAGTTCCTGGTCGCCGACGGCTGGCTCGGACGGCTCGCGGAGGGCAAGCCGCAGGGGCCGGTCGAAACCCTGCTCGCCGCCGTCCGCGGGCTGGTCCATGCCCGTGCCCGCGCCGCCGATGCCGGCTATGGCCTGGAGACCGAAGCAGCCGAGCCCGATGGCGCGCTGGTCGAGGCGGCGGCCGGCGCGGCCCAGGCCTTCGAGGCGTTGCGGCGCCCACTGGCGGCGCTCGAGCGGCGGCTGATCGCGGTCCTGGAGGACGCGCCCGACTGGCTCGACGCCTCGGCGCGAGCGCGGGTCGACGGCGCCGCCGCGGGCCTCCGCCTGCGCGGCGAGATGCTCGCCGCCTGGGGCATGCTCGCCGCCCGCTTGGGCGGGCCGGCCGACCCCGCTTTCGTCGACTGGCTGTCGGTCGATCGCGTCGAGGGACGCGAATATGACGTCGGCATTCACCGCCGACATCTCGATCCGACCAAGCCGCTCGCCGAGGCGGTGCTGGCGCCGGCCCATGGCGTGGTGGTCACTTCGGCGACGCTGACCGCGGGCGAAGGCTGGGACGTCGCCGAGGCGCGCACCGGCGCCATCCATCTCGCCGGCCCGCGCCGCCATTTCGCCACGCCCAGCCCGTTCGCCTACCATGAGCATGCCGAGGTGCTGGTCGTCACCGACGTCAAACGTGGCGACATCCCGCAGCTGGCCGGCGCCTATGCCCGGCTGATCGAGGCCGCCGGCGGCGGCACGCTCGGCCTGTTCACCGCGATACAGCGGCTGAAGGCGGTGCACGCTCGGATCGCCGACCGGCTCGCGCGCGAGGGCCTGCCGCTCTATGCCCAGCATGTCGATCCGATCGACACCGGCACGCTGGTCGATCTGTTTCGCGACGATCCACGCGCCTCGCTGCTCGGCACCGACGCGCTGCGCGACGGCGTCGACGTACCAGGGCAATCGTTGCGGCTGGTGGTGATGGAAGGCGTGCCCTGGCCGCGCCCGACCGTGCTGCATGCGGCGCGGCGCGCGGCGAGCGGCGTCGGCTTCGACGACCGCGTTGTCCGCCTGCGGCTGCGCCAGGCGTTCGGCCGGCTGATTCGCACCGCCGGCGATCGCGGCCGTTTCGTCTTGCTCTCGGCGGCGACGCCATCGCGCCTGCTATCCGCCTTTCCGCAGGATGTCCCGATCCTGCGATTGCCCCTGGACGAAGCGGTGGCGCGGGTCGCAAGCGGACTTCCAAGTGCCATGTCTTTACGGCATCAGGGTGATGACCAGCCTGCCCACCGGGAGGGCGCTTGAAGAAGCTCATCCTGTTCCGCCACGCCAAATCGGACTGGAACGACCCCGTGCCGCGCGACTTTGACCGGCCGCTGAACGGCAAGGGTCGGCGGGCGGCGCGCGCGATCGGTCAGCACGCGCGCGAGACCGGCATCACCTTCGACCAGGTCGTCGCCTCGCCCGCGGTCCGCGTCACGGAGACGCTCGACGAATTCGCCAGCGGCTATGGCAAAATGGCCGAGCCGAGCTTCGACCGGCGGGTCTATCTCGCGTCGGCGCAGACGCTGCTGGAGGTGATCCAGGACGCCGACGAGTCAGCCGGCTCGGTGCTGCTGGTCGGCCATAATCCCGGCCTTGAGGATCTCGTCTTCCTGCTCGTGCCGGAAGGCCGGGACGATGATGCGCGCGAGCAGGTCGAGGAGAAGTATCCCACCGCGAGCATCGCTGAGATCCGCCTGGCGGTCGATCATTGGGCGGATGCCGAGCCCGGCAGCGGCACGTTGGAGCGATTCACCCGCCCGCGCGATCTCGACCCGGCGCTGGGACCCGACGCGACGGGCTAATCGTCAGTCGCGGACCAATGCCTGGGCGAGCAGGTCGCGGATTCGCGCGACCGCCTCGCGGTCGATCGCTTCGCCGGCGGCGCGTTTGGCGGCCTCGCGCGATGCGGCTGGCACCGGCCTCGGCTCGACGGCCGGCCCCTTGCCCGCGAGCAACCGTTGCACGCCTTTGACGGTGTAGCCTTCATCGTTCAGCAGATTGCGGATGCGCCGGGCGAGCGCGACGTCGTCAGGCCGGTAATAGCGGCGATTGCCGGCGCGCTGCAGCGGGCGGAGCTGGGGAAAGCGCTGTTCCCAATAGCGCAGGACGTGCTGGGGCACGTCCAATTCCTCCGACAACTCGCGAATCGTCCGGAATGCCCCCTCGCCCTTGGCTGGTGGCCGGGCCATGCCGCCTCGGATCAGTCGCCGTCGACGATGCGGTCGCGCATCGTCTGACTGGCGCGGAAGGTCATGACACGGCGCGGCGCGATCGGCACTTCGACGCCGGTCTTCGGATTGCGGCCGACCCGCTCGCCCTTGTCGCGCAGGATGAAGCTGCCGAAGCCCGAGATCTTCACATTCTGCCCGTTCGCCATCGCCTCGCACATCGCGGCAAGAACCTGCTCGACCAAATTGGACGATTCGGCGCGCGAAAGGCCAATCTCGGCGTGTACCCGATCAGCCAGGTCGGCGCGCGTCATGGTCGTATTGGCCGTCATCGGCATCCCCCGTTCAGGTGCAACGTTCCTGCGGGAATCCATAGTCGACACTGAAGTTGCAGGCAATTGCTGCCGAACCGTCGTCAAAAGCGGACCACCGCAGCACCCCAGGTGAACCCGCCGCCCATCGCCTCCAGCACGACGAGGTCGCCGGGCTTCACCCGGCCGTCGCGGACCGCAACATCGAGCGCCAGCGGCACCGAGGCGGCCGAGGTATTGGCATGCTCATCGACCGTCACCACCACCTTTTCCGCCGGCAGGCCGAGCTTGCGGCTGGTCGCGTCGATGATTCGGCGGTTGGCCTGATGTGGCACCACCCAGTCGACATCGTCGGGCCCCAGCCCGGCATCGGCCAGCACCTCACCGAGCACGCTGGCGAGGTTAACCACGGCGTGGCGGAACACCTCGCTGCCCTTCATCCGGAGCTTGCCGACGGTGCCGGTGGTCGAGGGACCGCCATCGACGTAGAGTAGCTGGTTGAGCCGGCCGTCGGCATGAAGCCGCGTCGCCAGCACGCCGCGCTCGCCGTCCTCGGCCCGCAGCACCACCGCCCCGGCGCCGTCGCCGAAGAGGACGCAGGTGCCGCGGTCCTCCCAGTCGAGAATGCGACTGAAAGTCTCGGAGCCAATCACCAGCGCGACATCGGCCGAGCCGCTGCGGATCATGCTGTCGGCGACCGTGATCGCGTAGAGAAAGCCCGAGCAGACCGCCTGAACGTCGAAGGCGATGCAATCGCCGATGCCGAGCAGCGCCTGCACCTTGGTCGCCGAAGAGGGGAAGGTCTGATCGGGGGTCGAGGTCGCCATCACGATCAGCCCGACCGCGCCCGGCTCGATGCCGGCGGCGGCCAGCGCCTCGCGCGACGCCGCCGCGCCCAGCGTGGCGGTGGTCTCGCTGTCATCGGCGATATAGCGGGCGCGGATGCCGGTTCGCTCGACGATCCATTCGTCGCTGGTGTCGACCGTCTTCGCCAGTTCCTGATTGTCGACCCGTCGCGCCGGCAGGGCCGATCCGGTGCCGATGATCGCCGCGCGCCGCGCCATCAGGCGGCGTCCCGCGGCGTGGTGGCTTCGCCGCGATGCGCGCGGAGATTGTCGAGTTCCGCGGCGATGCGCCGGTTGATGTCGTCGCGCACCAGCTTCGCGGCGACGTCGAGCGCATTGGCGACGCCGGCGGCATTGGCGCCGCCATGACTCTTCACGACGACGCCGTTCAGCCCGAGGAAGACCGCGCCGTTATGATTGTTCGGATCGAGATGGACCTTCATCATGTGCATCGCCGGCCGTGACAGCAGGAAGCCGGCCTTCGACCTGAATGAGCTGGTGAACGAGCGCCGCAGCAGATCGGTGACGAAGCGCACCATGCCTTCGGCGGTCTTCAGCGCAATATTGCCGGAAAAACCGTCCGATACGATCACGTCGACCTCGCCGCGTGCCAGCCCGTCGCCTTCGATATAGCCGGTGAACTCCATCGGCAGATAGCTCGCCGCGCGCAGCAGCGCCGCCGCCTCGCGCAGATCGTCGGTGCCCTTGAGCTCCTCGGTCCCGATGTTGAGCAGCGCCACCCGCGGCCGATCGAGTCCCATCGCGATCCGCGCATAGACCGCGCCCATCACCGAGAACTGGACCAGATTCTGCGTGTCGCATTCGGTGTTGGCGCCGAGATCGAGCATGACGAAGTCATTGTCGCCGAGGCTCGGCAGCAGCGCGGCGAGCGCCGGCCGGTCGATCCCCGGCATCGTCCGGAAGGTCAGCTTGGCCATCGCCATCAGCGCGCCGGTATTGCCGGCCGAGACCGCGGCGCCCGCCTCGCCCGACTTCACCGCGGCGATCGCGCGGCCCATCGAGCTGTCGCGCCCGCGCCTGAGCGCATGGCCGGCCTTGTCATTGCCGGCGATCACCAGATCGGTGTGGACCAGCTCGACGCCGTCCTTGAGATTGGGATGGCGGGCGACCTCGGCGGCGACCGCCGGCTTGTCGCCGAACAGGATGTAGCGCAGCTCGGGCGTCCGCTTGCGCGCCAGCGCAGCCCCCGCGACCATGACCGCCGGACCGCCATCGCCGCCCATCGCATCGATGGCGATTCGCGGCGCGTCAGCCACGCTCAGCCATTCCGGTCGTCAGGCGTCGACCGCGACGATCTCGCGGCCGTTATAGTGACCGCAGGCCGCGCACATATTGTGCGGGCGCTTGAGCTCACCACAGTTCGGGCATTCCTGGAACGCCTCTGCGGACAGCGCATGGTGGCTGCGCCGCATGTTGCGCCGCGAAGGCGAGGTTTTTCTCTTGGGGACAGCCATCGAGGCACCTGATCTTCGAATATAACGAAATGATGAGCCATTTGCGAACCGGTCCTCGGCCATCCGACCGCGACCCGCGCCCCTCGGCTCATGCGAGCGCGCCCCTATAGCCTATTGCGCTTCGGTTGCAAGCGCCGCAGCGTGGGCCAGCAGGAGGGAGGGCCTATGCCACTGGTAACATCGCTGATCATCGCCGTCGCCCTGGCGGTGGTCAATCTCTGGCTCAGCATCCGCACCGGCCAGGCCCGCCAGGTGGCTAAAGTGTCGGTCGGGGACGGTGACAACCCCCTGCTCAAGGCCCGGATGCGGGCCCATGCCAATTTTATCGAATATGTCCCGATGGCGCTGATCCTGATGGCGCTGATCGAAACATTCGGCGGCAAGGGCCAGCTGCTGTGGCTGTTCGGCATCGCGCTGGTGATCGGCCGCCTGCTCCACCCGTTCGGTATGGAGCGGCCGTCGCCGAACCCGTTCAGGATCACCGGCATTTTGCTGACCTATCTGGTCACCGTCGGCCTGATCGTCTGGGCCGTCATCCTGCTCGTCTAGTTCAGGGCCGCCCTAGCACTGCATCCGCAACGAACGGGTTGTCGCGGCGCTCATGGGCAAAGGTCGACATCGGGCCATGACCGGGCACGAAGGCGGTCTCCCCGCCGAGCGGCCAGAGCTTGCCGGTGATCGAGCGGATCAGCTGATCATGGTTGCCGCGCGGAAAGTCGGTGCGCCCGATCGATCCCTGGAACAGCACGTCGCCGACCAGCGCGAAATGCGACGGCGCGTGATGGAAGACGATATGGCCGGGGGTGTGACCTGGACAGTGAACGACCTCGAACTCCAGCTCGCCGACCGTCACGCGGTCACCGTCGACCAACCAGCGGTCTGGCTCGAAAGGGCGGCCTGACAGGCCGAAGGAGCGGCCGGAATCGCCGAGCTGGTCGATCCAGAAGCGATCCTCCTCATGTGGGCCCTCGATCGGCACGCCGAGCTCTTCGGCGAGGATGCCGGTGCCGCCGCAGTGATCGATGTGGCCATGGGTGACGAGCAGCTTCTCGATCGTCACGCCATATTGCTCGGCCGCCTGCTTCAGCCGCGGCAGGTCGCCGCCGGCATCGACGAAGGCGCCATTCATCGTCCGGCTGCACCATAGCAGCGTGCAATTCTGCTGAAACGGAGTCACCGGGACGATGACCGCCTTGAGCGGTGGTTCGGAGTCGGCCATCGCCGCTCAATGAGGCGGTGCGCCGGGCGATGCAACCGCGCCGTCCCAAGCCTTTCATTGCTTGGCCGCGCGCTGCTTGGCATGGGGCGTTGGTGACGATGCTCGATCCCAGCCGGCCCTTCGTCTTGCTCGACGACGCACGCGAGGATGGCGCCGCCGATGCGCGGCTGTTCCGCGATCCGGTCGAGATCATCGTCGCGGATCGGCTGGCGGACATGGCGCCCGCGCTCGCCGCCTTGCGCGCCGCGCGCGACAGCGGCTTGCATGCCGCCGGCTTTATCGGCTTCGGTGCCGCTCCGGCGTTCGAGCCGCGCCTGCCGGTCGACCAGCCGGCCGCCGATGGCCTGCCGCTGCTGTGGTTCGCGCTGTTCCCCAAGGTCGAGCTGATCGCCCCCGATGCGGTCGCGGCGCTGCTCGGCGATCCGGCCGGGGCGACCACCTCGCCAGTCCGGCCGTCGATCGGACCGGCCGATTATGCCGCCGCCTTCGAGCGCGTGCAGGCGCTCATCGCGGCCGGCGACATCTATCAGGCGAATTTGACCTTCGCCGCCGAGCTCAAATTCGCCGGCTCGCCGCTGGCGCTCTATGCCGCGCTGCGCGAAAGCTCGCGCGCCGGCTGGGGCGCGGTTGTGCGCACCGAGGATCGCTGGATCCTCTCGGCCAGCCCCGAACAGTTTTTCGCGCTCGAAGGCGATGCCCTACGCGCCCGGCCGATGAAGGGCACGGCGGCTCCTGGCGCCGACCCCGTCGCGTTCGCCCGCGACGAGAAGGAGCGCGCGGAAAATCTGATGATCGTCGACCTGCTGCGCAACGATCTCGCCCGCGTCGCCGCCGAGGGCAGCATCGCGGTGCCAACGCTGTTCGAGGTCGAGCAATATCCCACCCTCCAGACGCTCACCTCGACCATCACGGCGCGACTCGCGCCCGGCCGCGATGCGATCGATGTGCTCTCGGCGCTCTTTCCCTGCGGCTCGGTCACCGGCGCGCCGAAGATCCGCGCGATCGAGATTACCCATGATATCGAGACGGCGCCGCGTGGCCTCTACACCGGGGCGATCGGCTATCTCGACGCCACTGGCGATGCCGGCTTCAGCGTCGCGATCCGTACGTTGGTGCTCGATCCGGATGACAAAGGCGCCCGGCTCGGCCTCGGCTCGGGGGTGGTCGCCGATTCGACCGCGGCGAAGGAATGGCGCGAGTGCCTCGCGAAGGCCGAATTCGTCGCCGCCTGCACCCGCCGCTTCGACCTGATCGAGACGATGCGGTTCGATCCGGTCGACGGCATCCTGCTGCTCGACCGCCATCTCGCCCGCCTCGCCGACAGCGCCGCCGCGCTCGGCTTCGCGCTGGACCGCCACGCCGCGCGCAACGAGCTGCAGGCGGCGACCTTTCGCCTGACCGGGCCGGCGCGGGTGCGGCTGCTGCTCGCCCGCTCGGGCCGGATCGCGATCGAGACCCGCCCGCTGCCGCCGCGCCCGACGCTCCCGGCCGAGGTGGCGATCCTGCCGCGATCGGCGATGGCCGGGGATTTCCGCCTGCGCCACAAGACCACCGACCGCTCTGCCTATGACCAGGCGCGGCTCGAGTCCGGCCGGTTCGAGGTGATCTTCGTCGACGAGGAGGGTTTCCTCACCGAGGGCAGCTTCACCAATCTCTTCGTCGAGCGCGACGGCGTGCTGGTGACGCCGCCGCTCGCCCGCGGTCTGCTCCCCGGCATCCTGCGCGAGCAGCTGATCGAGCAGGGCCGCGCGGTCGAGGCCGAGCTGACCGAATTCGATCTCGCCCGCGGCTTCCTGATCGGAAACGCCTTGCGCGGGATGATCCCGGCACGGCTGGTTGCAGCGCAGCAATCGCCAAGGCTATAGCGCCCGCGCTGTTCCGAAAGACGAAAGCGATTCCGATCATGCGTTACACCTCGGCCGCGCTCGACCGCATCCAGCCGTCCGCCACCCTGGCGATGACCACCCGTACCCTGGAGCTGAAGGCCAAGGGGATCGACGTCATCGGCCTGAGCGCGGGCGAGCCCGACTTCGACACGCCCGATTTCGTCAAGGAAGCGGCGATCGAGGCGATCCGCGCCGGCAAGACAAAATACACCAATGTCGACGGCACCGCCGAGCTGAAGGCGGCGATCAGCGGCAAGTTCAAGCGCGACAACGGGCTGGACTATGCCGCCAATCAGATCAGCGTGAACGTCGGTGGCAAGCACACCCTGTTCAACGCCCTGGTCGCGACGATCGACCCGGGCGACGAGGTCGTCATCCCGGCGCCCTATTGGGTGAGCTATCCCGACATCGTCGCCTTTGCCGGCGGCGTGCCGGTGTTCGTGCGCGCCGGCCTGTCGCAGAACTTCAAGATCACCGCCGAGCAACTCGAGGCGGCGATCACGCCGAAGACGCGCTGGGTGATCCTCAACTCGCCGTCGAACCCGACAGGGGCCGCCTATAGCGAGGCCGAGCTGAAGAGCCTCGCCGAGGTGATCCGGCGGCATGAGCATGTCTGGGTGATGGCCGACGATATGTACGAGCATATCGTCTACGATGGCTTCCGCTTCACGACGATCGCCCAGGTCGCCCCCGACCTCTACGAACGGGTGCTGACGGTCAACGGCTGCTCCAAGGCCTATTCGATGACCGGCTGGCGGATCGGCTTTGCCGGCGGCCCAGCCTGGCTGATCAAGGCGATGGCCAAGCTGCAGTCGCAGTCGACCTCCAACCCCTGCTCGATCGCCCAGGCGGCGGCAACCGCTGCGCTGAACGGCGACCAGAGCTTCCTGGTCGACCGCAACAAGGCGTTCCAGTCGCGCCGCGACCTAGTGCTGTCGATGCTCAACCAGATCGACGGCATCACCTGCCCGCGGCCGGAGGGCGCCTTCTACGTCTACCCGGACGTCTCCGGGCTGATCGGCAAGAAGACGCCGTCGGGGATGACGATCGAGAACGACGATATGCTGATCGGCTATTACCTCGACGAGGCGCGGGTCGCCGCCGTCCACGGCGCCGCCTTCGGCGTCGAGCCGGCGTTCCGGGTCAGCTATGCGACCTCGGAGGCGATCCTCACCGAGGCGTGCAACCGCCTCGCCACGGCGAGCAACGCGCTGCGCTAAATGCTATTGATATCGACTCGCAATAACGATACGGACTGAGTCACCGGTTTCACCGGTACCTCTCCTCACCTTCGCCCGCCGGCCCCTGCGCCGGCGGGTTTTTTCACGGCCTCAGCGATCGACGCCACTGATGACGGGAAAGCGGCTGTCGGGCAGTGGCTGATAGGGAGTCAGTCCGTCGGTCGCGAACTGATTGGACGGGCCGCCGGTCCAGCAAGCGTCTTCCGGCACCATTGTGATGATATAGGCCCAACGCGGATCGTCGCTCAGGTTGAGCTTGGTGCCGTGCGCGCAGAGGTCGGAGTGGACCGTCGCATCCCCCGCCTTGTAGCGAAGGTGACCGCTCGACGGGCATTGCTCCGCCAGTCGGGGATAGAGTTCGGTCAGATCGCGACCGAGATGCGTCACAAGACCTGCGAGCGGGCCCATGCGGTGCGATCCGCTGAGAAACTGCATCGTGCCGTTTTCTTCGTCGGCGTCGGCAAGCGCCAGCCACAGCGTCATGCCCCCGGTGCGGTCGAGCGGCCAGGTCGGCAGGTCCTGGTGAAGTTCGGTGCGCTCGCTGGCGTTATGGCGGGCGGCGCGTCCCGCGGGCAGCTTGGCGACAACCGAGTCCGCCATATAGCGGACACCAACCCCGCGCCCGAGCAATTGCTTGGCGCAATGGCCGAGCGAAGCGATGAGGTCCGCAAAGGCAGGATCGCGAATGCCCATGACCCATTCGCTGTTGAGAAAGCCGACGGGTATGTTCGGTTTGACCTCGTTGCCGTCCGCGTCATGGCCGAGCTTGGCCTTGGCGAGGCCGAGAAGGGCGTCGACGGTTTCGGCGCCGATCAGCCCGTCGAGCTTAACCCAGCCGTTTTCGGCGTAGTGCGCGATCTCGGCCTCGGTCACCGACCGGCTGCGCCCCAAAGTCACCAGCTTGCCCGCCAAGCCCGCGTTCCTCTCCGTCCCGCGGTCCGACTCCTCAGGCCGCCAAGGGGAAACGTAGCAGGCGATCGCCGACCGGCACCAGCGCCTCGGCGCGACGGCCAACGGCCCGCCGCACCGCCGGATCGGCCGCGTCGAGCCCACCGGTCAGCGCGCCGAAAGCCGGGAGGATGAGTTTGGTCACGGTCGCGACGAAGCAGCGCCGGCGCACCTGCCGGCCGCGCAGCGACAGGCGCAGCGCGGGATGGAAATGGCCCGACAGCTCGGGACGCGTCTCTGCCGGGTCCGCCTCATGACGCAGGATCAGGCCGTCGACCTCGGCCTCGAGGCGAATCTCGCCGCCGCAATGGTCGATCAGCCCGGCATCGTGATTGCCGGTGATCCAGGTCCAGTCGAGCGAAGAGGTCAGCGCGGTCAGCCGTCCGCGGGCCTCCTGCGACAGCCGCTGGCAGCCCTGACGGTCATGGAAGCTGTCGCCGAGGCACCAGAGCTCGCGCGCGCCGGTGGCGGCGGTGATCGCGGCGAGATCACTCAGCGTGGCGATGCTGTCATAGGGCGGCAGCATCTGGCCAAGCCGGGCGAAGAAGCTCGCCTTTTCGAAATGGAGATCGGCAACCAGCAGCGCCCGCCGCGCCGGCCAGAACAGCGCGCCCTGCGGCAGCGCCATCAACTCGACTCCGGCGAACGAAAAGAGAACCATCGCCGCGCTATAGGATGAGGGCGCGATGGCGCAAAGTGGACCGGCGGCGGTTCGTCGCAAATAAATGCGCGCGCGCCGTCGCCTCTCTTCTTGTCATTCCCGCGAAAGCGGGAATCCAGCACACCATCGCTCGTGGCAACGCCTCACCTCAATGAGCGCGGCTATCGCGCTACTACGCCTGTATGGATTCCCGCGTTCGCGGGAATGACGAGTAGGTTTGCGGGTTGGCGGCCTAAGCGTCCTCGGCCATCGCCTCGCGCGCCAGCTCCTCGGCTTCGATCAGCAAGGCGTCATCGGCGAGCCCCACCGCGGTGCGCTCGCGGCCGATCATGGTCAGCACCGGGACCGCCATTGGCGAGACGCGCGGCAGGTCGACATGGACCATGCGATCCTGCGCCGTGTCGAGCAGGCGGGCGAGCCGGCCGAGATCGGTCATCTTGCCGCGGGCGTCGTCCCAGGCGGCGCGCAGCAGCATGTGATCGGGCTCGTAGCGGCGCAGCACGTCGTAGATCAGGTCGGTCGAGAAGGTGACTTGGCGACCGGTCTTGCGCTTGCCGGGATGCTGTCGTTCGACCAGCCCGCCGATCACCGCCACCTCGCGGAAGGCGCGTTTCAGCAGATGCGACTGCTGCACCCAATCGACGAACTCATGCTCGAGAATATCGGGCGAGAGCAGCGCGGCGGGATCGGTCACCGGCAGCGCCGAATAGGTGCCGATCGCATAGTCGCTGGCGACGAAGCCGATCGGCATCAGCCCGCTGGTTTCCATCCGCCGCGTGATCAGCATGCCGAGCGACTGATGCGCATTCCACCCCTCGAAGCTGTAGACCACCATGTAGAACCGACCTTCGCGTGGGAAGGTCTCGATCAGCAGCTGCTCCGGCGCGGGCAGGATCGAACGGCGCTGCTGCACCTCGAGCCATTCGCGGACATCCTCGGGGAAGCGCGGCCATTCCTCGGGCGAGTGGAGAAAGGCCTTCACCCGATCGGCGAGATTGGTCGAGATCGGCATGCGCGCGCCGCCATAGGTCGGGATCCGCGCCGGCCGCCGCGTCGCGCGGACGAGCAGGTCGGTCCCGTCGATCCGTTCGACCTCCAATGACAGCCCGGCGAAGAAGAAGGTGTCGCCGGGCGTGAGCGTGGCGGCAAAAGCTTCCTCGACCCGGCCGAGGCTGCGGCCGTTCTTGAAGCGCACGTTGAGCATCACCGCCTCAACGATGATCCCGGCGTTGAGCCGATGTTGAGAAACGTAGCGCGGATGGCTGACACGCCAGAGTCCGTCCGCACCCTTCGTCAGGCGGCGAAAGCGATCATAGGCACGCAGCGCGTAACCCCCGGTCGCGATGAAATCGAGCACACGCGCAAAAGTCTCCGCGTCGAGCGCCGAATAGGGCAAGGCCGATTGAAGCTCGTCGAGCATCGCCGCTTCGTCGAAGGGCGCAGAGCAAGCGCAGGCCATGACATGCTGTGCCAGCACGTCGAGCGCGCCGGGGCGGAAGATGTCGGGATCGAGCTCGCCGGATTCGACCGCGTCGAGCGCGGCGCGCGCTTCGAGATATTCGAAGCGGTTGCCCGGCACCAGGATCGCGCGACTCGGCTCGTCGAGCCGGTGATTGGCGCGGCCGATCCGCTGGGTCAGCCGCGACGCGCCCTTCGGCGCGCCCATCTGGATGACGAGGTCGACATCGCCCCAGTCGACGCCGAGGTCGAGGCTGGCGGTGGCGACCAGCGCGCGCAGCCGCCCCTCGGCCATCGCGCCTTCGACCTTGCGCCGCGCCTCGCGGCTCAGCGAGCCGTGATGGATGCCGATCGGCAGCGAGTCATCGTTCACCGCCCAGAGATCCTGGAAGATCAGCTCGGCCAGGCTGCGCGTGTTGCAGAAGACCAGCGTCAGCTTGTTGCGCTGGATCTCCGCCATCACCTGCTTGGCAGCATAGCGGCCACTATGGCCCGCCCAGGGGACGCTGTCCTCGGGCAGCAGGATCGAGACCTCGGGTTCGGCGCCGGGATCGCCTGCGACGCGGGTGACCGCGGCGATATCGCCGTCCGGCGCGAGCCAGGCGGCATAGCCCTCTGGATCGGCGACCGTCGCCGACAGCGCGACGCGACGCAGCGCGGGCGCGATCGGCTGCAGCCGCGCCATCGACAGCGACAGCAAATCGCCACGCTTGCCGGTGGCGAAGGCGTGGACCTCGTCGATGACGATCGTCCTCAGCCCGGCGAACAGTCGCTCGCTATCGGGATAGCTCAGCAGCAGGCTCAGCGATTCGGGCGTGGTCAGCAGGATCTGCGGCGGCGTCGCGCGCTGCCGCGCCTTGCGGTCGGCCGGGGTGTCGCCGGTGCGCGTCTCGACGCGAATGTCGAGGTTCATCTCCTCGATCGGCGTCAGCAGATTGCGCTGGACGTCGATCGCCAGCGCCTTCAGCGGCGAGACGTAGAGGGTATGCAGCTCCTCGGTCGGCTGCTCGATCAGTTCGACCAGCGTCGGCAGGAAGCCGGCCAGAGTCTTGCCCGCCCCGGTCGGCGCGACAAGCAGCGCATGCTGCCCGGCCGCCGCGGCGTCGAGCATCTCCCGCTGATGCCGGCGCACCGCCCAGCCGCGCCCGGCGAACCAATCGGTGATGACGGGGGGTAGCGCGGGCATCGTGGGAGGATATGGGCCTGCGAGGCACAATCACCAGCCCCTTGCCCCACAACCCTTATTCGTCATTCCCGCGAAAGCGGGAATCCAGCTTTTCTAAACGAGCGAATGGCGTCGGAGGCGACCGACAGAAAGGCAGCTGGATTCCATTGGCGTGGGCCGTCCTGCCTCCCAGGCAGGACTGAAGAGTGCCGGGGGCACTCTTCACCCTCCCAATTTCGCGGGAATGACGAGAATGAGGTCAGCGGACGTCGCAAACCTCATGGGATGGAACACCGCCGTCCTTCGCCCATATTACCCGCATGCCCCGCACCAAGCCCTGGATCGTCCCGAAGCCCGAGGGGATTTACCTGCCCGCGGCGGATGCCTGGATCGATCCGGCGAGCCCGCGGCCGCGCGCGCTGATCACCCATGGTCATTCCGACCACGCCCGCGGCAATCACGGCGCGGTGCTGGCGACGGCCGAGACGCTGGCGATCATGGAATGCCGCTATGGCCCGCAGAACGGCCAGGCGATCGCCTATGGCGAGGCGCTGATCCTCGGCGACATCGCCGTCCGCTTCGTGCCGGCCGGCCATATCCTCGGCTCGGCCCAGATCGTGCTCGATCACGCCGGCGAGCGGATCACCGTCTCGGGCGATTACAAGCGCCGGCCCGATCCAACCTGCGCGCCGTTCGAGCCGGTGCCCTGCGACATCTTCGTCACCGAGGCGACCTTTGCCCTGCCGGTGTTCCGCCATCCCGACACCGGCTCGGAGATCGACCGGCTGCTTGCTGCGCGCGCGGCCAATCCCGACCGCGCGATTCTCGTCGGCGCTTATGCGCTGGGCAAGGCGCAGCGGCTGATCATGGAGCTGCGCGGCCGCGGCTATGACGTGCCGATCTATCTCCACGGCGCATTGCAGCGGCTGTGCGAGCTGTACATGGAGTTCGGCGTCGAGCTCGGCGAACTGCTGCCGGCAACGGATGCGAAAGCCGCCGAGCTGAAGGGCGCAATCGTGCTCGCCCCGCCCTCCGCGCTCAACGACCGCTGGTCGCGCCGCCTGCCCGATCCGATCACGGCGATGGCGTCGGGCTGGATGCGGGTGCGTCAGCGCGCGCGACAGCGCAATGTCGAACTCCCGCTGGTCGTCTCCGACCACGCCGATTGGGACGAGCTGACCGAAACGCTGCGCGAGATCGAGCCGTCGGAGGTCTGGGTCACCCACGGCCGCGAGGAAGCTTTGGTCCATTGGTGCGCGACGCATCAAATCCGCGCTCGCGCGCTTGAGCTGATCGGCCGCGAGGATGAGGATGATTAGCGGAGTTTCTCCGCGTGCCAGCGCAGCTGATCGGCCATGAAGGTCGAGATGAAATAATAGCTGTGATCGTAGCCCGGCTGCAGCCGCAGCGTGAGATCGATGCCGGCCGCACCGCAGGCCGCCTGCAACAGCTCGGGCTGGAGCTGTTTCTTGAGGAACGGATCCTTGTCGCCCTGATCGACCAGCAACGCATTCACACGCGCGCCGTCCTCGATCAACGCGACCGCGTCATGCTTGCGCCAGGCGGCGCGATCGGGACCGAGATAGCGCTCGAACGCCTTCTGGCCCCACGGCACCTGCGACGGCGCGACGATCGGCGCGAAGGCGGAGACGGCGTGGAAGCGTTCGGGGAAGCTGAGGCCGATAGTCAGCGCGCCATGGCCGCCCATCGAATGGCCCATGATCGACTGACGCTTCATGTCGGCCGGGCAAATCCCGGCGATCAGCGCCGGCAGCTCGGCAGTGACATAGCGCCACATGCGGTAATGTTCCGACCAGGGGACCTGGGTCGCATCGACGTAGAAACCGGCGCCCAGGCCGAAGTCGTCCGCACCGCCCTCGTCGTCCGGGACGCCCGGCCCGCGCGGACTGGTGTCGGGCGCGACGAAGATCAGACCGAGCTCGGCGCAGGCGCGGCGATACTCGCCCTTCTCGGTGACATTGGCGTGAGTGCAGGTCAGCCCCGACAGATACCAGACGACCGGGAGCTTGGTGCCGTCATCGGCCTGCGGCGGGAGATAGACCGAGAAGGTCATGTCGGTGCCGGTCGACGTCGACGGATGGCGCCACACGCTCTGCGTGCCGCCATGCGCCTTGTTGGCCGAGATGCGCTCCAGGCTCATCGCGCGGTCAATATACGACGACCGACCTGATGCTCTCACCCGCATGCATCAGGTCGAAGCCCTTGTTGATCTCCTCGAGACTGAGGACATGGGTGATCATCGGATCGATCTGGATCTTGCCGTTCATGTACCAGTCGACGATCTTCGGCACGTCGGTGCGGCCCTTGGCGCCGCCGAACGCCGAGCCCTTCCACACCCGGCCGGTGACCAGCTGGAACGGCCGCGTCGCGATCTCCTTGCCGGCTTCGGCGACTCCGATGATGATCGACTGGCCCCAGCCGCGATGGCACGCCTCGAGCGCGGTGCGCATCACCTGGGTGTTGCCGGTGCAGTCGAAGGTATAGTCGGCGCCGCCGTCGGTCAGCGCGACGAGATACTGGACGAGATCGCCCTCGATCTTGGTCGGATTGACGAAGTGGGTCATGCCGAAGCGGCGACCCCATTCTTCCTTCCCGTCATTGATGTCGACACCGATGATCTTGTCGGCGCCGACCAGCTTCAGCCCCTGGATGACGTTGAGGCCGATGCCGCCGAGACCGAAGACGATGCAGTTCGCGCCCGGCTCGACCTTGGCGGTCTTGGTCACCGCGCCGACGCCGGTGGTGACGCCGCAGCCGACGTAGCAGCTCTTGTCGAACGGCGCGTCCTCGCGAATTTTCGCCACCGCGATCTCGGGCAGGACGGTGAAGTTCGAGAAGGTCGAGCAGCCCATGTAATGGAAGATGGTCTGCCCCTTGTAGGAGAAGCGGCTGGTGCCGTCGGGCATCAGCCCCTGGCCCTGAGTCGCGCGAATCGCGGTGCAGAGATTGGTCTTGCCGCTGAGGCAGCTCTTACATTTGCGGCACTCGGGCGTGTAGAGCGGGATGACGTGATCGCCCGGCGCGACCGAGGTCACGCCCGCGCCGACCTCGCGAACGATCCCGGCGCCTTCATGTCCGAGGATCGACGGGAAGATTCCTTCCGAATCGAAGCCGTCGAGCGTGTAGGCATCGGTATGGCAGATGCCGGTCGCCATGATCTCGACCAGCACCTCGCCGTCGCGCGGTCCGTCGAGATCAACCTCGACGATTTCCAGCGGCTTCTTGGCCTCGAAGGCGACGGCGGCGCGTGTCTTCATGCTTCCGACTCCCGATGGACGATTGTCTAATAGCGGCTCCGGCTGGCGCGGTCAGCCGACGATTCGGGCCAGCCGCTGATTAATAATCTCGCGTGCCTCGTTGACGATCCGCTCGATCACTTCGGCGACGGTCGGGATGTCGTGGATCAGGCCCTGGACCTGGCCGAGCCAGACCAGGCCGGAGTCAATATCGCCGGTCTCCAGCGCGCCACGACCATGGATTCCGCGAACCAGATGGGAGATGTCCTCGAACTTCGCATCGGGACGCGCCGAGATTTCGACCACCTTGTCCGACACGCTGTTCTTGGCGCAGCGGCCGGTGTTGTGGAATTTGCGCAGGATCAGATTGGTGCCGCGCTCGTCATTGTCGAGCCCGAGCTGCTTGATGTTGTCATGGACCGGCGATTCCTTGGTGATGACAAAGCGCGTGCCCATGTTGACGCCCTCGGCGCCGAGCGCCAGCGCCGCCGCCAGCCCGCGTCCGTCGCCAATGCCGCCGCTGGTGATGACCGGGACCTTGAGCGCATCGACCGTCGCCGGCGTCAGCACCAGCCCGCCAATATCGTCCTCGCCCGGATGGCCGGCGCATTCATAGCCATCGATCGAGATGACATCGACGCCCTTGCGCTCGGCGGTCAGCGCATGGCGCACCGAGGTGCATTTGTGGATCAGCTTGATCCCGGCGGCCTTGAGCTCGTCGACATGCTCCTGCGGGTTGTGTCCCGCGGTCTCGACGATCTTGACGCCGCTCTCGATGATCACCCGACGATATTCATCATAGGGCGGCGCGTTGAGCGTCGGCAGGATCGTCAGGTTCACGCCGAACGGCTTGTCGGTCATCGACCGGCAGCGCTCGATTTCCTTGCCGAGCGCCTCGGGCGTCGGCTCGGTCAACGCGGTGAGCATGCCGAGCGCGCCGGCGTTCGACACCGCCGACGCCAGCTCCGCCCGCCCAACCCACTGCATCCCGCCTTGGCAGATCGGATAGTCGATCCCCATCAGCTCGGTGAAGCGGGTCTTGAACGCCATGGATCAGAGCGCCTCGTAGATCGTCGCGTTAGCGATGCCGCCGCCCTCGCACATCGTCTGAAGGCCGAAGCGCTTGCCGCGGGCGCGCAGGCCGTGGATCAGCGTCGCCGTCAGCTTGGCGCCCGAAGCGCCGAGCGGATGACCGAGCGCGATGCCGCCGCCATTGACGTTGACCTTCTCCGGATCGGCGCCGGTGTTCCGCAGCCAGGCGAGGACGACCGAGGCGAAGGCCTCGTTGCACTCGAACAGGTCGATGTCCTCCATCTTCATGCCGGCGCGCTCGAGCACCCGCCGGGTCGCGGCGGTCGGCTCTTCCAGCATGATCACCGGATCGCCGGCGGTAACGGCGAATTGGTGGACGCGCGCGATCGGCGTGAGATTATGCGTCTTCAGCGCCTGCTCGCTGACGACCAGCACCGCGGCGGAGCCGTCGCAGATCTGGCTGGCGTTGCCGGCAGTGATGACGCCGCCCTCCGACAGCGTCTTGAGCCCCGCCAGCGCCTCCATCGACGCGTCGTAGCGAATGCCCTCGTCGCGCGTCGCCGTGCCGGGGCCGTCCTCGGTCATGATCGGTAGCTTGATCAGCTCGGCCTCGAACGCGCCCGCCTGGGTCGCGGCCGCCGCGCGGCGATGCGATTCGAGCGAAAAGGCGTCGAGCTGCTCGCGGCTGAAGCCATATTTATCGGCGATCATCTGCGCGCCGACGAACTGGCTGAACTCCTCGATGCCGTATTTGTCCTTGATCCGCTGCGACACCGCGCCTTCGCCGATCCCGGCTTGCGTGTAGAGGTTGTAGTTCGTGCCCAGCGGCACACGTGTCATGCTCTCGCTACCCGCCGCGATGACGACGTCCTGGGTGCCCGACATCACCGCCTGGGCGGCGAACTGGACCGCCTGCTGCGAGGAGCCGCATTGCCGGTCGATCGTCACCGCCGGCACGCTCTCCGGCAGCTTCGAGGCCAGCACGCAGTTGCGCCCGAACGCCCAGGTCTGCTCGCCGCCCTGGGTGACGCAGCCGACGATGACGTCGTCGACCACCGCCGGATCGATGCCCGAACGGTCGACCACCGCATTGAGTGCCTCGGCACCGAGATCGGCCGGATGCCATCCGGCAAGCTGGCCTTTACGACGCCCACCGGGGGTACGGGCGGCGGCAACAATATAAGCTTCGGCCATCATTCGGCTCCTTGGCGACGTCCACTGAACAAAGGTTTGCGGCGCTCGAGGAAGGCGGCAACGCCTTCCCGCCCATCGGGATCGCGAGCGCCCTCAGCGATGGCCCGAGCCTCGAGCTGAATTTGCGCATCGAGGCTGGTTTCAAAACTTCCCAGCAAGAGCTGGCGCGTGCGGCCGATCGAGCGGCTGGCCGTGGCGGCAAGCGTCGCGGCGATCGCGTCGGCTTCGGCGGTGAGTGTTTCGTCATCGACGACGCGGGTAACGAGGCCGATTGCCGCCGCCTCCTCCGCGCCGACGCGACGATTGGTCACCGCCATATCCTGAGTCCGCCGCAGGCCGATCAGCCGCGGCAGGAGCCAAGTCGCGCCGGCATCCGGCGACAGCCCAACCCCGCCATAAGCGAGGGTGAAATGCGCGGAGCGCGCCGCCAGCACGTAGTCGCCCAGGATCGCGAGGCTCAGCCCGGCGCCGGCCGCCGGGCCGTTGATGACGCAGAGCAAGGGCTTGGCCATCCGCGTCAGGATCGACACCGCCGGATTGATATTGGCGAGCAGCTCCTTGAGCAGCGCCGGCAACCCATCGCCGGAGCTGGCAAAGCCGGCGATGTCGCCGCCGGCGCAGAACAGCCGTCCGGCGCCGGTCAGCACGACGCAGCGAATGGCATCATCCTCGTCGCAGGCGATCGCCGCTTCCAGCAACGCCCGCGTCAGCGGTACGTCGAGCGCATTGCCGACGTCCGGCCGGTTCAGGACCAGCCGGGCGATCGGACCTACGCGGGTGAAGAGAAGCGGTGACTCGCTCATGCGTGCCTTAGCGCGGCGCCAGGCGGACGGCGCCGTCGAGGCGGATGGTCTCGCCGTTGAGCATCGGATTGGCGATGATGCTCTCGACCAGCTGGGCATATTCCTCGGCGGTGCCGAGGCGGCTCGGGAAGGGCGTGCCCGCGGCGAGCGACTTCTGAACGTCCTCCGGCAGGCTCGCCATCATCGGGGTGATGAACAGGCCCGGCGCGATCGTCATCACGCGGATGGCATATTGCGCGAGGTCGCGCGCGACCGGCACGGTCATGCCGACGATGCCGCCCTTGGACGAGGAATAGGCCGCCTGGCCGATCTGGCCCTCATAGGCGGCGACGCTGGCGGTCGAGATGATCACGCCGCGCTCCTCGCCGAGCGGCTCGACATTGGCCGCGACCAGCCGGGCGGCGAACTGCGACAGGACCTGGAAGGTGCCGATCAGATTGATCTCGATCGTGCGGCGATAGGCCGCGATCGGATGGGCGGCGCCCTTGCTGATAACCCGGCCGCCGTGAACGATGCCGGCGCAGTTGACCAGGATGCGGGCCGGGCCATTGGCCTTCTCGGCCGCCTCGAGCCCGGCAACGACGCTCGCCTCGTCGGTCACATCGACCTTCTGGAAGCTGGCGCCGATCGCCTTGGCATGGGAATTCCCCAGCTCTTCGTTGACGTCGAAGATGGTGACCTTGGCGCCACGCTTGGCGAGCATGGCGGCGGTCGCACCACCGAGGCCCGAGGCTCCGCCGGTGACGATCGCGGCGACGTTGTTCACTTCCATGTCGAAGACTCCCTCATTCTTTCGCTTGGTTTCTGATGTTCAGAGCGCCCGGGCGATGACCATGCGCTGGATATCGGAGGTGCCCTCATAGATCTGGCAGACGCGCACGTCGCGATAGATTTTCGCCAGTCCGAACTCCTCGAGATAGCCATAGCCGCCCAGCGTCTGGATCGCCCCGGAGATGACCATTTCCGCGGTTTCCGAGGCGACCAGCTTGGCCATCGACGCCTCCTTGAGGCACGGCAGCCCGGCATCCCTGAGCGAGGCGGCGTGGAGCACCAGCTGGCGGGCGGCCTCCAGTCTCGATGCGAGATCGGCAAGCCGGAAGCCGACCGCCTGATGCTCGATGATCACCTTACCCATCGACTTGCGATCCTTGGCATAGGCGATCGCCACGTCGAGCGCCGCCTGCGCCATCCCGATTGCCTGAGCGGCAACGCCGATCCGCCCGACCTCGAGGTTGGACAGGGCGATGCGATAGCCCTGGCCCGGCGCCCCCAGCATCAGATCATCTTCGAGAAACAGGTCCTCGAAGCCGAGCGCGCAGGTGTCGGACGCATGCTGGCCGAGCTTGTGCTCGACCTTGTCGACCCGATAGCCGGGCCGGTCGGTCGGCACGAGGAAGGCCGAGATGCCCCGCTTGGCAGCCTCCGGGTCGCTTACCGCGAAAACCAGGGTCAGCCCGGCGGTACGTCCCGAGGTGATGAACTGCTTGCTGCCGTTGAGCCGCCAGCCGCCCTCGACCTGCGTCGCGCGACTGCGGATCGCCGAGGCATCCGAGCCGGCTTCCGACTCGGTCAGCGCGAAGGCGCCGATTATCTTGCCGGCGATGAGGTCGGGCAGGAAACGTGCCTTCTGTGCGTCGGTGCCCTCCCGCAGCAATCCTGCGATCACGAGACTGTTTTGTACACTGACGATCGTGGAGAGCGCGCCATCGGCCGCAGCGATCTCGATCAGCGCCAGCGCATAGGAGACGTAATCACCGTCGACGCCGCCGAATTCGGCCGGCGCGGTCATGCCGAGCAGGCCGAGGCCGGCGAGCTCCTCGAACAGCCCCTCGGGATAGCCACCGGCGGCCTCGAAAGCGGCGCTGCGGGGGCGCAGCTGCTCCTGCGCATAATCGCGCACCGCATCGCGAATCGCCGCCTGGGTTTCGGTCAGAATCATGCCGTTTTTGCCATGAACTTACTCATGAGTAATTGATATACCCGTCAGTATATGTCAAGAGCGCGACATGCAGGAAGACAGCGACTCGGTTGCCACCTCGCCCTTCCGTTCCGCGCAGGGACGGAGCGAGGACCGCGCTGTCAAGCGCCAGGCGCTGCTGACCGCCGCGGTCCAGCTGTTCAACGAGTACGGCTTTCACGCCACCTCGCTCGACGACGTCGCCGCCCGCGTCGGCGTGACCAAGCCGGTGGTCTACCATTACCTCGGCAACAAGGATCAGGTGCTGTTCGAATGCGTCAGCACCGGCCTCACCCTCTTGCGCGAGGCGGCGGAGGCGGCGCGCGCCCAGCCGGGCACCGGCCTCGACCGGCTCAAGGCCTTCCTCCGCAGCTATACCGAAGTGGTGATGGGCGATTTCGGGCGCTGTGTGATTCGCACCGGCGAGGAGACGCTGAGCGCCGAGCGCCGGGCGCAGTTTCGCGCGTCCAAGCGCGAGATCGACACCGCGATGCGCGGCATGATCGAGGAAGCGGTCGCCGACGGCTCGGCTGAGGTCGACGACGTCCGTCTGACCGCCTTCACCATCGCCGGCGCGCTCAGCTGGTCGGCCCGTTGGTATCGCGATGATATCGGTCCCGGCGCCGCCGCAACCGCCCGCGACATGGTCGACATCCTCTGCGCCGGCCTCGCGCCGCGTCCATGACGGCACATGAGGGGTCCCTTGATGCCCGGGAGATCGGCTTCTAAGACCCGCCTCGACATATGCATGTCCGCATTGCGGCCCCGTCGGGCGTTCAAACCGGACATATCGTTCACACGCACAACGGGAGCATCAAGGCATGAGCGAGTTCGAGACCATTCTCGTCGAGAAGCAGGGCGCGGTGACGGTCGTCACGCTCAACCGCCCGCAGGCGCTGAACGCGCTCAACAGCCAGGTGCTGGCCGACCTCGTCGCCGCCTTCACCGCCTATGACGCCGACAGCTCGCAGGGCTGCCTCGTGCTGACCGGCAGCGAGAAGGCGTTTGCCGCCGGCGCCGACATCAAGGAGATGCAGCCGCGCGGCTTCGCCCAGATGTTCGGCGAGAATTACTTCGCCGACGTCTCGAAGATCGCCGCGACCCGCAAGCCGTGGATCGCCGCGGTCGCCGGCTTTGCCCTGGGCGGCGGTTGCGAGCTGGCGATGACCGCCGATTTCATCATCGCCGCGGACACAGCCCGTTTCGGCCAGCCGGAAGTGAAGCTGGGCGTGGCGCCGGGCATCGGCGGCTCGCAGCGGCTTGCCCGCGCGGTCGGCAAGTCCAAGGCGATGGAAATGGTCCTGACCGGCCGCATGATGAAGGCCGATGAGGCCGAACGAGCCAACCTGGTCGTGCGGGTCGTGCCCGCGGCCGAGCTGCTCGAGAGCACGCTCAAGACCGCCCAGGAAATCGCGGCAATGCCGCCGCTCGCAACCATCGCCAACAAGGAGATGATCAACATGGCGTTCGAGACCACGCTGCAAGCCGGCCTGACCTTCGAGCGCCGGCTGTTCAACGGCCTCTGCGCGACCGAGGACAAGAGCGAAGGCATGACCGCCTTCGCCGAGAAGCGCGCCGGGAATTTCACGGGCCGCTGAGCTAGAAAGTTCCCTTCCCTAATTCAGGGAAGGGTTAGGGTTGGGTGGCGCGGAGCACGCTGCACCGCCGGTCACGGCGGCGCAAAGCGCGAGTGATTGACGGCAGCGCGGGTCCGCACTGGCGAACCCACCCCTTAATCCCCTCCCTGGCCCAGGGAGGGGAGAAAGTCAGGCCGT
>Ga0068855_100000669_pt1 | contig 41776 bp, 38 predicted proteins | sample KBSCornC52_FD_66592 | JGI IMG/M metagenome (GOLD analysis project Ga0068855, IMG submission 66592) | Corn rhizosphere microbial communities from Kellogg Biological Station, Michigan, USA - KBS Corn C5-2 | ecosystem: Host-associated > Plants > Roots > Rhizosphere > Soil ...
ACCTTCTTCTGCTCGTCGCTGGTGTAGAAGATCGCCGAGCGGTAGCTGGTGCCGACATCGTTGCCCTGACGGTTCAGGGTCGACGGGTCGTGGATCTGGAAGAAGAACTCGAGGATGTCGCGGTACGAGATGACCTTCGGGTCGAAGACGATCTCGACCGACTCCGCGTGGCCCGGGTGGTTGTAGTAGGTCGCGTGCGCGTTCGAGCCGCCGGAGTACCCGACGCGCGACGAGACGATTCCCGGGCGCTTGCGCAGCAACTCCTGGGCGCCCCAGAAGCAGCCGCCCGCGAGGACGGCCGTCTCGAGGCCGGGGGTCGTGGTGATGGATCCGTCATCCGTAGTCATGGTTACGCCTCCTGGCGGGTGGTGAAGAGGTGCGCGAACTCGCCGTAGCCGGCGCTCTCGAGCTCGGCGGCCGGAACGAAGCGCATCGCGGCCGAGTTGATGCAGTAGCGCAGGCCGCCCTGGTCGCGGGGGCCGTCGTCGAAGAGGTGGCCGAGGTGGCTGTCACCATTCTTCGAGCGGACCTCGATGCGGGTCATGCCCCAGCTGCGGTCCTTCTTCTCGACGATGTTGGCCGGGTCGAGCGGCACGGTGAAGCTCGGCCAGCCGGATCCGCTCTCGAACTTGTTGATCGACGCGAACAGCGGCTCGCCCGACACGATGTCGACGTAGATGCCCTGCTCGTGGTTGTCCCAGTACTGGTTGCGGAATGCCGGCTCTGTGGCGGCCTCCTGCGTGACTCGGTACTGCTCGGGGGTCAGCTTCTCGACTGCCTCGGTGGTCTTCGCGTAGTTCGTCATCGGGGGTCCTCCCTGGTGGGTGCACCGCTGGCTGCGGCGTCATGATGTTCAACGCGCGGGCCTGCGATTAAGTTCCGGCCTTGGATGACTTCTCGATGAGGGCCCGGATGCGCGCCCGCGTGTCGGGGTGCGCCGCAAAACCCGTGATCGATGCGGCCTCGTCATCGAGGTGGCCGCGGTACCCCGCCAGCGCCGTTGCGCCCAACAGCTTCTTGGTCGCCCCGAGCACCTGCACCGGCCCGGCGGTCAGGCGGGCAGCGAGTTCGTCGGCGCGCGCGTCGAGTTGCTCCGGCTCGAGCACCTCGGAGACGAGGCCCCACGCCTGCGCGTCTGCGGCGCCCACCGGCGCCCCGGTGAGCACCATCGCGGACGCGCGTTTGCTGCCGATCGCGGCCGGCAGAAGGTACGACACCCCGGCATCCGGCGTCAGTCCGATGCCGAGGTATGCACCGTGGAAGCTGGCGCGCGTCGAGGCCAGCACGATGTCGCAGTTGAGCACGAGTCCGAGGCCGGCGCCCGCCGCAGCACCGCCGACGGCCGCGATCACCACCACCCGGGACGCGCTGAAGGCGTACATCGCGTTCTGCAGCGCGCCCACCATCCGCTGCTTCAGCTCGGCATCCTCGGCGGCGCGGGCGAGATCGTTGAGATCTCCGCCCGCGCAGAAGACCCGGCCGGCGCCGCGCACCACGGCCAGATGGCAATCGGGGTCGGCCTCGGCATCCTGGACCGCCTGGAGCAGAGCCTCCATCATCTCCAGGCTCATGGCGTTGCCGAGTGCCGGCCGATTGAGGGTGATCGAGGCGACACCGCCCGCGAGGGAGAACAAGACGACCGGCTCTGTCATGTGACGAGCGTACGGTGCTCCGAGTCGACGATCAGGCCGTCTGGGCGGACTGCGGCTCCAGCTCGCGGGCCGGCAGCGCGATCGGCGCCTGGTTGCGGAAGTGCCCGGCAGCACTCAGCACCAGCCCACCGGCCGCCCACGCCGCCAGCACCCACCAGCGCCAGGCGTTGTCAGCATCCGGAAAGTAGCTCAACTCGCGGACCAGGCCCGACGCCGCTCCCGGGACGAAGAACTGCCCCACCGTGCCCCATGGACCGACGAGGAACTGCAGCGGCAGAGTCGCCCCCGAGATCGGGTTGCCGATCAGCATGGTGATGACGGCGCCCACCGCGATCCCGGGAGGACCGATCAGGGCGTTGAACCCCACGATGATCGAGGCGGTGGCCAGCATGGCCAATGCCAGCGCTGACGCATTGACCAGGAAGTCGCCTTGAAGGATCCCGAACAGGGACTGCAGAAGCAGCGCGACCACGGCACCGGCCGCAATCGCATAGACGACGAGCGCGATGAGACGCCGAACCGCTCCCACCACCAGCAGGGACACCAGGATGCCGCCCAGGAGTCCGCCCAGCACCAGAGGGAATGAGGCAGCAACCAGCCCGTTGCCGCTCGTGTCGCTCGCCGCCACCGGCACGACGTCGGTCACGGTCACGTCGACCTGAGAAGGATCGCCACCGGCGGCTGCCACCTGCTGAGCGAGCTGCGCCTTCAACTGAGCCGCGACGCCGGTGAGCAACTGGCCGGCCACGGGACTGCCCGCGGACGCGGTCAACACCTCGGGCGAGGCGCCGAGCACGATCGCGCCGTAGACGGTGCGGTGCTTGATCGAGCCGACTGCGGCATCCCGATCGGCCACCCGGTGAAAGGCGATCACCCCGGACGCCTTCGCATCGACGGCCTTCTCGACCGCCGCGACCTGCGCGGGCGGGCCCGCAATCGCGATGGGAAGGTCGTGGGCGGAGGCGGTGGCGATCGGCCAGACGAATGCCAGGACCACCAGGCCGACGATCAACGATCCGAGCACGCCGAAGATCACGGCGAATCGCCAGGTGGTGCGGGGCAGTTCTGATGCGGCGGCCCGCTTTGCATGAATAGAAGTGGTGGACATGGTCGGTCCTCTCAATAAAGAATGTTCATTCTGTTTCGACTATAGCGAACGAGTATTCTGTTTGCCATGCCCAAAGTCTCCGATGCCTACCGCGAAGCCCGCCGCGACGAGATCGCACGTGCGGCGATGCGGCGCCTCAGCGCGCAGGGCTTCTCTCGCACGTCGATGGCGGACATCATCGACGAGTCGGGGATGTCGGCGGGCGCGATCTATTCCCACTTCGGCAGCAAAGCCGAGATCGCCCAGCACGTGGCCAGAATGGTGGTCGGAAACCGGGCAGACGAGCTGGTCGACCTCGCGCGCTCGTCCGAACCTCCTCTGGGCCCCATCGAGATCATCTCCTTCCTGCTCGAGACGACGCGGCTCATGGGCATCCGGCGGGCCGTCTTGCTGCAGGTGTGGGCCGAGGCGACCGTCGATCCCGACTTCCGGAGCATCCTCGATGAGACGGTCGACAAGCTCCGCGCGGCATATGGCGACACGATCGCACCGTGGCTGCGAGCCACAGGGCGTCAGGCGGATGCCGCAACGATCCGGGCGCTTGCCGACACCATGGTGGCCCTCTCGCAAGGGTTCGTGGTGCACTCCGCACTGTTCGGCGACGATGACCCGGAGGCCTACCTCAGCGGGATCGCGGACTTGTTCAGCCGTGCGACCTGACGGGGTGCTCAGCCCGCCGCGAGGGGCGGGAGTTCAGCGGGCGGGGTTCGACGGGCGGGGTTCGACGGGCGCGGTTCGACGGGCGGAAGCTCAGGTCGGGTCCGGCCGATGCGCCAGGGTCGCGTCGGCGATCTCGATGCCGGCGGCCTGGATCGAGTCGACGTTCAACTCCTCGAGCAGCGTGGGGTCGAGCTTGATCTGTTTCGCTGCGTCGAACTTGTAGTGCAGGTCGGTCGCGGCGTTCAACCAGACCGAGCTGCGACCGTCGCCGATCGAGATCGAATCGGTCCACGAGATCAAGAAGCCCTCGCCGCGCCGCATCTTGGCGGTGATCACTGCGCGCAGGTGGGCAAGCAGGCGGTCGTCGATCCGGATCGGAGTGCGGTCGCCGCCGTAGAACAAGGTGCCCATCGACGCGCCGTGCTCAGCGCCCGCGCGGGCTGTGCGCGAGCGTCGCATCGGCCAGCTCGATGCCGCGGGGCTGGATCGACTCGATGTTCATCTCTTCGAGCAGTGCGGGATCCAGCTTGGCCGGCGTGCCGCCGTCGAACTTGTAGTGCAAGTCGCAATTCGGATGCACCCACACCGAACTGCGCCCGTGCCCGACCTCTGCGGAGTCGCTCCACGAGATGAGGAAGCCCTCGCCGCGCCGCATCTTGGCCGTGACGACCGCCTTGACGTGCGCCAGGATGCGGTCGTCGATCCGGATCGGCAGACGGCTGGCCCCGTAGAAGAGCGTTCCCAAAGTGCAACGTCCGTTCGATCTGTCCACCGGACGCCCACCGCTGCCCGTGGTGCCGAACATACCCCAGACTCGACCCGGCGCAACCCGTGACGCAGGCGGACGAGCCGGAAAGGCTCAGGCGCTGAGCCAGCGCTGCCAGGCCTCCGGCAACCGCATGGGGGGCTGCTCGGAGCCCTCGCTGCTCGCCTGCTGCCCGTAGATCGTCACCAACGGCCAGCGCTGACCGTTCTCGTCGTGGTAGTCGAGGCGCGACTGCAATTCGGAGCCCGCGGCGAGCTGGCGGTTCAGGCGCTTGAGGTAGCGGCCGAGGTACTCCTCATCGGCCGGGAACACCGTGCCGTCCGCCGATTCGGTCGCAATGGTGTCTCCACTCGACCCGGCGAACCGCGAGGCACCGCTGGCTTGGAACATGCTGTCGCGGATCTCGAGAAGCCGTCCGGTGCTTGCGGCCCAGTTCTTCACGTCCTTGGCCGAGATGGTGCTCCACGGCGGAGGCGTCAGCTTCGGGTTCTGCAGCACCGCAACGGCCTCGGCTGCCGTGGTGTCGATCTTGAGGCTCTGGGCGATGTCGACCGCGAGGTGCTCCAGCCGCGAGGCCTGAACGGTGACCTCGCCGAGCTGTTTCAGCAGGACATCGTTGGCGTGACCCGATCCGACCGCGGGAGAGGGGGAATCGATGCTCATGGGGCGATCCTGTCAGAAAGAATGTGACGCCCGAAGGGCCTTCTCCTGCGGGGCCGCGTGGTCTATTCTACCGCCGCTTCTTCGGCGCGGAAACGGCCGGTGGGTCGAGCCCACCGGCCGCCTCGTTTCCCGCAGGGATCAGACGGTCGTTCGACGTCCCGAGATCACTCGAACGAGCCACAGGATCACGGCGATGATCGCCAGCACCAGCCCCACCCAGAGAAGGAAGTTGAGTGACTGGACGAATCCGCCCGTCAACAGCAGCACGACCGCAACGATTCCGATGATGATCAGAAGGATGTTCATGATGTCCTCTTTCTCCCTCCGCGTCCGCCCTGCCGATCGTGTCGGCAGCGTCTGACGCGGTGTCGAGTCCATCCGACACCGGATCCGGCTCCGGGGTGTCTTCTGTCAGGCAACATCCAGGGGCGCTGATCTGCCCTGATGCGGGACTCGGCGGCTAGGCTCGGCGAGCGGAGGTGCGATGATGCCGAACGACAAGACGGGTGACGACGGGGCTGGGATCGACCCTCGATACGACCCGGCTTTTCAGCGCGGATTCGACGGCGAGGTGGCCACAGGACCGCGTGGCCAGTCCACTCTGCGACGCACGGCCGCGGTGAACCCGGCGCCGGCGCGCATGCCCGCACAGCCCGTCGATGCGGTCGGGCCGATGACGACCGACCCGTTCGAGCCGCTGCCCACCCTCTCGCCGATGACCGAGACCTCCGGGGCGATGCCGCCGGATCCCGCCCCGGTCGCGGTCGTCACGCCGCGCGAGCTGATCCGCAACCCCTTCATGATCGCCCTGGCCGCACTGGGGGCTCTGCTGATCCTGGTGGGATCGATCTGGGCGTACGAGGGCTTCGCGGCCATCGTCAAGAACGGCGGCACGCGCAACGAGGTCGAGTTCTGGGCGGCTCAGACCATGTCGTTCGGCGCACCGCTTGCCATCGTGGTCGGGGTGGCCATCGCGGCCGTTCTGCTGGTGCTCTTCGGGCGCAGCTGGCGCGCTGGAGCATAGAGCGGAGGCCATTTCCGGCCTCTGCGGCGAAGCCAGCGCCGATGGCCGCCTCGGCCATCGGGTCACTCCCGGTGCTGCAACCGCCAGACCAGCTTCAACGCCGACCAGTCGTGGTCGAGGGCTGCCACCTTCACATCCACGAGGCGGCGGGCCAGAGCGGCGTCGCGGATGAGCGAGTCGCCCAGATCGCTGACGTGGCCCGCGGCCTTTCGGGGCCACGCGATCCAGAGGGCGCCGGCCGGGAAGACGCGCTGCTCGTGCTCCACGAGAGCCGGCTCGAGCTCGGCCGCCGCGCGCACGAAGACCACCACCACGTCGGCCGGGGCGTGCGGGCCGACCTCTGACGCGGCATCCGGAGCCGTCTCGAAGTGCCACCCGGCATCCGCGCCGACCACCGACCAGCGCGCGCCCGCAACGATGCCGAGCTTGCGCAGTTGGGGCGTCGCCGACCCGGCGCCAGCCATGCCTACTTCTTATCGTCCGAATCGCGCGTCTCGTCGGGCGACGGCGGAACGGGCTCGCCGTTCAGCACCATGCCCGACGGGGCGGCCGGCGGTGCCGGGACCGACGGGTCTGCGGGCTGGGCGGCCGCCATGGTGGGCTGCGCGCGGGTCTGCAGGAACGCGCTGCGCAGAGTTCCGAAGCAGCCGAGCGCCCCGAACAGGGCGGCAAGCAGCAGCGTGGGCAGGGCCTGCGGGCTCGTCATGGCCGAGAAGACGATGCTCCAGAATCGAGGAGCGACGAGCGCCTCGGGAATGCTCGTTCCGAACTGCTGCGAGTACAGACCGACCACGTCGACGGCGAAGCCCGAGATGAAGGCGACGATGAGCGTGCCGATGGTGATCGCGGCGACGGCGATCGCGCCTGTGCGGCTGACCCGGCCGCCCGACCCGAAGCGATAGAGGCGCACCGCCAGATACGCGACTCCGAACGCGACGATCGACGCCACGAAGCCGAAGCTCCACAGGATGTCCCACGCGATGACGCCCGCCGGCAGCGCGATGAGCGCGAAGATCACGCCGCGCTGCACGTTCTCGGACGGCAACGACGAGGGGGAGGGCTGAGTCATGGCCTCCACCCTAGCCAGCCGTATAAACAACCGGCCCAAAAAAAGGTTGGCGGATCTGTCAACCCCGAACGCGTGCAGGGCGTCGTAGCAATGTGAACGTACCTGTGGCCGAGCGCACTCGGGTGGACTTGGACGCCTTCGTGGCGACCGAGTACCCGAAGGTCGTCGCCGCGGTCGGCCTGATCACGGGCAATCGGCAGGATGCCGCAGACGCCGTGCAGGATGCGATCGTCGGATACCTGGCGAAGCCGCCGTCCCGCGAGATCACCAACGTGGCCGCATGGATCACCGTGGTCGCGAGCAACCGCGCCCGCGACATCCGGCGCTCCCGGGCGGCTGAGGCGCGCGCCCTGGCCAAGGTCGGCGTCGACGACGAAAGCGTGGATGCCGCGACCGATTCGCTCGACATCGACGTGAAGGCGGCGATCGAGAAGCTGCCGCTGCAGCAGAGGCAAGTGTGCGTGCTCCATTACCTGCTCGACCAATCCGTGGAGACCATCGCGGAGGGCCTCGGGGTCAGCGAGGGCACGATCAAGACCCAGTTGTTCCGAGCGCGGAGAACGCTCGCGGCTCAACTGAGAAGGGAGGATCACCATGGCTGAGTTCGATGCACTCGATGAACTGCTGAGCGGTTCACTGAAACGCGCCGCGCAACCCGGTGACTCCGCCGGCGTCGCCGACGCCATCCGCGCTCGGGTGGCGGCCGGCGACGTCGGTACCCCGGCCCCTTCGACGGGATCCGCCCCCGGCTTCGGCGGCGGACTCGCCGGCTGGCTGCCCTGGGTCGGCGCGATCGTCGTGCTCGGGCTGGTGGGCGGCACGCTCGGCGCGACGGGGGTGTTCGGGCGGCCCGATGCCCCGGCTCCCGTCTCGAACAATGTGCTGACCTCGCTCTCCGACTCCGGGGTGGGGGCGGGCGCCTGCCCGACCAGCGCGCCGATCACGGAGCTCCAGCCGGGCCAGCACGTGCTGGCACTGGCACGTACTCAGGATTCGAACGACATCGAGGTGCGCGACCCCGCGGCTCTCGACCAGACGGTGTGGGTGACGGCGAAAGCCCTCACGTCGCTCGGCAAAGACTTCTCGACGCTTCCGGTCTCGGGATGCGGCGTGCTCACGGCGACGCCGGTGCCGGCCCCCGTGGTGGCGACCCCCGTGACTCCGGTTACGCCGACGAAGCCGGGCAAGCCGGCGCCGGACACGACGCCACCGGTCATCGGCGCGATCACGGTCGACCAGACCGACGCCTGCAAGCCCATCGTGACCGCACAGATCACCGACAACGTCAGTGTCTCCAGCGCCACTCTCAAAGGCACATCAGGAAGTCCCTACAACGTCAATCAGACGGTGGTGATGACTCACGCCGGTGGCGCCGTCTGGAAGGGCACCCTGACGATGCCATCCAACTTCTCCGGCATCGTGAACCTTTCCATCACTGCGCGCGATGCGGCTGGTAACACCACGACCACCGTTTCCAAGTTCACGGATGCTCCCTGCCCGATTGGCTGATCCATGACTATTCCCAAGTGGCTCCTCCCCGTGATCTGCGTCGTCGCGGCAGTTGCTGTCGGCGTCGCCGCGACCCTGATCGGGATGCGCTTCGCGGCCCCGACGGCGACCGCTCCCCTGAAGACCGAGACGGTGCCGATCCTGGCTCCCACCGGACCCGCCGCGACCGACACCGGAACCGATCCCTACGCCGTGAGCGGTGCGGTCGGCTCGGCCGAGATCGTCTCGCCCGGCCAGCACGGTGCCACGTTGGTCGACGCCGACTCGCAGCGGACGATCGATGGCTACAACGCCACCGGTGTCCTCGATCCCGGGGTCGGCTACGTCGCCCCGGCGCCGGCCGCTGCCGGCTCCACCTCGGACACCGGTCCGGCGCCCCTCCCGGCCGACGACCCCTGCGCCTCGTCGTCGCCGCCGAGCGGCTGCCCTGACGGGATCCACTCGGTTGTGATCGCCGACACCCACGACGCGCCGGCCCTCGACGCGCGCATCTTCGTCAACCCGGCCACCTCATCCGTCGGCACGTCGGTCTACTGCCCGTCCGGCGACCTGGCACGCGGCGAGGCGTGGGTCGACGTGACCAGCAACACGCCCGGCGTCGCGCACATCAGCTGGGCGTCGACCGGTGACGGTGCGGCGACGGCCCCCGTGGACGTTGCCACCGACGCCGGTTTGAAAGCATCCTTCGATTCGTATCACACGCGCACCGGCGGCTACGCCGAGAACCGCTGGATCTTCCAGCACTGCGAGAAGCTGACCGGACTCGACCCCACCAAGCACTACCTCGTGACGGCCACCTTCACCGACGAGCTGTCGCGCTCCGAAGGGCCTCTGATCGCCATCCTCGACGCACGTGGCCGCCCCACCATCCCGCCGGTGCTCGCGGTTCCGCTCGGCACCGGCCTGCTCTACGTCTCGGTGCCGTCGCCGTCGCAGACCACTGGCGTGCGGCCGGTGATCCACGCCTGGTCGATCGGGCGCGGCGACAGCGCAGACTGCTCGGGCTTCGGGCAGCACACCGACATCCCGGCCATTCAGGCGCCCGTCGTCATCGACGTCCCGGCGGCCGAGCTCGACCGTCAGAACTACGACCCGACGTACCGCTCGCGCGACGTGCGCATCTACTCCGTTCCCGAGGGCACGACCGTGGTCGTCTGCGCCCGCTGGTTCAGGGCAGCGGCGCCGAGCTGGAGCTCCTCGACGCCGACCCTGCAGAAGTCGATCGTCGTGACCAGTCCCGACGCGATCACTCCGGTCGTCACCCTGCACTCGCTCGAACTCGGCAAGCAGGTGGATGCGGGGGCCGTAAACGTCAGCGTCTCGACTCCGACCGGCCTGTTCTGCAGCCAGTGGACAGGACCCACCGAGGCTGCCGGACCGGGGAGCGTCGCGGTCGGCACTCCGATCTGCGACGTCGCGGCATCCGGAGATGGATTCGAGGGCCGGCTGTCGGTGACCACGAACGTGCGCGTCGGTCGCGACCATGTCGTCAAGACCTCCCTGCTGCAGCTGCAGCGCACCTCGTGCACCGGCGTCTGCGCGCTGCCCGCCACCATGCGCTACCGGATCGACCTGCCGACCGTGACCGTCGCGACCGGCATCTGCGGCAACGGCTTCCCGTGGGAAGACCCGTGCACCCCGCCGAGCCAGCAGGTCTCGTTGGGCTCCGCCGTGCTCGACGTCTCATGGGTGCAGGGGCCGACGCCCGGCAACCGCGGCTGGCTCATCGGGACTCCCGACAACACCCTGCCCGCACCCGGAGCCGCCCCGGTCGGACCGCAGCTCGACACGAACTCGTACCCGGTGGTCGGCCTCGCGGCCAATCGACTCAGCGGCGGAGTGAACGACGAACTGCGAGTGAACGAGCCTGCGACCTACGCCGCGACGATCACGGGGGACTGCTTCCCTGTCGGATTCATCCCCACGCTCAGCGGGCACACCAGCGCGAACGCGGATGGGACGAACCACTTCACCCTGCACTGGGATGGGCTGTGCCCCGGTGCCGGCTACTCCGTCGCGGTCACGTTGACCGATGCAGAGCATCACACGACGCACTGGGCCATCAGCGGAGCCGAGAACCGCTGGGATGGCGGGCTGTTCGGGCTCCCCATCGGCACGATCCACGTCGTCGGAACGCTCTACCTCGGCCCGCAGAACGCCCAGCACACGGCCTACGGCGTTGCGCGCGTCATGGTCGGTGCCGGAGCAAACGCGAGTTCGAGCTCGGGCGCGCACTACCTGACGCCCTCCCGGCCGTGCACCGCGGGCTCCGACGGGACGGGAACCGTCGTCCCTCTGGACTTCACCGCCGACGAGACGAGCACGATCCACCTCGTGATCACCGTCGATGCGATCGAGGCTGACCCGTCCAACCCGCCAACCGGCGGACCGGCTTCTCAGTGCGGCTTCATGGTGGTCAACCACGCCTACATCGTGTGGTCGGGCGACGTCAGCCTGCAGAGTCTGCTGAGCTACGGGACCAGCTTCGGGGGCAACGGCAGCTACCGCTCGGACACCTGGTCGAGGTTCAACACCAGCGACGGCTGGAACATCGGCGGCAATGCGACCGCGACCGAGTTGCCTCTGCACTGAACCGCTTTTCACGCCGGCGCCGTCTCAGCGTTGGCCCGATCAGCGCTGGCACTGCGGGCACCAGGTGACCACGCGCTCCTGGCCCGGCTTGCCGAGTTCGCCGCCGCGCAGGGCGGTGCCGCAGCGCAGGCACGGCTGCCCGGTGCGGCCGTAGACCCAGGATCGGCGTCCGGGGCGGGGGTCGCCGGTCGTCACCCGCGGAAACCGGTCTCGGTTGGCGAGCATCACGCGGCGGGCGAGCGCGACGAGGGGCGCGGCATCCACCTCGGCGATCGGCGCGGTGGGCAGGATGCCGCGCAAGAAGCACAGCTCGTTGGCGTAGACGTTGCCGATGCCTGCCAGGTTGGTCTGGTCGAGGACCGCGACGAAGACGGCGGTCTCGGGATGCGACTCGAGGCGTCGCACGGCCTCGGTCGCGCTCGCGTCGTTCCAGTCGGCGCCGAGCAGATCGGGGCCGAGCCGGTCGGTCACGGTGTGCTCCTCGTCGCCGGGCAGCAGTTCGGTGATGCCGAGTTCGAATCCGATCGAGGTGATGGATGCTGCGTGCAGCACCGCGCGCGCCTGGAACGCCGGTTTCGGCCACCGCCCGGGTCGGCCCGGCGCGTCCGGCTGCACGAGGCGCCACGATCCCTCCATCTTGAGGTGGGAGTGCAGCGACCAGTCGCCGATCCGGTGGAACAGGTGCTTGCCGACCGCAACCACCTCGCGCACGGTCTCGCCGGTCAGGTCGGCGGTGGCGAACTTCGGCACCCGCAGCTCGAAGCCGGTGAGCACCTGTCCGGCCAGCGCCTCGTTCTGGCGCCTCGCGGTCTGGTGGACGGTGTCGCCCTCGGGCATCGCGCGCCCCTAGGCCCGCAGCCGCAGGCCCTGCGGTGTCGGCGCGAACCCGGCGCGCACCAGGGCATCGCCGAGCACCGTGCCGACCGAGAACTCGCCGTCGATCTTCTCGACCCGCAGCTTGCCGCCGCTGGCGCGCACCGTCCCGGCCAACGACGCCGCCGCCGCTTCGCGGCCCGTCTCGTCGTCGGCCGCCAAGAAGTCGAGCACCGTCTTGCCGCCGCGCTCGACGTAGAGGCCGAGGGCGCCGTCGACGAGCACGACGAGGGCGCCGGCCTTGCGGCCCGGGCGGTGGCCGGTGGGCGGGTCGGGCCAGGTGAGGGCGGCTCCGTAGGGGTTCGCCGGGTCGCACGCGGCGAGAGTGAGCGCGACCCTGGGTTGTTCGCGCAGCTCGGCGGCAGCGGCATCCGGGGCGAAGGCGCGCAGCCGGTCGACCGTCGCCGGCGTCGCGAACTGGGCGGCGCCGAGCCCCTCGATGAAGTAGCCGCGCCGGGTGCGGCCGGTCTCTTCGAGACCGCTCAGCACCTTGTAGGCCAAGGCGAAGCCGCCGACGACGCCCTCGCTCACCACCGCGCCGCGTGTGACGACGCCGTGCCGCTCGAGCAGTTGTTCGGCCAGCGCCGTGGCGCGCGGTGTGGTCGCGATCTCGACTTCGGGCAACAGCGACCACCTGCCGGCCACGGTCGGCGGCGCGGTGGCGGCCAGCTTGTTGGCGACGGATGCCGCCACCCTCGCCCGCCCGCGGTACGCCCGATTGCGCGGCGTAGCCCGCGCCCGGGTGGTGGTCGCCCCCAGCTTGGCCCGCAGCGGAGCCAGCGTGTCGTTGCCGACCAGCCCGGCCCAGACCAGCTCCCAGAGCGCGGTCGCGAGCAGGACGTCGTCGACCTCGCCTGCCGGGGCGAGCGCCGCAGCCAACTGCCGGAAGAAATACGCACCGCCTCCCGTGAGGGCCAGCAGGATGCGGTCGTGCAGCTCGCTCGCGTCGGTCAGGGTCGGCTCGGCGAGCGTCAGGGGCGCGTTGTCGGCCAGGTGCAGACTGAGCCAGCCGTCATTTCCGGGCAGCTCGCCGCGGCCCGCCCAGAGCACCTCGCCGGTGGTCGTCAGCTCGTCGAGCATGGCCGGTGAGTAGTCGCGCACCCGGCTCGGCAGGATCAGGCTCTCCCATGCGCTGGCCGGAATGGCGACGCCGGCGAGCTGGTCGATCGCGGTGACCAGGCCGTCGATCCCGCGCAGGCCGGGCCTGGGCGCGGGGAACGTGACCCGAGGCCCGAGACGGGCCTCGGCGCTGGCGTCGCGGGCGAGGCCGGAAACGGCCTCGCCTCTGAGCTCCAGCGCGCCGACCTTCTGCCAGTCGGGCAGGAAGCGCCCGAGCGCGCTCTGCGGCACCGGCTCGACCTCGGAGCGCAGCGCCGCGAGGCTGCGACTGCGCAGGCGGCGCAGCACCTCGGCGTCGACCCACTCGGATCCGGTGGCGCCCGGGCGGAACTCTCCCTCGACGGCGCGCCGCTCGGATGCCAGTCGGCGCAGCGCATCCGTCACCACCGCGACGCCGAGCCCGAGCCGCGAGGCGGCTTCGGCGGCCGGGAAGGGCGTGTGGGTGCGGGTGTAGCGGCTCACCAGGTCGCCGACCGGGTCCGCCACCGGGTCGAGAAATGCGCTCGGCACCCCGATCGGAAGCGGCACCCCGAGTGCATCGCGCAGGCGGGCGGCATCCTCGATGACGGCCCAACGGTGTTCGCCCGCGATCGTGACGCGCAGGATCCGGTTGGCGCGGGCGAGCTCGTCGAGCAGCGTCTCCGACACCACCCCGTCGAGGGCGCGCTCGACCAGCTCGGCCGTCGAGAGCGGGCCGAGCAGGCGCAGCAGATCGACGAGGCCCTCGGCATCCTTGGCCTTGCGGTCGGGGACGAGCCGCTGCAGTTCGGCCGCCAGGTCTTCGATCACGCGCTGGTCGAGCAGCTCACGCAGTTCGGCCCGACCGAGCAGTTCGGCGAGCAGCGTCGGGTCGAGCGAGAGTGCGGCCGCCCGGCGCTCGGCCAGCGGCGAGTCGCCCTCGTACATGAACGCAGCGACATATCCGAACAGCAGGGTGCGCGCGAACGGCGACGGCACCTCGGTCTCGACCTCGACCATGCGCACCTCGCGCGCCGCGATCCGAGTGGTCAACTCGTTCAGCGACGGCAGGTCGTACACGTCTTGCAGCACCTCGCGAACCGTCTCGAGGATGATCGGAAAACTCGGGTACTTGCGCGCGACCTCGAGCAGTTGCGCGCTGCGCTGACGCTGCTGCCACAGCGGGGAGCGGCGCCCGGGGTTGTACCGCGGCAGCAGCAGGGCGCGGGCCGCGCACTCCCGGAAGCGGGACGCGAACAGGGCGCTGCCCCCGACCTCGGTGGTCACGAGCTCGTCGAGCTCCTGCGGCTCGAAGAGGAAGAGTTCGGCGCCGGGCGGTTCGGCATCCGTCTCGGGCAGGCGCACCACGATGCCGTCGTCGCCCGCCATCGCCGAGCCGTCGACGCCCAGCCGCTCGCGGATGCGCGCGGTCACGGCCAGCGCCCACGGCGCGTGCACCGGCATGCCGTACGGGGAATGCAGCACAAGCCGCCAGTCGCCGAGCTCGTCGCGGAACCGCTCCACCAGCAGCGTGGTATCGGTCGGAACGGCGCCCGTCGACCGCTTCTGCTCGTCGACGAAGTTCTTCAGGTTGCCGACCGCCCACTCGTCGAGACCCGCGGCCTCGATCCGCGCGGTCATGTCGGCGCCGGATGCCAGCTCCCGGGTGAACGCCCCGATCGCACGCCCCAGCTCGGCCGGCCTGCCGAGGCCGTCGCCCTTCCAGAACGGGACGCGCCCCGGCTGACCGAAAGCCGGCGAGACCAGCACGCGGTCACTGGTGATCTCCTCGATGCGCCAGCTGGTCGCGCCGAGCGCGAACACATCACCGACCCGAGACTCGTAGACCATCTCTTCGTCGAGCTCGCCGACCCGGCGCGCACCCTCTTGGCCGCCGACGATGAACACGCCGAACAGGCCGCGGTCGGGGATCGTGCCGCCGCTCGTGACCGCGAGGCGCTGGGCGCCCGGCCTGCCCGTGATCGTGCCGGCCACCCGGTCCCAGACGATCCGCGGGCGCAGCTCGGCGAACTCGTCGCTCGGATACCGCCCGCTCAGCAGGTCGAGCGTCGCCTCGTATGCCGAGCGCGGCAGCGTCGCGAACGGCGCAGAGCGCCGCACGGTCTCCCACCAGGCCTCGACGTCGAGCGTGTCGAGCGCGACCGCGGCGACCGTCTGCTGCGCCAGGATGTCGAGCGGGTTCGTCGGCACGGCCAGCGCCTCGATCAGGCCGGTGCGCATCCGCTCGCTCGCCACCGTCGTGTGCAGGAGGTCGGCACGGTGCTTCGGGAACAGCACGCCCTTCGAGATCTCGCCGACCTGGTGCCCGGCCCTCCCGACCCGCTGCAGCCCGCTCGCCACTGAGGGCGGCGACTCGACCTGGATCACCAGGTCGACCGCTCCCATGTCGATGCCGAGTTCGAGCGAGCTGGTGGCGACGACGCAGCGCAGCCTGCCGCTCTTGAGGTCGTCTTCGATGATGGCGCGCTGTTCTTTGGAGACGCTTCCGTGGTGGGCTCGCGCCAAGAGGGGCGCATCGGAGACCGCGGTCGCGAGCTGCCCCGCCTGCGTGATGCCCGATCCGCCGACCGCCTGGGCCGGGAAGCCCACAACGGGCAACCCGGTCAGGTGCTCTTCGTAGAGCTCGTTCAGCGATGCTGTCAGCCGCTCGGCCAGCCGCCGCGAGTTGGCGAACACGATGGTCGAGCGGTGCCGCAGCACCTCGTCCATGATCGCCGCGTCGACGTGCGGCCAGATCGAGCCGGCGCTCTGCAGAGCCACCTCGTCTTCGTCGAGCGTCTCGCTGGTGGCCCTCGCCCCGAGTTCGGTCATGTCTTCGACCGGCACGACCACACGCAGGTCGAAGGTCTTCTCGATCGGTGGCGCGACGATGGACACCGGGGTGCGGCCGCCCAAGAAGCGCGCCACCTCCTCCATCGGTCGCACCGTGGCCGACAGCCCGATGCGCTGGGCCGGCTGGGGCAGCATGTCGTCGAGGCGCTCGAGCGAGACCGCGAGATGGGCGCCGCGCTTGGTCGCCGCGACCGCGTGGATCTCGTCGACGATCACCGTCTCGACGCCGGCCAGCGTCTCGCGGGCAGCGCTGGTGAGCATGAGGAAGAGGGATTCCGGAGTGGTGATCAAGATGTCCGGCGGTTCGCGAAGCAGCAGGCGCCGGTCGGCCGAGGTGGTGTCGCCGGAGCGCACGCCGACCGTGATGGCCGGGACATCCATCCCCTGACCGTCGGCGGCCAGTCGCTTCGCGGTCTGCGTGATGCCCACCAGCGGCGACCGCAGGTTGCGCTCGACGTCGACCCCCAGGGCTTTCAGGGGCGAGATGTAGAGCACGCGGGTGCGGTGCTTCGGATTCTCGGGGCGCGCAGTCGTGGCGAGCCGGTCGAGAGACCACAGGAACGCCGACAGCGTCTTGCCCGACCCGGTCGGCGCGACCACGAGCGCGTGCCGGCCGGAGCTGATCGCGTTCCACGCGCCGGCCTGCGCCCTGGTCGGCTGCGGAAAGGCGCCCTCGAACCACTCGCGCGTCGCGCGCGAGAACCGCGCGAGGGCGTCGTGAGCCGAGAAGTCGGCGGCCTGCTCCATCCGGCTATCTTCGTCCGCGCCGCCGACTATTGCTCGAGCGCCCTTAAGAAGGAGTGCACGTCGCCGAGTTCGGCATCGGTGATCCAGTGTCCGACGTCTTCGTAGATGCGCTCGGTGAGGGTGCTGTGCTCCTCGAGCCACTCGCGGGTCGCCAGCACCTGGTCGACGGGCACCACGTCGTCTGTCGTCCCGCGCCCCCAGAACATCGGCGGTCTCAGCACCTCGAGCTCGGGATCGCCGGGGTCGACCGTCTCGTCGGCGATCGCCGACAGCAGCACGACCGAGTCGATCAGCTCCGGATGCCGCCGCAGCGCCTGCAGCGCGACCACTCCGCCCTGCGAGAAGCCGAGCACGACCACCGACGTCGCATCGCCGCGAACCGTCGCCAACCACTCCGCGAACTCGTCGGCGCTCTGGTTCAGGGGCGCAGGCCTCGGGGCGGCGACATCGAACCACGACCAGCCGGTGCCCGACGGGATCGGAGCGCGCGGCGAGGCGATCACGTGATCGAGCGGCAGATAGGGCGAGAGCTGGAACAGATCGCCTTCGTTGCTGCCCAGGCCGTGCAGCAGCACGAGAAGCGGCTTGCCTGCGCGCTCGCCGACCGGCGTGCTCCAGATGACAGTGGACGGGTCGATCATGGCTTCACGCTACCCGCCGCTCTCAGACGGCGCTCCTGGGCCACAATGGAGCATGAGCTCCGTGGGAACCCCCGACCCGAACTCGTCGTGGCTGTCGGATGCCGAACTGGCCGACGTGCGTCGCCGCATCCCGATCCTCTACGTCGAGGCGGTGCCGGTGCGAGTCGACGGCATGGGCGTGGTCACGAGTGTCGGCGTGCTGTTGCGCGCGAACGCGCAGGGCGAGATCACCCGCACGCTGGTCAGCGGTCGGGTGATGTTCGGCGAGACACTGCGCGATGCGCTGTTCCGGCACCTGGAGAAAGACCTGGGCGCGCTCGCCTTCCCGCAACTGCCGCCGAGCCCCGTGCCGTTCTCGGTCGCCGAGTACTTCCCGATCCCGGGCCTGAGCGCCTACCTGGATGAGCGGCAGCACGCCGTCTCGTTGGCCTACGTCGTGCCGGTGACCGGCACGCTCGAGCCGCGGCAGGATGCCCTCGAACTCACCTGGATGACCCCCGCCGAGGCATCCTCGCCCTCGATCCACGCCGAGATGGAGGGCGGCCGGGGTACGTTGCTGCGCGCCGCTCTCGCGTCGGTCGGGGTTCTCGGCTAGGGCTGTCCGCATCGTGGGGGACAGCTCGTGTCCCCCAACTAGGTCGCGCCCCTCTTGGGGTTTACGGCGGAAGACCCGCTCCGCATAGCGTCGGCCGGGACGGATCTTCCGACTCGTGCCTCCCGTTCCCTCGTGGGTCGCGCGCGCCCTCGGAAGGCGTCACGAGATCCGTGTGGGGGATTCACAGACATGTCGTTCGCAGTCCGTCAGAGGCTTGCAGCAGGGGTCGCCGCCGTCGTGGCGGTCGTGGCGCTCCTGGGATCGGTCGTGGTGGCCGCGCCCGCCCTCGCCGACCCGTTCACGGCCGTGCTCGACCTCGGCAAGTCGGTCGACAAGACGGCGGTCGCTCCCGGCCAGACCTTCACATACACCCTGACCCCGAGCTGTTCGAGCGGCGATTGCCTGGATGCCACCGTCGTCGACACCGTCCCCGCCGAATTCGACGCCCTCACCCTGAACCCCACGGTGGTCATCACCGGATCGCCCGCCACCTACTCATGGGGCGGCGCCAACAACCGCACCCTCACCGTGAACTTCACGACCCCGGCCGCAGGCGGCGGGGTCGAGCTGCCGTCGGGCGACGGACCCTCTATCCAGTTCTCGCTGACGGTGCCCGGCGGGCTGTCGCCGGATTGGCCGTCGAACGGCATCCCGGTGACCAACACCGCGGACATCACAGCGACCGATGCCGCGCCGAAGTCGGCGACCGCCACCACGACGATCTCCATCCCCTACAACAACGGGATCGCGACCACCGCGAGCTGGTCACCGAGCTCCACCCAGTTCAAGGTCGGCGAGCTGTCGAACCTCACCGTCGGCGTGCGCAACACCTCGAACGGACTCGCGACCAGCCTGACCGCCGCGCTGCCGACGGATCCCGCGGCCGCAGGCAACCTCTTCGACACGGTCGACCTCTCGGGACTCGGCGCCGTGGTCTTCCCGACCGGCGCCGATCAGGTCCAGGTGGACGCCTATGCGGCAGGCGCCTGGGTCACCGGAACGCCCTCGGCGACCGCCGCGCTGCCGAGCGGCGTCGTCGCCGGCACCGTCACCGGTCTGCGCTTCGTGTTCACCTCGACGACGGGGGCGACGATCACGGCGGGAGGCTCCGCGGGGTCCGTCGTCGTCATCCTCGCGCAGCGCTCGGCGACGCGCACCGCGGGCACCAACCTGGTCACCGGCGCAACGGCGAATGCTGCGGTGACCGGCACCGTCTCGCTGGGAAGCCACGGAACGGCGACCTCGACCGCGAGCGCGTCGTACGTGATCGGTGGCCTCACCTCGGCCGTCACGGGCGTGACCTCGTTCACCCCGAACCGCATCCCGGCAGGCACGTCGAGCGTGGTCAGCCTGAGTGGCAAGAACACGTCGAACGGGCCGCTGGCGAGCCTCACCCTCACCGAGCCCAGCACCGGCACCCTGTTCGGCGGATCCGTGAGTTTCGCCGGATTCACCGGGAGCGCCGTCTGGCCCACCGGCGCGGCCTCGGCCACGATCAGCTGGTTCGTCGACAGCGGAGCCGCGCCCGCGCCGACCACGATCTCGAGCACCGATCCCTTCCCGGCGACCCCGAGCCTGACGGGCGGTCAGCACATCACCGGATTCTCGGTCGAGTACGACGGCACCATCGCCGCGGGCACGACGGCCACCGTGCCCTTCAGCGTCGCGGTCGCGTCGGACGCGGTCGCCGACTCGTCGTCGACCCTCACGGTGACCAACACGGCGCGGATCGACGGCCACAACGACGCGGGCGATGCCACGCCGGCCACCCCGAGCGGCACGCTGCTGGTGTTCTACCCGCAGATCGCCGTGAACGCGGCGAAGACCATCACCCCGTCTGCGGCGGTTCCCGCCGGGGGGCGCTCGATCGTCCAGTTGACGGCGAAGACCAACAGCGACACCGCGTACGTCAGCCCCAGCGAGATCATCATCACCGACCAGGCCGACCCGGTGAACACCGACTACTGGGATGCCTTCGACGCGGTCGCGGTCGCACCCACCCAGGTCTCGGCGGGGGCGACTCTGGTGGTCTCGACCACGACCGACGGCTCCACCTGGACCCAGGTCGGCACCGTCACGGCGGGGGCCTCGGCCGTCGTCTACCAGACCGCGCTGACCAACACGGCGAATCTCGTCGGCATCCGTTTCGACTTCACCAACCCCGCGGGCTTCGCCCAATCGGCCACTCTGCCCGCGAACGTCTCTTTCGTCGCGCGAGCGACTCTGCGCGACACCGGGCTGCCGCCCTCGCCGGTCGGCTCGTCCACCAGCTACCCGAACTCGGTGACGGTCACCTCGACGGGCGACGTGCTCGTCGGCGGCACACCGGTCACAGCGACCAGCACGGCCGCCGCCAACGCCTCGGTCAAGACGCTGCCCGCCGGGTCGAGCGGTCTGATGTTGAGCAAGGCCTGGCAGTTGGTCTCCGGCTCCGCGACCGTCAACTCGCAGTCTGCGCAGCAGCGCACCGCAACCGTGTCGTGGGGGACCGAGGTCGGCGGATACACGGGCGCCGTCGTCCAGGAGCCCGACGCGCCCGGAACCACGGGCGGCACCTCCGTGTTCCAGACCTTCGATCTGTACTCGATCCCGGCGATCACGCCGTCGACCGATCCGTACCTGGCCTTCGACCAGGTGACCGCCGTCGAGCTGTTCAACGGCACGAGCTGGACGAAGGTGGGCACCTGCACCGCCCTGTCGACCAACCCCTGCCAGGGCACGTTCCCCGGCTACACCCTCAAGACCGCGGAACGGGCATCGACGATCGGCGTGCGCCTGACTTTCGCCCCGGATGACGCCCTGCGCACCACCGATCCGCTGGCTCCGCCGGTGGGCAGCGGCATCACGAGCGGCCCGAACACCCGTCCGGTCAAGTTCGTGTTCGGCATCCGCAACAAGGTGCGCGACGCCTCGGTGATGGCCGATCCGACCAACCCCTGGGTCACCGGGCAGCGCGTCTACAACAACACGGATGCCGGCTCGGTGCTCAACACCGCGAGCGTGTCCATGACGCCGGCGTCCGGGCCGGCGGTGAGCGCATCGGCCTCCGACGCGATCCAGATCCTCGACAACCCGCCCGCCGTCTCGCTCACCAAGACGACCGCCAATGCGAACATGTCGATCCCGGTGGCCGGCGATGTCGCTCCTGGCAGCTATCCGACCAACCGTTTCACGCTCACCGCGTCCAACGCATCGGCGGCCAAGGCCTGGTACCTGCGGGTCACCGACCAGATGCCGTGCTCCACGACGACGATCAGCGACTGCGCGCACACGGGAGGAGCGACGGGAGCGGCCGTCAACCCCTATGCCACCGCGGTGTACGACCCGAGCAGCAATCCCTTCGAAGACGTCACGATCACCAAGGTCAGCTATTCGAGCCTGACCAACACCGGCATCGACGCGACCGCATCCACCGTGATCCTGTGGCATGCGGACGGCACGACCACCCAGGTGCCGCTGAACAGCGCGACCCTGACCACCGCGTCGGCCCTGGCCGATGTGGTCGGCGTCAGCGCCCTCTACACCGGGACCGGCACGGCGAATGGCGGAACGATCGCGCAGGGCGCATCGGTGTCGCTCTACATCGACACGCAGCTGCGCAAGTTCTTGCGCAGCCAGCCCACCGTGCTGGTCGCCCCGACCACCCTCACCAACTCGGCGTTCGCCGAGAGCTGGGACGGCGTGCTCGACGACAGCGCGGCGTACGCCGCCAAGAGCGTCACCCTGACCCTCACCAACGCGGCGCTCGCGATCGCCGCGACGAAGTCCTTCTCGACGCCGACCATCCTCGAGAAGGACCGCTCGACCGACGTCACGGTCACCCTGCACGCCGACTCCTCGACGGCGACCGCCTCGCCCAAGACCCTCACCATCGCCGACACCACGGCCGGCTTCTGGAACACCTTCGAACTGCGCGCCCTGCCGTCGTTCACCATGCCGGCGGGAGCCGCGACGGTGGAGGTCGACGTCCAACTGAGCGGATCGCCGACGTGGACCCTCGGGACCGCCGCGGCGACCCCGGCACTGCCCGCCGGGGTGACGGCGGCGCAGGTCACCGGCATCCGGTTCGTATTCACCGGCAGTGCCGCGAACAACGGCCTGTTCTCGACCGCCGCGCCGGCCGCCGCCTGGACCGTCAACGTGCCGATGACCGTGCGGGTGCGCGCGGCCCTGCTCGACACGGGCACGGCTGTGGCGTTCCCGAGCACCGTTTCCGATGATGTCGTCGCCACGGCCGCCCAAGACAACGTCACGCCCAAGACGGCCACCAACACGGCCTCCGTCTCGCTGGCCACCGGCACCTTCATCGTCGACATCTCGAAGACGCCAGACACTCCGACGTCGCCGGCGGGCCAGGTCGACGACTTCACGCTGATCATGACCAACACCGGCACCGGATTCCTCGACAACCCCGTCGTCGTCGACACCCTGCCGTCGGACGGCGCCCTGGTCTGGGACCCCACGAGCGAGATCACGTACACCGACAGCTCGGGCGGAATCCTGCCGATCGTCGGGCAGACAGTGACCTACAACGCCGGCACCGGCAAGATCACCATCAGCTGGCCGAGCGGATCACGCTTGGCACCCGGTGAGAAGTACACGATGGTGCTGCCGATCCAGTTGCAGGCCGGATTGCAGTCGTCGCACGGGCCCGCGGTCAACCAGTTCACCTTCTCGAGCGCGCGCACGCTCGCAAGCTGCACCAACACGGCATCCGGAAACGGTCAGTCGGTCACGCGCAGCGGCACCACCTGCACGACCCAGAACAGCGTGAGCACGGTCTCGGCCTCGGCGATCAGCTCGTTCAAGGGCGTCAAAGGCAATGTGGATGCCTCAGGCGTCTCGACCAGCGGCGCGATCAACGTCAACAACGCCGCCACCCCGTGCGTCGCCGACTCCGAGGGCTACTACCGCAACCCGTGCGCCGCGTACAGCGTCATCGGCGGCACCGATCTGTGGAAGCTGCAGCTGACCAACGGCGGCAACGTGCCGGCCACCTCGGCCTCCGTCGTCGACGTGCTGCCCACGCCGGGCGACACCTACCTGCGCTCAGGAAGCGCGCGCGGCTCGAGCTACCGACCGGTGTTCGCGGGCGGAGTGGCCCTGATCACCGACACCGCGTCGGCGGTCTCGTCGTACGTCTGGCAGGTCTCGACCGCGTCGAACCCGTGCCCGTCCTATGGCACCGACCCGAACTGCGCGGGGGCGGGCTGGGTCGACGGATCGACCTTTCCGACCTCGAGCTACGCCTCGGTCACCGCCGTGCGCATGGTCTTCACGTTCGTCGGCGGCACCCTGCCGCCCGCCGCGACCATCGCGATGAACTACAAGACGGTGAACGCGCCCTCGCTCACCCCGACCGACAAGCTCGCTCCGACCACGGTGCCCGTGAGCAATGCCAGAGCGTGGAACAGCTTCGGCGTCTACGCCACCTTCGGCTCGGGCTACGCCGACCGCACCGTGGAGCCGATCCGCGCGGGCGTCCAGCTCGCGACCGGCCCGATCCAGGTCACCAAGGCGATCACCGGAGCTGCGGCGGCCTACGCTCCCACGTCGTTCACGGCGACGGTGAGCTGCACGGTCGCCGGGGCTCCCGTCACGATGCCCAACGCGGGGCTCGTGACTCTCGCGGCGACGAATGCGACGCCCTACGTGGCGCGCATCGATGGCATCCCGGTGGGTGCCGACTGCCGGATCGTCGAGTCGTCGGCCTCCTCGTCGACGGCGAGTTCCGTCGCCTACCTGCCGCTGGCATCCGCCTCGCCTGCCGCCGCAGAGGTGGCCGTCGCGCAGGCCGCGGCCTCGACCGACCCGGTGCCCGTCGCACAGGGGGCCACGATCACGAACAGCTATGGAACCACTCAGCTCACGATCACCAAGAAGGTCAGCACGACCGCGACGGTCGGCGCCTTCGGCCCGTTCGCGTTCGGCCTCGCCTGCACCGTGAACAACGGGACCACCACCCTGACCGTGCCTCTGGCCGCGGGTGACGCGAGCTTCAGACTCGCGGCCGACGCGTCGAAGACCGTCACCGGACTGCCGGTGACCGCCCGCTGCGCGCTCACCGAGACCGACAGCGACGGTGCGACGCGCATCGGCGTCGCCGTGGATGGCGGCTCGTCGACCGCGACGGCGCAGGGCGCTCCCGTCACGATCGTGCTCGGCACCAAGGCCGGCTACGACGCGGTCGTGACCAATGCCTACGACGGCGGAACGCTCGCGGTGAGCAAGACGGTCGCCGGATCGGGCGCCGGAACGTACGGCTCGGGCCCCTTCGCCTTCTCGGTCGACTGCACATACGCCGGTCAGACCCTGTACAGCGGCTCCTCGGCCATCTCGGCCGGGCAGACCGTGAGCTTCGCCCCGGTGTTCCCGGTGGGCACCCAGTGCGCCGTGCACGAGACCGACGCAGGCGGAGCCACGACGGCCGCCGCGGACACCTCGGTCACCATCGTCGGCCCCACCGGAGCCCAGACGGTCGGGCTGGTCACCGCGGGTCTCACCAACACCTTCACCACCGGAACCTTCGAGGTCGACAAGGCGTTCGCGGGAGCCGGTGCGGCCCAGTACGGCGCGGGCCCGTTCACCGCGCAGGTGACCTGCACCTGGACCAAGGATTCCGCGGTGCTCACCATCCCCCTGCCGGACTCGGGCATCGTCACGCTGGATGCCGCGCACGGGTACACGGCATCCGTCACCGGCCTCATCGCGGGAGCCACCTGCTCCGCCGCCGAGACGGCAAGCGGAGGCGCGACCTCGACCGCCACCGGTTCGGCATCGCCGGCGCTGGTGCCTGCCGGCGGAACCAGCATCCAGACCATCACGAACCACTACGACACCGGCAGCCTGACGATCTCGAAGGTGCAGACCGGCGAGGGGCAGGCGCTCTACGGTGACGGAACGTACACGGCTGCGGTGACGTGCTGGTACCTCAGCAACGGGGCGCAGGTGCCGATCGATCTCGGAGCGGACGCGACCGTGAGCCTGGCTCCCGGTGCGTACGTGCACACGATCACCGGGCTGCTGGTCGGCGCGAGCTGCACGGTCACCGAGACCGATGCCGGCCTCGCCGTCTCGAGCGCGACCGATCCGGTGGACGGCACCGTCACCATCCCGGCCGCGGTCGACGGCGCCGCGTCGGTGACGATCACCAACACCTTCCTGCTCGGATCGCTGTCGATCGACAAGGCCGCGTCGGCGGCCATCGTGCAGGGCGACAGCGACTTCGAGTACACCTTCGATGTGCGCAACACCGGCCACGTGGATGCCGCGGGGGTCACGGTCGTCGACGTCCTCGATCCCGACCTGAAGGCCACCTCACTCGACGCGCCCGGATGGACCGCGTGCGCCCTCACCGGCGCCGACGTCGACGGCTACGGCGGCACCCTGAACTGCGTGCTCGACACCGCGCTCGCGGTCGGCGGGATCGCGCCGCTGATCACGCTCGGCGTTCACGTGCTTCCCACCATCACCCAGGACGACCTCGTGAACCGCGCGGATGTCACCTCGACCACGCCGGTCGTCACCGGCGACCACGACCAGGTCACCACCCCGGTCAAGTGGCTGGACGCGAACCTCACCTCCCTCTGCCTGAAGGATGCGCCGTACCTCGACTACTCGGTCGACGCGCGCAACGTCGACCTGACGGGCAAGTCGATGACAGTGGACTGGCTGGACGCGTCGAACACCGTGATCCACACCGACACGGTCACGATCGGCGGCCCCGGGCTCATCACCGGCCGCCTGCTCTGGCCCGGCGCCACGGTCGCCGCGGACGGCACCGGAACGGGCTGGCCGGGCTGGCGCGCCGCCGGGCCGGGTGAGACGCCGACCTGGGAGAACCTGCTGCTCGATCCGACGCTGCCGACGTACGGCCTGCGGTCGGGGGCGAAGGTGCGACTGAGCATCAACCCGACCACCACCGTCAGCATCAGCTACCCGCCGGCGACGGCCAGTTGCGCCGAGACATCCGGTGACCCGCAATCGGGACTGTGGATCACAAAGCGCGCCGACGCGTCGCACGTCAACTCCGGTGGCAGCTTCACGTACACGATCGAGTCAGGCAACACGGGCCTCGGTGGAGTCACTGACTTCACGATGGTCGATCCGGTGCCCGGCTCGCTCAAGATCCTGTCGGTCGACCCGGTCGTGCCGACCGACCCCGACGCGCCATCCTGGAGTTCATGCGTTGTGACCGACCGCCTGGCGTCCGGTTACGGCGGCACGGTGACCTGCCTGCTCGACCGGCCGCTGGGAGCGCTCGCCAGTGCGCCCGCGGTGAACCTCTCGGTGATGCTGAACCCGCGAGCCGGACTCGGCACGGTGATGAACACCGCCCATGTCGCCGGAGTCGAGCTGGGTGACCTGCGCACCCTGGCCGACCCCGAGGACAGCGCGACGATCTCGTCGTCGGGCAAGCTCGCCCTGACCGGCACCGAGTCGGCGCCGATGATGCTCGGCGGCCTCGCGCTGCTGCTGCTCGGGATCGCCGTCAGCGTCGCCGCCGTCGTGCTGCGCCGTCGCAGCGACGGCCGGTCGACGGAGCACTGAGCCCCCTCACCCGTCGCGGCGACGCGGCGGATGCACGAAAGAGCGGCCCCGGGAGCGTATCCCGGGGCCGCTTCTCGAGCGAAGAGGTTCAGCCCTGCGCGCGCCGACCACCGCGACGCGGGTTGCCGGTCGGGGCCGCCGCGCGGTTGCTCTGCGAGGCGCCGCCACCGGTCGAGGTGCTGTAGTAGCTCGACGAACCGCCGCGGGTGGATGCCGAGGCGCCCGATCCCGAACGTGCCGGGCGTCCTGCCGAAGAACCGGAGCGTCCCGAACGGGCCGCCGGGCGTCCCGAGCGGTCGCTGCGCTGCTTGCCGTTCTGCTCCCCAGCGCTGGCGTCGCGGCGACGCGGTGCGTCGCTCCTCGCTCCAGCGCGCGAGCGACCGCCGCCGCCCTGCTGCTGGGCCGCCGCGCGGGGCACCGGCTTCACGTATTCGGCGCGCTCGCCGACCAGCGCGGCCACGGCATCCGAGTTCGCGGTGACCCGCTGCGTCGGAGCCTGGATGCCGGCCTTGCGCATCAGCAGCGCGAGGTCCTTCTCCTGGGTCGGCAGCACGAGGGTGACGACATCGCCCTCGGATCCCGCGCGGGCAGTGCGGCCGCTGCGGTGCAGGTAGGCCTTGTGCTCCATGGGCGGGTCGACGTGCACGACGAGCTCGACGTCATCCACGTGGACGCCGCGGGCCGCGACATCCGTGGCGACGAGCACGCGCACGTCGCCGGCGCCGAACGCGGCCAGGTTGCGGTCGCGCTGCGGCTGCGACAGGTTGCCGTGCAGGTCCACCGCGGGGATCCCGGCGGCGGTCAACTGCAGGGCCAGCTTCTTGGCGTGGTGCTTGGTGCGCATGAACAGGATGCGGCGCCCGGTGCCCGAGGCGAGCGCCTCGATCAGCTGCTTCTTCGACTCGGCATCGGCCGCGCCGAAGACGTGGTGGGTCATCGCCGCGACCGGCGAGTTCGCCTCATCGACGGAATGCACCTTGGGGCCGTGCATGAACTTGGCGACCAGCTTGTCAACGCCGTTGTCGAGCGTGGCGCTGAAGAGCAGGCGCTGGCCGTCGGCCGGTGTGGCGTTCATGATGCGGGTGACTCCGGGCAGGAAGCCCAGGTCGGCCATGTGGTCGGCCTCGTCGAGCACGGTGATCTCGACGGCATCCAGGGTCACGAAGCGCTGCTGCATGAGGTCCTCGAGGCGACCCGGGCAGGCCACGACGATGTCGACGCCGGCCTTCAGGGCCGAGACCTGGCGGTTCTGCGAGACGCCGCCGAAGATGGTGGTCGTCTTGAGGCCGTAGGCCTCGGCGAGCGGCTCGAGCACCGCGTTGATCTGGGTGGCGAGCTCGCGGGTCGGTGCGAGCACCAGGCCGAGCGGGCGTCCGGGGCGGCGGCCGCCACCGGCCAGGCGGGTGCCGAGGCGCGCCACCATCGGGATGGCGAACGCCAGCGTCTTGCCGGATCCGGTCTTGCCGCGGCCTAGCACGTCGCGCCCGGCAAGGGTGTCGGGCAGCGTGTCGACCTGGATCGGGAAGGCGTCGGTCTTGCCGTCGGCGGCCAGGGCCTCGACGAGCGGGTATGGCACGCCGAGCGTGCTGAAGGTGATGTCAGGCATGAGTGTCTGTGTCTTTCGGGATTGCGTCCCCGCCGGTTGAGCAGCCGCGCAGCGGCGTGTCGAAACCATTCCGAGGATGATGGCGAAGGTGGCGATGGCCACATCCGTTCGCCGGAGAAGTAATGTCAGCCGGCATCCGATGTGTTTGATCGGGCGGCGAGGGAAGCGTTCTACGACGCAAGCAGGGCAACTGCGCCTTGCAAGTGACTCCACCATAGCAGATCGTCACCGCGCGACATCGGACGCGGCCGAGTGCGCGTACTCCCGCGCCGCCACCCAGCAGTACCAGGTCAGGACGCTCCGGTCAGCCAGATGTCGGGTCGTTGGAGCTGGAACAGTTCGAACACCTGGGCCGACCACGGTCCGATCCCGCGCACCGCGCTCAGCCTGGCGGTGATCTCCTCGCTGCTGAGACGAGCCGGGCGGCGCGGCTCCAGGATGACGATGCCATCCATCACCTTGGCCGCCAGATCGCGCACCGTCTAATAGTCGCCGAAGTACAGCTCGCCCACCGGGATCTCGACCGGCACCGTGTTGGTGACCGGGGCGAGCGGGCACGCCCAGGCCGGGTCGTACGCGCACGACGGGTTGTAGGCGAAGTTGAAGTCGAGCACCAGCGTGTTCGCTGCCGGGTCGGAACCGAGGTCGGCGCCCTTGATGGTGTCGAGCAGGTAGCGGCCGCCGCCGTAGGTGCCGCCGTGCGTACCCTTGAGCGCGTCCTTCACGGGGACGAAGATGCCGCCTCCGTAGCTCGTCAACCGCCAGACGTCGAGCGAGCCGACCTCGGGGATGCGCACCAGCCCGATCCGCTCGAACGGCACGATCCCGTCGGTGCCGGTCTCGTAGTCGAAGCGGCCCGCATCGGCCGGCTCGACCTCGAGCTCGAAGCGCCAGGCGGGGTCGTAGTCGGCGACCGGGAGTCCGGTGAATCCCGGGCGGTCGGCGTCCATGAGGGCGGATGCCGCGTGGTGCAGGAAGAGGTCGTCGCGACCAGCGCGCCACAGGGCGTGGGCCGCAGCAGCATCCGGAGTCGCCCGCACCTGCTCGTAGAGGGCGAAGACACGGCGGCGCCAGTCGGCGACATCGAGCGGAGTCATCTCGCCAGGTTAGCCCGCGGGACTTCCGGCTCTGTTGCGCCCTGGGCCCGGGTGATGCGCTTGGGTCATGGAAAGACTCGACGTCAAAGACGACTCGGCGCTCTACGGTCCGCCCGCGGATCATTTCGTCGAGGTGGAGGTGCCGGAGTTGCCCTTCCTCATGATCGATGGGCAGGGAGCACCCGAGAGCCCTCAGTACGGGAGTGCCGTCGAGGCCCTCTACTCCCTGAGCTACGGGCTGAAGTTCTCTGCCCAGGTGCGCATGAAGGTCGACTACGTGGTCGCCCCGCTCGAGGGCCTGTGGTGGACGGATCCTCCCGCCGCATTCGCGACGACCCCGCGCGACGCCTGGCACTGGACGATGATGATCCGGCAGCCCGACTGGGTCACAGCCGCCGAAGTCGATGCAGCGATCGAGCGGACTCGGCACAAGGTGCCCGCCGTCGTCGATCTGCGGTTCACGAAGTGGCGGGAAGGGCGATGCGTTCAGATCCTGCACCGGGGGCCGTATGCGGATGAAGCGCCCACCATCGAGCGCCTGCACCGCGACTACCTGCCGGAGCACGGCCTGGTGCCGAACGGGCATCATCACGAGATCTACCTGAGCGGCCCGCGCCGTGCAGCCCCCGCCACGTGGCGCACGGTACTCCGTCAACCGGTCGCCCCCGCCGCATCGGCAGCGGCCGGTGTCAGCGGGGCCTGAAGCGCCGTTCGAATCCGGGTGTCGCCGTTAGCCTGATCGGATGACGAACGCGCACGGGCAGGGGAGCTATCAGGTCCGCTTCGACTGGGGCATCCCCGGCGCGACGGCGATCACTCCTGGAGCGCACGTCGTGATCTGGGTCGACCAGTTGGCGCCCGCCTCCGGCGACGCCGACGTGATGCCCCTGCTCGGCGGCACGCCGGGAGGCGTCGAATTGGTGCCGGCAACGATGCAGGACGCCGGCGAGGTGGCTGAGTTCTGCCTGCGCCGACAGGCCGAGATCGGCAACCGTCTGATGATCGCGGTCGTGGCCGCCGGCGCGTCCCGTGCCGACGGCACCCTCCGCTTCGCGGTCGAAGACCTGCTCGCCTCCGGCGCCATCATCGAAGCGCTGGCCGAGGCGGGCATCGACCACCAGTCACCCGAGGCGGCGGCTGCGGCATCCGCGTACTCAGGACTCAAGCACGCGACGCGCCACCTGATCTCGGCCTCAGCGAGTTCCCGGGAACAGCGGGAATCCTCCGAGGGCTGAGCCGGTTCACTCCTGCAACGACTCAGATCCTCAGGAGGATGTCATGCCCCAGGCCGTGCTCAACGGAACCGTTCTCGCCGACGCACCCGAATCGGATGTGCTGCACATCGAGGGCAACGTCTACTTCCCGCCGGCGAGCGTGAACAAGGATCTGCTCGTCGAGAGCGCGACGCCATACACCTGCCCGTGGAAGGGCGAGTGCCAGTACTTCTCGGTGAAGGATTCCGCGTCGGGCGACCTACTGCAGGATCGCGCCTGGAGCTACCCGCACCCGTACCCCACCGCGTTCGACCGCGTGGGCAAGGACTTCAGCGACTACGTGGCCTTCTGGAAAGAGGTCACGGTCAGCTAGCCGCCTTGGCGCGGAACGCCCTGACCTTCGCGCGGTTGCCGCAGCGCTGCATGGAGCACCACCTGCGCGTGCCGGTGCGCGACTCGTCGTGGAACACCATGCGGCAGTCGTCGGCATCGCAGCGCCGCAGTCTGCCATCGTCGGCGCCGATGATCGCGACAGCGTCTCGCGCCAGCGCCGACAGCGCCTGCCCGACCCGGATGCTGCCCGCCCCTGCCTGACGGCGGCCGCCCGCGAGCACAGGAGGCACGTCGGGTGTGGCCGCGAACAGGTTGACCGTGTCCACGTCGTCGGGAACCGGTGCGACCCCATCGGCCTTCGCCGCGGCCAGCCTGCCGATCGCGGCGCGCAGGCCGAGCGCGTCCACCAGTTCCCGCTCGCCGATCTCGGCGATCGGCAGCCGATCGAATCGCTCGGCCAACCAGTGACGCACCTCGCTGTCGGGACCGGAGGTGAAGTCGAGGCTGTCGGCACCGACGTCGAAGAACCAGCGCGCGCCATCGGTGATGATCCAGCGGCCGGTGCTCACGCGGCGCCCCCGGGTGCCGGGGGCCGGAACACCAGCACCGTGGCAGAGCCGGTCAGTTCGAGCGGCCCGGCGGCGTAGGGCACGAGCAGGGTGTCGCCAGCGACGACCTGGAGCCGTCTGCCGACGAATCCCACCTCGAGCGCGCCGTCGATCACCACGAGCACGGCGTAGCCCTTCTCGAGCCGCTGCCTGCCCGAGAACCGGTAGCGATCTGCACGGAAATACCGAGCCGCCTCGGCAGGGAGCAGCGACCCGTTCGGCAGGTCGGAGGTGATCAGGGCATCGACCTCCGCGTCGGTGCGAGCGGTCAGTTCGAGCGCGCCGACGGCCTCGTCGAACCCGACGCCGAGGTGGCCGTCGGTGGCGCCATCCAAATCGAACCCGCGCCACTCCAGCACGATCGACAGGTCTTCCGGCTGCTGCACCTCGGCGAGCAGCACGCCTTCGCCGATCGCATGCAGCACGCCGGGCGGCACGTAGACGGTGTCTCCCGCGACCACCTCCCGGCGGTGCAGCAGGCCCAGCAGGGTCTCGGTGTCTTGCGCATGCACCAGGTCGAGCATGCGCTCCGGGGTGATCGACTCGCGTAGACCGACGAAGACCTCCCCGGGCGCGAGGATGCACCAGGCCTCTGCCTTGCCGTGGCGGCGGCTCAGGTGGGCGGCGGCCCAGGCGTCGTCAGGATGCCCGTGCACGGGCAGCCGTTGCCCCGGGTCGAGCAGCTTCACCAGCAGCCGCGGGTCTGCGCCGAAGGCCGCGACGTGGGCCTGGCCGAGCCAGGCGGTCGGATCGCGGGCGATCGCGTCGCGCAGCAGCCGCCCGCCGTCGGGCGGACCACCGGGCAGCCTGGTCAGCCCGACCGCAGCCTCGCTGGCCTGGGTCGTCACCGACGCCACCCAGTCCTCCGGCACGTGATCGCCGGGTGCCGGCCCTCCGCGCTCGCCGCGGAACGCCGCGATGCCCGGCCCGCCCCGGTAGAACCGGTCGGCAGGCTGGTTCGCGGCGAGAAGCACGGGAGCGAGCGTCACGGCCGGCTCGCCGCCGCGCGGGGCACCTCGCGGCGCATCCAGTCGATCTGAAACCTCAGGTCGAATCGACGTGAGCACTTGGCGCACGAGAGCGCCCGCGTCGGCTTGCGGTAGCGGAAGTGCTGATGCCCGTTCGGGCAGCTGCCGACCCAGGGCGCGAGCTCGTCGGCGATCGCGCCCCCGTGCAGCCGCTTGCCCTCGTAGCCGAGGTCGGAGGCGATGGCCTTCCACTTCGGGCCGTGGCCCGCCCGCGCGCCGGCCAGGGCGTGCGCCACCTCGTGCAGCAGCACCTGGTGGATCTCGTCGTCGTCGTAGCGCGAGGCCAGATGCCGCGACACGGTGATGCGGTGCGTGGAATAGGAGCAGAGCCCCGCTCGGGTCGTCGCGCGGTCGAACCCGAACGACCACACGCTCGGGTCGAGGTGGAGGGCGATGAGGGCATCCGCCCAACGGCGCACCCGGTCGAGATCGGCCATCAGGGCACCGCCGTCAGGGCGACCTGCAGGATGCGGTCGTCGCCCGGCTTCGGAGACCCACGGCCGTCGGTGTTGTCGGTCAGCATCCATAGCGAGGGGAGGGAACCCGACTCCGGCCCGACCGCCACGTCGCGCAGCCGCCCGTAGGCGCCCACGTAGAGCGCGGCCGCGCTCGCGGCCCCCGCAGCATCCACGTTGATCACCCAGAGCCGCTTGCCGCCGAGGCCCGCCAAGAAGAAGGTGCCGTTCACGTAGACCAGCCCGCTCGGGCTCGCGTCGTCGGTCGGCCACTGCACGAGCGGGTCGACGAACCGCGGGTCGTGCGCGATGCCCTCGACGATCGGCCAGCCGTAGTTCGAGCCCGCAGTGATCTTGTTGAACTCGTCCCAGGTGTCTTGACCGAACTCGGCGGCATAGAGCTGCCCGCTCGAATCCCAGGCCAGACCCTGCGGGTTGCGGTGCCCGTAGCTCCAGATCAGAGAGCCGGGGAACGGGTTGCTCTTCGGCACGTCGCCGGTGGGCGTCATGCGCAGGATCTTGCCGTTCAGGCTCGACAGGTCTTGCGAATGCGAGGTGTCGCCGGCGTCGCCGACCGTGGCGTAGAGCATGCCGTCGGGCCCGAACGCGATGCGGCCGCCGTCGTGGTGGTTGGCGGTGGCAAGCCCCTTCAGGATCACCTGCGGCGGCCCCAGGGCGAACCCGTCGCTGAGGCTCATGCGCACGATGCGGTTGTCACTCGCCGTGGTCTCGTAGGCGTACAGCCAGCTGGTGCGGGTGCCGGGGCTCGCCTCGAGAAAGGCCAGCCCGAGCAGGCCGCCCTCTCCGTTGTGCACGACGCCGGGCACCGTGCCGATCTTCTCGAGGCCCCCGGATGCGGTGAGCCGCTCGATCGCGCCGGTGTCACGCTCGCTCACCAGGGTCAAGGTGTTCGAGACCCGGAGGATCGACCACGGGCTCGCCAGACCGGTCACCACGTCGGTGGGCGTTCCCGTCGGCACGACTCCGTTCGGTGCGGCGCTCGCGCTCGGCGCCGTGATCGCTGAGGGAGTGGCGGTCTGCGGTGCCGACGGCCCCGCGCATCCGGTCAGCACGCCCATGCCCACGACCGCGGCGGCGAGCGCAGCGACCGACGCGAGAGGGGAGTGGCGAGCCATGCTTCGACGCTACTCGCGAGCCCCGTCTTCGGACTTGGAATCGCCGGGTCGCAGTTGGAACACGCTGCGATTCGGGGGTGGGGAGGGCAGGGCGGTGGCGTCCGTGACCACGGGGGCTCCGGCGATCCAGTCGCGCAACTCGCGACCGTGTACGAGCGTGGCCGGATGCGGTCCGCCGGCGAGCAGCCGCGGCATCCAGTCCAAAGGAAGAGGAGAGGGGGATGCCACCAGCACGAAATTGCCGTAGCGCCGGCCGCGCAGCACCTGCGATTCGGCGAGCACGGCCAGATTGTCGCCGAACACCATCGCGAGCGTCGACGCCTGCCCGCGCGCGAACGCCGCACCCGATCCGTCGGCGACGTTGACCAGCAGCACCCCGTCGGGCGCGAGAAAGGCCGCGCACTCCCGGTAGAACTCGACGCTGGTCACATGGGCCGGGATGCGCGCTCCGCCGAACACGTCGACCACGAGCACATCGACCGCCCCTCTTAACCCGGCAGGCAGTTTCGCCAGGGTCGCGCGCGCATCGCCGTACCGCACCCGGATCGACGCGCCCCTGGGAAGCGGCAGCTCCCGCCGCACCAGCTCGACCAGCTCGGGCTCGAGCTCGAGCACCTGCTGCCGAGAGCCGGGCCGCGTCGCCTCGATGTAGCGCGGGATGGTGAGCGCCCCCGCCCCGAGGTGCAGAGCGGTGAGCGGTTCGCCGGGCAGCTTGAGCTGATCGATCACGTGGCCCATGCGGGCGATGTACTCGAAGAACAGCTCGGTGGGGCGTTCGAGGTTGACGTGCGACTGCGGCGTTCCGTCCACGATGAGTTCGAAGGCGCCCGGCACCCAGCGATCGGGGCGGATCTCGGCGTGCATGCCGCTCGCGAGCGTGATCGAGGGGGCGGCATCCATTGTTCGATCTTCGCATTTCCACCCGGGCCTCCACCCTGCGGTGGTGCCCCCGCCGAGAGGCACCCGGGATGCTCGACTCATGACAACACAGACCCTCATCGACATCGTTCTGGGCGTCGCCCTGCTCTGCTGGATCAGCTACCGCCAGCTGACCTGGACCGCCGTCGCCCCCGAGCGCATGTGGCGCATGCCCGCGATCCTGGCGATCATCGGCGCCGCCACCCTCGTCCAGAGCGGCACGGGCGACACGATCAGCGCCGGCGACCTCGGCGTCCTGGCCATCGAGACGGTGATCGCGATCGGGCTCGGTGCCGTGATGGGGCTGATGGCGCACTTCCGCCCGATCCGCGAACAGACGCTGGCGGCCTTCCATGCCAGGGACCGCGGACGCAGCCTGTCGGCCCCGACCCTCGAGACGCGCACCGGTTGGGTGGGGATGGCCCTCTGGCTGGTCCTGATCGCCACCCGGATCGGCGGCGAGGTGTATGCGCACATGGCGCATTCGACGCTCTTGATGTCGACCGGCGTCATCCTGCTGACCGTCGCGCTGAACCGCGCCGTGCGGATCGTCGTGATCACCCAGCGGGCCGCGAGTTTCGTCCCGGTGGCTGAGAGCACTCGCGTCGCAGCATGATGGGCAGGTGAACGTCGCTGATCCCCGCCTGTTCGGCAGACTGCTGAACATCGCGGGGATCCTCACCGTCTCGATCCTGCTGGTGGTGCAGGTGCCGCTCGCGCTTCGACCGCCGTGGGTCTGGGCGGTGGCCGGCCTCGCGCTGCTGGGCTGGCTGGTGCGCGAACTCGTGCCGACGGCATCCCGCTGGTTCGTGGTCGCGTGCCTGGTCGCGTTGGCCGCTGCCTCGGTCGTGACCACCTCCACCAGCGTGCTCGGCTACATCGCCGGCATCGTCTGCCTGGCCGCGCTGATCGCTGTGCCGCACTGGCCGCTCGCGCTCGGGCTGATCGCGGCGGCCGGGTCGGCGGTGGTCGTGGCCGTCGACACGCTGCTTCTGCGGGCCGATGTGCCCACGACGCTCGGCGCGTTCGTCGGGCTCATCGTCTCCATCCTGATCGGGATCAGCCGCCGCCAGTCGCGAACGGCCGCCGCTCGCGAGCGGGCCCTTCTCGAAGAGAGAGCGCGCACCGCCGCCCTGACCGAGCGCTCGCGGATCGCGCGCGACATTCACGACGTGCTCGCCCACAGCCTGGGCGGCCTGGTGCTGCAGCTGGATGCCATCGACGCCCTGCTCGACTCGGGCAAGACCTCTGAAGCGCACGGCCGGGTGACCGCCGCTCGCGGTCTGGCCGCGTCGGGGCTCGACGAGGCGCGGCGGGCGGTGGACGCGCTGCGCGATCCCGAGACCTCAGCAGATGTGGCAGGGGCCATCGAAGACCTCGTGGTGACCCACCGGTCGCTCGGGGGCTCGGCAGCGCTGGCCGTCGCGGGGGCGCCGGGCGAGCTCTCGCCCGATGCCGCCGGGGCGTTGCGCCGAGCCGCGCAAGAGGTGCTGAGCAATGCGCGGCGGCACGCGCCGGGTTCTGCGACAGCTCTGGTGCTGGCCTGGACTCCGGATGCTGCCACGCTCACGGCGACGACCCCGCTCGGGTGCGCGGCGCCGGGGTCGGGGTCGGGCGGCTCCGGGTCGGGCGGGGGACGCGGACTGCCAGGACTCCGAGAGCGGGCCGAAGCCGCGCACGGCAGCGCCGACTGGGCGGTGCGCGATGGGGCGTTCGTTGTGACGGCGCGGGTGCCGCGAAATCACCAGGTGCTGTCGTGACCGCGCATCGCATCCGCGTACTGGTCGCCGACGACCAGGCGATCGTGCGTGACGGGCTGGTCACCCTGCTCGGCCTGCTCGACGACCTCGAGATCGTGGGGGAGGCGGCGGACGGCGAGCAGGCGGTCCGACTCGCGCTCGACACCCGGCCCGACGTCGTGCTGATGGATCTGCGGATGCCGGTGCTCGATGGCGCAGCGGCGACCGCGCGCATCCTGGAGCAGCTGCCCGAGACCGCCGTCGTCGTGCTCACCACCTTCGCCGACGACGCGTCGATCGCCGGGGCACTGCGCGCGGGAGCCCGCGGCTACCTCACGAAAGATGCGGGCCGCGCAGAGCTCGCCGCGGCCGTTCGAGCCGCGGCCAGCGGACAGGCGACCTTCGCGCGCGAGGTGGGGGAGCGGTTGGCGGCTGGTTTTGCGGCCACCCCTCCGGCGGCCCCGGATGCTGCAGGCGCGCCCTCGGCAGACGCGCTGCGCGAGCGCTTCCCGGCGTTGACCGCGCGCGAGGCCGAGGTGCTCGCGCTCATCGCGGAGGGCCGCAGCAACGCCGAGATCGCCGCATCCCTCTATCTCGGGGTCTCGACGGTGAAGAGCCACATCAACGCGCTGTTCGCGAAGCTCGGAGTGCGGGACCGCGCGCAGGCGATCGCGTTGGCGGTCGGGTCGGCGCCTTCAGCGAACGAATGATATACCTCGGGGTATAATCTGGACATGCACCCTGACCTGCGGCAGTTGCGCCTGGATGCCGGTCTCACTCAAGCCCAGCTGGCCGAGCTGGCGGGCGTGAGCCAGCCCAAGCTCAGCCAGTACGAGCGAGGCGTCACGGTCGCCAAACCGGAAACCCTGGCGCGGATCTTGGCCTTCGCTCGCAAGCGGCCGTCGGAGGTGCTCGAGGAGAATGCCGATGCCGTGCGCGACCTGGCTCGGCGGCATCACTTGACCGACGTGAGAGTGTTCGGATCTTCCGTGCACGGCACGGACACCACTCAGAGCGACATCGATCTGCTGGTCCGCGCAGAGCCGAGCGCAACGTTGTTCGACCTCTCGGCCTTCGAGGCCGAAGTCGAGGAGCTGACCGGCTACCCCGTTGACGTCGTCACAGACCCTGCACCGCGCACGGCGATCTGGGATCGCATTGTGGCGGAGGCGGTTCCGCTGTGAGTGACGCCGACGGGTTCCGTTCGAAGCCGAGCGGAGCCGAGGTGCCCGAGCCGAAGATCGATCCGACTCCGCAGCTCATCGACGACCTCCGAGCGCTGGCCGCGGACGCGGCGAGCATCGTGGCGATTGGTCGCGACTCATTCCTGAGTTCCGAGGGAGCCCTGTCCCGCCATGCCGCCGACGGCATTCTCGTCAAGGTGCAGGAGCTCTGCGATCGATTCCCAGAGCCATTCCGTGCCGCACGACCAGACGTTCCGTGGCACGCGATCCGCGGGTTGAGGAATCGCGTGGGCCACAACTACCGTGCGACCGATTACTCGATCATGTGGCAGACGATCGAGCACGGCGTGCCCGATCTCATCCGCTCCATCACGGCTTAGCTCACGACCCGCCGCACCAGTGGCACTCCCGGACGGTACGCGAGGTGCGACGCGCTCGGCGCATCGAGCAGCACGAGGCCGCCCGTCGCCCCGACCCGCAGATGACCGACATCGTCGCGGCGCAGAGCGCGGGCGCCCCCCGAGGTCGCCGCGTGCAGCGCCTCCCGCGGCGTCATCCCCATCTCGCGCACGGCGAGCGCGATGCAGAACGGGATGGATGACGTGAACGACGACCCCGGGTTGCAGTCGGTGGCGATCGCGACGGTCACGCCCGCGTCGAGCAGCCGCCGCCCGGAGGGGTAGGGCTGGCGGGTCGAGAACTCGACGCCGGGGAGCAGGGTCGCCACGGTCTGCGATCCGGCGAGGGCCTCGACATCCGCATCCGACAAGAAGGTGCCGTGGTCGACGCTCGCCGCGCCGAGTTCGACGGCCAGCTGCACGCCCTCCGACTGGCCGAGCTGGCCCGCGTGCAGGCGCAGGCCGAGTCCGCGGGCTGCTCCGGCCTCGAGGATGCGGCGACTCTGCTCGACCGTGAAGGCTCCGGTCTCGCAGAAGACGTCGATCCAGCGCGCGAAGGGGGCGCAGGCATCCAGCATCTCGCCGGTGACCAGATCGACGTAGCCGTCGGGGTCGTCGGCGTACTCGACGGGCACCACGTGCGCGCCCAGGAACGTGGTCTCGGGCGTCAGCTCGCGCGCCAGCCGCAGCGCGCGTTGCTCGTCGTGCACGGTCAGGCCGTAGCCGCTCTTGATCTCGACGGTCGTGGTGCCCTGGCGGCGCATCTCGTCGACGATCGCGCGGGCATTGGCCAGCAGGGTCGCGTCGTCGGCCTCACGGGTCAGCCGCACGGTGCGCCGGATGCCGCCCGCCGCGTACGGCTGCCCCGCCATCCGCGCCTCGAACTCGTCGGCCCGGTCGCCGGCGAAGATCAGGTGGCTGTGGCTGTCGACGAATCCGGGCACGGCCGCGCGGCCCCCGGCGTCGATGCGCTGGTCGGCCGCGGGGGCGTCAGCATTGTCGCCGACCCACGCGACGGCGCCCTGGTCAAACACGATGGCGGCATCGTGGCGAACCGGGTGATCGGGCTCCCAGGTGGTGAGCTCGCCGATCGAGGTGACGAGGGTGGATGTCACGGCAGCACCTCGCCGATCGCGGCACCCACGTCGCCGAGGCGATGCGCGCCGACGGTAACGACGCGCTTGCCGCCGACCACGACATCCGTGACATCGGCGGCGGATGCCGCGAGCCAGAGCTGGTCGAGCGCCGCGCCGGCGGTGCGAGGCGACGCGGTGCGCAGCGTGACGAGGTCGCACACCGCGCCGACGGTCAGGCCGCCGTGCCAGCCGAGCGAGGCGTAGCCGTCGGTCGTGGCGGCGGCGAGCAGTTCGATGGGCGAGAAGATGCCGCGCCGGCCCGACACCAGGCGCTCGTGACCCTCGAGGGCGCGCAGTTCGTCGAAGGGGTCGACCACCGCATGCTGGTCACTTCCGATCGTGAGGCGGGCCCCGGCATCCCTCAACTCGCGGGCGGGCCCGATGCCATCGCCCAGGTCGCGTTCGGTCGTCGGGCAGATGCAGACGAAGGAGCCCGCGAGGTCGGTGATGTCGTCGGACGAGAGGTGCGTCGCGTGCACCGCCGTGAAGCGCGGGCCGAGCGCGCCCGCTTCGCGCAGCACCGCAACCGGGGAGCGGCCGAAGGCGGCTTCGACCTGCGCGTTCTCGGCCGGCTGCTCCGAGACGTGGGCGTGCAGCGGCTCGTCATCGGTCGCCGCGACCACCCGTGCCGCGTCGTCGGGGTCGACGGCGCGCAGCGAGTGCAGGGCCGCCCCGCGGCGGGCGTTGCCCGCGAACCTCAGCGAGTCGTGCCGGGCGAGCCAGACGTCGAGCTCACTGACGAAGAGCTTCTGCGCTCCGCGCGGCACCAGCGGCGCCCCGCGCTCGTCGCGCCCGCCGTGCCGGTAGAGCGTGTCGAGCAGGGTCAGCCGGATGCCGGCCTCGTTCGCCGCGGCGATCACCGCATCCGCCATCACCGTGGTGGGGTCGCGGTGCAGGTAGTGGAACTCACCGACCGCCGTGTACCCGGCCAGCAGTAGCTCGGCGTAGAACGCGGTAGCGAGCGCGTGGTACCGCTCCGGGTCGAGCCCGGCCGCCACGGCATACATCTGCTCCCGCCACGCCCAGAAGTCGCCACCGTCGGCGTGGGTGCGGCCGCGCAGTGCGCGATGGAAGGCGTGCGAGTGCCCGTTGGCGATCCCCGGCAGGGTCAGGCCCCGCAGCTCGATGTCGCCGGGCCGGGCTGCGCCGTCCGTGACCGAGGCGATGATGCCCGCAGCCTCCTCGACCCGCACACCTGCGCGCACCGCGCCGTCGATCGCCGCGTGCTCGAGCCAGAAGGAGGTCACGAGGCCATCCTCCGGATGACCGCCGTCAGTGCGGCGACACCCTCGACCGCGTCGGCCTCCTCGGCGTGCTCCTCCGGCGAGTGCGAGACGCCCGTCGGGTTGCGCACGAACAGCATGGCGGTCGGGATGCCGGCCAGCGACAGCACGCCGGCATCGTGCCCGGCCCCGGACGGCAGCTCGGGTACCTCGCCGCCGATCGCGTCCGCCAGATCGGCGGTGAGCGCCGCGTCGAACGGGGTGATGTCGGTCCAGCTCTCGAGGGCGGCGTCGACACCCAGCCGGCGCTCGACCAGCGCGACGAGTTCGCGCACCCGGTCGGGATCTTCTCCGCGTGCATCGACCCACATGGATGCCGACGACGCGATCGCATTCACTGCTCCCGGCAGCACGCGCACTCGCCCCACCGTCGCGAGGATCCCCAGCTCGGACGCCGCGCGCCGCACCTCGACGATCCCCTCGGCCATCGCCAGCACGGGGTCGACCCGGTCGGCGAGGGCGGTGGTGCCCGCGTGGTCGGGGACGCCTGCCAGGTCGATCCGCCAGCGGCCGTGTGGCCAGATCTCGCGCGCGACACCGACCGGGCGACCGGCACCGGCGAGGCCTCGTGCGCCGCCGGCCAGCGGCATCCTGCCCTGCTCGATGTGGAGCTCGACGAACGCGCCGATCCTGGCCAACCGAGCCGGGTCGGCACCGGCACGGCGCGGGTCGTGCCCCGTCGCAGCCATCGCCTCGGCGAGCGTCACGCCCGCGTCGTCGACCAGAGCCAGCGCGCGCTCCGGGTCGACGGCCCCGGTCAGCAGCCGGGATCCCAGGCAGGCCAGCCCGAAGCGGCCGCCCTCCTCCTCGGCGAAGGCGACGACCGCGACGGGCCGGGTCGGCATCCATCCGGTCGACCGCAGCGCGTCGAGCGCGGCGAACGCCGACGCGACCCCGAGCGCCCCGTCCCACTCGCCTCCGCTGCGCACGCTGTCGAGGTGCGAGCCGACGACGAACGCTGTGCCGGGCAGCCCGGCGCCCCACCACGCCCAGAGGTTGCCATTGCCATCGGTCTCGACCTCGAGGCCCAGCCGCGCGGCGCGCGCCGCGAACCACTCGCGCAACTCGAGCTCGGCGGCCGCCCACGCGAACCGCGTCACGCCGCCCGCGGGATCGCGCCCGACCTCCGACAACTCGCTCAGCAGCATGAGTTCAGCATGGCCCGGTCACTGCTCCCGCATCGGGATGCGCACGCCGCGCTCGTCGGCCGTGCGGATCGCGTCGTCGTAGCCGGCATCCACGTGGCGGATCACGCCCATCCC
>Ga0068855_100000673_pt1 | contig 41670 bp, 37 predicted proteins | sample KBSCornC52_FD_66592 | JGI IMG/M metagenome (GOLD analysis project Ga0068855, IMG submission 66592) | Corn rhizosphere microbial communities from Kellogg Biological Station, Michigan, USA - KBS Corn C5-2 | ecosystem: Host-associated > Plants > Roots > Rhizosphere > Soil ...
CGGCTTGACCCGCTCCTTGCGCAGGCCGTCGACGACATAGGCGGAGACGCCGGCATCGATCGCCGCGCCGATCATCGCCTCGTCGGACTGGTCGACGAACATTGCGATCGGGCGGGCCAGCGCGCGGCTGACGGTCAGCATCTCCTCGAGCGAATCCCGGCTCGGGCTGCCGAGATCCATCAGCACGACGTCGGGCGCCATGCGCTCGAGCTTGGCGACGAACGCGCCATGCGGCGGCACGAGGTGGATGTCCTCATAGCCGGCGTCGCGCAGCGCCTCCTCGAGAATGGCGGCGCGCGACCCGCTGTCGTCGATCACTACAATCCGCACTCTGACTCGCTGACCGGGGCCGGCGGACTGTCTATGCTGCACCTGCGAAGGTCAAGTGGGTTCTGTTCGCAGGCGCACAATCGCGGAATGGCGCCACCGCGGCTGCCGCGAACCGTCTTTGCAGGAAGCCGGAAATCCCTCCAAAATGGAGTGAAACAGCTGTTGACTTAGGGTCCCTGCCTCGCACTCTGAGAGGGAAATGGTTATGCCGGGGGCGCAAGGTTTTGGTATGAGTGACGCGCTCGACCCAGAGACCCGCCAGCGATGCGAAGCAGCCCTGGCGAAGCTGGCGGAAGCCATTGAAGAGCTGGATCAATGCATCCGGCTGCTGCGCGATCAGCTTCCCGCCGGCGAGGCCGAGAGACGCTCCTAGGCATCGGTGCCGCTCCAAGCGCGCACGGATCGCCGGGACGCCCTCCAATGATTTGCTATACGCAACTGCGCCCTGGATCCGCGGCGTGTCTCGGAAAGGCGATCATCGGATGCCACAACAACGGCCGCATCGCTTTCCATGAGGACAGTCATCTATGCGCCGCCGTCGGCTGGTTGCGACAACTCGGTCCGGATTCTCGGCTCGATCATAGACCCTGTGGTGCAGCAGCGCGGTGGCAGCCTGGTTCAGCTGCGACTGGACGCGCGGATCACCCGTCAGGCCCTGGATCGGCACCCGACTGCCGATCTGGATGTCGATTGCGCCTTCTTCCTGGAACGCATCGTCGAGCATCCGGCCTTGATGAAGGCGCGGCACCGGATTCTGATCCCCAATCCGGAATGGCTCGGACCTCGGATGGAGCATCTCGCGGCGAGCTGCACGCAGGTCTGGCATAAGTCGCGCGATAGCCTGAGCCGCCTCGGCCCGATCTTTCCTCAGGCTCAGCACGCCTATCTTGGCTTCACCTCGGAGGACCCGGGATGCCTCGTGACCGAGCACGCCAGCTTCGTTCATTTGCGGGGCAAGCTGCAGACACGACGCAACACCGACAGCATCTTCGCCGCCTGGAAATCGGGTCGCGACTGGCCCGACCTCTATGTTCACTTCTACGGCGGAGCGGGCGGGAGCATCGACTATCCCGGCTGGCTCCACGACGGGAATGTGCATGTTCGCATGGGTTGGCTCGAGCGTCGCGACTATTTCGATCTGGCGGCGCGGCACGGCATCCACCTGTGCACGAGCGAAGTCGAGGGTTTCGGCCATTACATCAATGAAGCGCGCGCAATGGGCGCGCTCGTCATCGCTGTCGACGGACCGCCGATGAACGAGCTGGTGGACGACAGTTGCGGCATATTGGTTCGCGCGCGCAGCGCCTCGGCGGTGAACCGCGGCACCCGCTTCGGCATCACGCCGGACGATCTGGCCCTGGCGATCGAGCGCGCATTGCGCCTTGGTCTCGATGAGAGACGTGAACTCGGTGCCAAAGCACGCGCGAGATTTCTCAGCGAAAGCACGGCTTTTCGTGAACGTGCGCGCGATCTAATTGCCGGTCTGGCGTAAACGTCGGAGCTTTGTGAAACCGGGAGCACGGTGCTAATTAGCCCTGCCGGCGCAGTCTGTTGCCGGCCTCATGCTCGTCCTCGGTGAGGAAACTGGTCGATGCGGAAAGCCGCCACTGCGTTGTTCGCCGCCGCCACTTGCCTTCTCGCTGGTCAGGCCGCCATTGCTGGCGCACCGCTGAAAGGGGTCGACGTCAAGCTCGGCAAAAACCCCGGCGGGAGCATTGTCGCAAAGACGACGACCGGCGCGAACGGCGGATTTGTGTTCGATGACGTGACGCCAGGCTCCTACCAAATCCAGATCACGCCGCAGGCCCCCGCGGCGAGGACAGCCGTTGCCACCGCGAGATCGCGCATCAACTCCCAGGGCATGATGGCGACAAATGGCAATGTCGTCGCGACGATCGGCGCCGAGCTCGGCGCGGGCCCCGTCATCGCCAACGTCGAGATCACCGCAGGTCATGGCAAGATCGTCGGCACGGTCACCCAGGCGGCTGCACCAAACAGCAGCAGCATGCGATAGACGACCATTCTGGCAGCCGTTGTCGGCGATGGCTGGATAGTGGGCGGTTAGCCTGAACCCAGGTCCGCAGTCAGCCTGAGCGCTGTTCCAGGCTGCGCGCAGCGATTGTCGAAGAAGCTTACAATCTCTCTCCCGACGCATTTTCGTAAACCATCGAGATCGGCGCATCATCGGCGGTTAATCATTCTGGCACGCACTCTGCTTCGCCACTGCGAAAATCCAAAGGGGGATCCAATGTTTCTACGCTGCGAAAGCCTCAGGCGACCGACGACCGGCCTATTGTTGGCGATGCTTGGCGCGATTGGTGGCGGGCTCGCTGCTCAGGCCGCGATCGCAGCGGATGCCGATGCAAGCGCGACCGCCCAGCACGCGGTGACGAAGGCCACGCCCGATGCAAAAGCCGACGCCAAGCCGGCCGAAAAGCCCGCCGTTGCCGAAAAGCCCACGCCATCCGCCACCCAACCGGCAACCGGCGCTGCGCCCGTCGAGAAAGCTTTGGTTGCTGCCAAGGTCACCCCGCCGTCGGGCACGACGGGGGCCGGCAACGCTGCTGGCAAGGCAGTCACCACGGACAAAGCCGCACCGTCCGCCAAGGAGCTCGCAGCGGACGCCGAGCCGCTCGATAAGTCCGCCGTTGCCGCGAAGGCCAAGGCAACGAAGCCCGAACCGGTGAAGACCAAGCCGATGAGCGCGTGGCGCCGCGCCTATATCGCGAAGCACGGCCATCAGCCTCCCGTGAAAGCGCCTTAGACGACCGCCGATCGGGTTCGTGCGCTCGAATTTGGCCGTCTGCTCTCGTTGAGGAACTGGCGCCCTCCCGTCGGAGGGGCCTCCCCATAGGCTGAGAGCCTCGGATTTTTGCCCTATCCGCGATAGACGTGGAACAGCTACGGCATAATTGTGCCCGCCGGCTGATGGGGGAGCCGAATGAACGTGTCGGTTGTGGTGCGCTCGAAGGACGAGGCGGATCGCTTGCGCCTGACCTTGGCGTCGCTGTCACGACAGACCGCACCGGCTGAGGTCGTGGTGGTCGATGACGGTTCGAGCGATCATACGCCGGCAGTCATCTCCGAAGCGTCCGCGAGCCTCCGGCTGAAAACCGTGCGGCATGAGGCCGCGGGGGGGCGCTCGGCGGCGGCCAACGCGGGCGCCAGGGCTGCGAGCGGCACAGTGCTGTTGTTCCTCGATGGCGATACCTTGGCGGATCCCCACCTCGTCCGCCGTCACGCCGCCGCGCATGCGGCCCAGCCGGCGCTGATCGGCCGTGGCGAGACCTTCCATCTACGCTGCACGCGCTTCTTGCGCGATCCGGAAAGCGCAACGCCGATGCCTGGAGCGGGTGATCGCGTGGCGCGGCTTTCGGTCGCCGAGCGGGATCGCCAACGTGTGACCCGCGCGCAGGTTCTGGATGATTTCGCCGCGATCGAATGTCGCGCTGAGCCGGGCATCTATCCCGGCGCGGGGCCACGCCGCTTGCAGGAGATCGAGCTCGAGGCGCTGCGCGACCATCCGGGCTGTTCGGTCTTGTGGGCGGCGGCAAGCGGCTCCAATCAATCGGTTGGGCGCGACATCTTCCTGGACAGCGGCGGTTTCGATGAAGCGATCGATATCAACGAGCATCGCGAGCTCGCGCTACGCCTGTGTCGCGCAGGCCTGAGCATGGGTCTCGTCGCGGGCGCGCGCAGCTACCATCTGACGCACCGCTCGGGCTGGCGCGACCCGCTCGAGGATATCGGCTGGGAGCAAGTCTTCCACGCCGCCCACCCATTGCCCGAGGTTGCCTTGCTGGCGGTGTTCTGGGCGAGCCTGTCGCCGCTCAGTCCCCTCCCCGAGGCCGAGCGGATCCTGTCGCTCCCGGCGCTCGAGGAGGCAGCGCGTAGCCGCACAGCGGCGGAGCGCGACACGGCGCGTAGCCGGCTTGGCCTGCCACCGCTGAGATCCATCGCATCGGCCGCGATCGGCGCATGAGCAAACCGGTTCCGATTGTCATCGAGGCTCAGGTCGTGCCGAGCGAGAACCAGGGCCTGATCGCCGCGGCGGAAATGCTGAGCGAGTGCCTTGGCACGGCGGTAGGGGAAGCCGCCTGGCCGGTCAGACTCGAGGTCAATGCGCCCGGCGCGGGTGTCGCCCAGTCGCCTCCCGGCGTGCTGATCCTCTCGCTGCTTGATGAAGTCGAGCGGACGGAGGAGCCAATTGGCGAAACGCAACGTCGCTGGGACGCAGCGCTCCAACTGCACTTGGCGCAAGGCGTGCCGATCTTCCTGCGGACAATCTTCCGGAACATCGGCGACGCGCCGCGTGATGGCACGCCACCGCCGATGCTGGAGCGGATCCGTCGGCTGAACCGCATGATCGTCGGCCTGTCGCATCGCCATGGCGTCGGGGTGATCGATATCGACCGGGCCTGCGCGCATTTTGGCGCAGGGCCGCTGCAGACCGACTGGCGGTTGGGCGGAACGCTGGCCGCCGAGGTCGCCGGCCATACCACCGCCTGGAGCCTGCTTTCGCAAGGGTTGGACGAGCTGATCGATCCCGACCATCAGGAGAAGGCGCGGGCGAATTTGGGCGGGCTGCTTCAAATCCGCGCGCTCGTCGAACGACGGCTCAAGCGGCAGCGCGAGCGCCAGGCCGCCGGCGCCTGACGGTGGGTGAGCCCCTCGTCGACAAGCGATCGCTGCTGTGCCGCATGATGCTGATCCGCAGCTTCGAAGCAGCGCTGGTCGCGCGGCCCGACCATGGCTTCCAGCTCCTGTCGTCGGGGGAGGAGGCGGTGGCCGTCGGTGTCTGCGCAGCGATGTCGCGTGACGACCAGCTGCTCTGCAGTGGCCGCGCCATCGGGCCGGCGCTTGCGTGCGGCCTCGAGCCCGGGCCGGTGATGGCGGAGCTGCTCGGCAGGGTGGCGGGCCCGAACCGCGGCAGGGGCGGACGCGGGCATTTGGCCGAGCCGGCAGCCGGGTTCTTCGGCGCCCACGCGGTCGTTGGCGGCAACCTCACGATTGCCGCCGGCGTAGCGCTGGCGCTCAAGCTGGAGCAGCGAGCCGGCGTGGCGGTCTGCCTGTTCGGCGACGGCGCGTGCGGTTCGGGCGCGTTGCACGAGACGCTGAACATTGCTGCCATCTGGCGCCTGCCGCTGGTGCTGGTCTGTAACAATAACCAGCTCTCGGTCTCGACGCCGCGCGCCGAGGCGCTGGCGCCGGAGCGACTGTCCGATCTCGCGGCTCCCTTCGGCCTCCCGGGCGCGACGATCGATGGGATGGACGTCGAGGCGGTGCGCGACGCGACAAGCGGCTTCATCGAACGCGCGAGGGCAGGCGAGGGCGCCGCCTTCCTCGAATGCATCTCCGAGCGTTTTGCCAGTCACTCCACCGCGACGCGCGAAACCCGGTCGGCGGCAGTGATGGCCAGGGTGCGCGGCCGCTGTCCGATCGACCGGCTCGCAGCGACCTTCGCGCCTGGCGAGCGGGCGGCTCTTCAGGCGGAGGTCGATGCCGAGATTGCGGCCGCGATCGCCTTCGCCGAGGCGGCCCCTTTTCCCGACATCACCGAGGCTCTGAGCGATGTCGGCTGATCAGGCCACCGGCACGACGAAATTATTCTTTCGCGAAGCCATCGCGCGGGCGCTCGCAGAAGAGATGGCGTCCGATCCGCGGGTCATCCTGCTCGGCCAGGACGTCGGCAGGTTCGGCGGGTCGTACAAGGAATTCGTCGGTCTGCTCGATCGCTTTGGTCCGGAGCGGGTGCGGGACACGCCGGTCGCGGAGGCAGCGATGGTCGGGCTTGGCGCCGGCGCCGCCGGGGCCGGATTCAAGCCGGTCGTCAGCATCACCTATATGGACTTCCTGATGCTGGGCCTCGACCCGCTGGTGAATTATGCCGCCAAGGCCAGGTTCAAGAGCGGCGGCCAGATCACCGCGCCATTGGTCGTCAAGACGACCGCCGGGGCGAAGGGTCAGGGTGTCGCGCATTCGCAGTGCATCGAGGCCTGGCTGATGGGGGTTCCGGGGGTGAAGATCGTCGCCCCATCGACGCCGGCGGACGCCTATGGCCTGATGAAGGCGGCGCTGCGCGAGACCGGGCCGGTCGTCTATATCGATCACAAGCGCCTGTTCCCGATCGCCGGGGAGGTGCCGTTGGCCGAGACGATCGTGCCGATCGGCCAAGCCGAGCTGCGTCGCAGCGGCGAGCACGTCACCATCGTGACCTATGCCTATATGACCCGCGTCGCGCTGGAGGCGGCCGCGCGGCTCGCCGCAGAGGGCATCTCTTGCGAGGTGCTCGACCTGCGCAGCCTTGCCCCGCTCGATATCGCCGCGGTCGTCGCCTCGGCTTCGCGGACCGGCGCGCTGGTCACGCTCGAGGAGGGTCAGCTCACCTGCGGCGTCGGTGCCGAGATCGCCTTCCAATGCCAGGCCCGCGCAGGTCCGATCGCGGTCGCCCGGGTCGGGGCGCTGCCGATGCCGGTATCGTCCAATCCGGTGCTCGAAGCAGCTTGTCTGCCTGACGCGGAGCGTGTCATTGCCGCGGTGCGCCAAGTCCTCGCCATTTGACCAGGGATCGACAGCTTCGATGATCTACTTTCTCGCCGTACCCGGACCGATTGAGGATGTGGACGAAGTCCGCGTGCTCGAATGGCACGCCGAGCCCGGCCACGCCTTTGCGCCGGGCGACCTGATCGTCGAGCTCGAGACCCACAAGGCGCTTGTCGAGGTGCGCGCCGGCCAGGCTGGCGTGCTGCGCCAGCTGGTCTGTGCCGAGGGCGACTGGCAGGTGGTCGGTTCCCCGCTCGCCCTGCTCAGCGATACGCTCGACGAAGCATTGCCCGAGAAGGCGGAGGGCTTCCCCGCAATGGCGGTCGAATTCGAGGTCAGCTAGCGGCTGCGCCGAAGCCCGGAACCCTGCGCGCCCGCAGGATATGGAGGATCTCGGCGCGGGTCTCGGCCTGCAGTGCGCCGCTCTGGTGGATGTCGCCGCGCAGATTATCCCCGCCGCCCATCTCCGCCGCGATGGCGTCGGCGTCGACCACCGCAACATCATGGTCATGGGCGAGATCGCACAGCATGAGGTTCATGTCCTTGGCGTTGACGCTGGTCAGCGTCTCGCCGAGTGGCTCGTCGAACGCCGCGTAGCTCTGGACATCGTCCATGCCGGACGTGGACATCATGTTGCAGATGAGGATCTGGGTCTTCGGCGCCTGGGCGCGGATCAGCTCGATGAGGCTGTTGTAGTCGGCACGGATGGTTTCGAGCGTGCGGAGCACCATCTCGAAATGATTGCTCAGCCAGAGCCTGAAGGCGGGCCCGGCATCCCTGAGCCGGTATTCGTGCAATTGGAGGTGAAAGCCGAGCTTACGGTGGCGAAAGATCACCCGGCTTTCCGCATGTGCCGACAGCACGATTGCGTCGGGCGGTCCCGCGTCGCGCAAGCCGTCGCGTGCCAGAACCGTGTAGCGCTCGCTGACTGGCGAACGATGGAGCGCATTGAGCATGGCGCCGCCGAAGACCCAGTCGGCGGCGGTTGGCGTTGCCGCGGCACCGGCCATTGCGGTCACCATATCGGCGGCGATCGCCTGACGGTCCGCATCGGTCCGCCGGAGCTGGTCGGCGATCACTGGCGTGCTGTGGACCAGCGGATTGTCCGCGATCGAGACGACATGAGCGGGGCCGGGGACCGCGCCAAGCAATTCGAGAAAGCCATATTGGTCGCCGCGCAGCACGCCCTCCAGCTCGCAGACGCCGAGACCGAGCAGGGTCCCGACCGCCCCCGGTCCGTCGATCCTGGCCGCACGGGTTCGCTCGGCCCAGCCGGCGAGCAGACCGGCCCGGCTTTCGACCAGCGGTGCGACACGACGCGCCGCCATCATCAGAAGACGCACTTGGCCGTCCGACGAACTGTCGTTCCCCTGCTCCGCGGGAAGGATTTCACCGATGACATGGTTCGGGTTCCACAGCTGATAGCTGTCGAGCTGGTCGAAAAAGCCGCCGCGGGAGCTGCGCTCGGCCTGGGTCAGCTGCCCGCTGACCGGCGCCACGATGGCGATCTGCAGCGTGCGAAACTCTTCGGCGAATGGACGCGGCGTTTCGCGGCTCACCTCCGCCTTGACGAGGCCGACATGGCAGAAGGCGATCGCGTCGCCCTGGCGACAGAGCTGGCCATCCGGGACGAGCCAGCGGAACCCCGAGCGGCGCATCCTGTACCCGGGGACGGCGAGTGGGCCGAGGCGTAGCGGAAACGGGCTCAGCTTAGGGCCTCGTCCCAGCTCGACTGCGGAATGATGCCTGCCACGACGTAGCGCAGCAAGCGCGCCGGCGGACCAGTCAGCGGCTCGTCCGGCTCGGTGCTGAACAGGCCGAGGCATGCGCCCACCTCCGGCTCGGCGCCGGCCGACACATCCAGCCGGCGCAACCAGACCCGATCGCGCGACACCAGGCGATAGTGGCTGATCGGCGGGCAGTCATGCGTCGCCGCGGCGCTGAGATCGACGGTCAGGTCAAGCAGCCTGCCGCCGATCGGGACGGCAGCGCCGAGGGGGATGAGGATGCGGTCGATGGTCGCCGCGCTCATCTCCGGATTGATCCGCGGCAATGTCAGGTTCAGCAGCAACAACCAGGCTCCGCGTCGGTCTCGGGTGGCGCGGCATCTTGACCTCGGCCCGGCCGCCGTCAAGCGCTCACGTCGGCGCAGTGATGCGGCTCGATCAGGCGCCCGCTTCGGATGGCGGCAGGCAGCCGAGATCGTCGAGCACGCGAACCACCTCTTCGGCGACCAGGCGCGAACCTTCGCCCTTGAGATGGATCGCATCCATCTTCAGCCGCTCGGCGCCGGCGCGCGCCAGCAATCCATCGACGTCGATGATCGAAATCCCGGTCTCGCGCGACAGCCCGATCAGACCGAGATTGAAGCGGCGAATGCGCGTCGAAAAGAGCTCGTCGAGCCCTTCATAGCTGTGGATCCGTTCGCCCGGGATCACGCTGGAGAGATTGTAGATCAGGATCGTAGCCTGGGACCGCTCGCGGATCCGGGCGATGATCCGGGCGAGATTGGCCATCGAGGTTTCGACGTCGAGAAAATCGACCGCGCTGCATTCCTCGCGCAGCCACGCCCTCTGCTCCGGCGACCATGTGCTGTTGCGATGCGGATAGAACAGGAAGCCGTCGCGCCGGTGGCGCGCAAGGCGGCTGAAGACGTCGGGCTGGATCGACAAGGCAATGACGTCGGCGTCCGTTTCGAACACCGCCCGGCTGAACTGGCTCTCGACGGTGAACGGCGCCAACGGCAGGTCCTGCCGCAGCAAGCTTTCGGGCGCCGTGCCGGTCGCCGCCAGCAGGGCATCGGACCGGCCCCAGGTTTCGTGCTGCACGCGGGCGACGCTGGCCGGGCGCCGGGCGCGCAAAAGCTCGTTGATCCCGTTCCAGACCAGCGTGCCGCCGAGCTTGTGCAAGTGGAGCGAATCGCGCAGGTCGAGATTGCCTTTCGCGAAGATCTTTAACCGGCTCAATCGTCACCCATTTTGCAGGAAGGCACACGCTGCCGCGGCGCCTTTGGAGTTTCAAATGGCATAGCGTATGCGACCGGGAAATGCTTGATCCCGTGACCATGGACCGCTCCGGCGAGTCATTGATGCTCCGGCGGTGGCTGTGAGGATCGCCCTCGTATTCAGCAACAGTGCCGGCCTGACGGTCGACGCCAGGGTGATCGAGCAGGCGCTGACCCATCACGCGAAGATGATGAACGTCGATCTCGATGTCCAAAAGATCAAGCTGCCATGGCAACTTTACTACAGAACGGCACCGGTCAGGCTCGACCGGCTCAAACTGCGTGGGCGGCCGGACGCGATCGTCTTCATCGAAAACCTCGTCGAATGCGATCCGCCGATCGATGCCACCATACCGACCGTGCTGATTCCCAATCTGGAATGGATCAATGCGCGGACCGAGCGCCTGCTGAACAAGGTCGACCATGTCTGGCACAAAAGTCGCTTCAGCCAGGATCGGCTCGCCGCGCGCATGCCGGGCGCTGCACATCACTATATCGGTTTCACCTCGCCGGACCCGTCGGTCACGGTGCCGGACTACCGCTCCTTCGCTCATTTTCGTGGCAAGGCAACGACCCGGCATTCCGAGGCAGTGCTGGCCGTCTGGCAGAAGAATCCTCAGCTTCCGCAGCTCAACTATCAATTTTATCAGGAGCAGGAGGATAACTTCGAGTTTTCCGGCTGGTTGATCTCGAACAATATCGCGATCCACGCCGGCAAGATGGCGAGCGATGTCTACTTTCAGGCGCTAGGCGCGAATGGCATCCATCTTTGCACCAGCGCGGCGGAAGGCTTCGGCCATTACATCAATGAGGCGAGAGCGATGTCTGCCGTCGCGGTGGTCCTCGATGCGCCGCCGATGAACGAGTTGATCGACCGCGACTGCGGCGTGCTGCTTCACCCCAGCGCCGAGCGGCCCCTCGGGCTCGGCGTCCGCTACGAGCTCACCGAGGCCGAGCTGGCGCGCGGCATCGACGCGGTTCTGATGCTCGGGGCGGACGATCTCGAACGCATGGGGCGCAACGCCCGGCGGCGCTTCCAGTCCGAGCGGGATGCGTTCCTCGAGCGGCTCGGGACGGCCTTTGAAATGCTCGTGCAATCGGCGTCATGACGACGCCCGCGGTCTTCGGCGACGCGCGATATCGCACGATCGACGAAGCCAGGATCATCGCGGCGCTCGTCGCCGAAGGGTGGCGCTACCAGGTTGCAAAGGGCGAGCATGCGACAGCCGAGCGCCAGGCGCGTGCCGCACTGGAGCGCTGCGTCGCCCTGGGCCTGCCGCATCGGCGGTCCGCTGCCGGCGGACGGCTGTTCGATCCGGCGGAGGCGAGCAATTTCCTGAAATGGGCCTTCAAGGAAAAGGGGGAGCCGATTTGGCCGGATCAATATCTTCCCTCCGCCCGCCGCGAGATCTGGGAGGCGCATCAGCCTGCCGGCGACTGCATCGACGCGCCGCCCGACCTCGGGTCCCTGGCTGACCAGCGCTACGCGGTGACGGTGCGGCGCAGCTTCAACCTCGCCGGCCGACGACCGGGCGAGCGGATCCGGCTGCGCCTGCCGGCGCCGATCGAAGATACGTTTCTGCGCGATCTAGCGATCGAACCGCTGATGCCCGAGGAATCCCCGGTCGAGGTCGCCATTGCCCCGGCGCAGCTCGATGTCCGGCTGAGGGTCCCCGACGCGGATGAGATCACCGTCGGCCTGCGCGCGACCTTCACCGCAGCTGCGGTCATTCCAGACCCGTCCGCGCAGCTCGATCCGGCCGAGATAGCGCTCTACACGCGGCCGAACGAGGGCCTGATCAAGCTGAGCCCGCGGATACGCGCGCTCGCCGCGGAGCTCGCTGGCGTCGATCGTGATCCATTGGCCATGCTGCGGCGGTTCTGGGCTTACCTTCTCGACGAGCTGGCCTATGGCTTCATCCACTATGACGCGGTCGATCCGGCGGCGCCGCTGGATTGGGTTCTCGATCACGGCTGGTATGACTGCAAATTCGGCGCGGCGCTGCTTGCCGCGCTTTGCCGTGCGCGCGGCACCCCGGCACGGATGATCACCGGCTATCTGCTGCGTGAGGTCTCGCCCGGCTTTCACAGCTGGGTGGAGGTTTGGATCGCCGGTCGCGGATGGCTGCCGATCGATCTGGCGTCCTGGAGTCTCTCTGCGGGCGGCCGCGACGCGGACTGGCGCGACTATTATTTCGGGCGCCTGGATCATCGCATGACCGTCGAGCGCCTGCCCAGGCTGTTCACCGGCCCGACGGCGATGTGGCTGCCGGACGCCTGGCACATGCACATCAACCTGGCGCAGCCGGGGACCGATGTGATGTTCGAATCCCTGGACAGCGGCGTTCTCGCCTATCGCGAGCACATGGACGTCGTCCGCCTGTCGCCGGCGGAGCACGGACAAGAATAGGGGTGCTGACCCATCGTCGGGAACCACCTTTGCGAACAGCGGGACGAGCGTGCTAACCGGCGGCCGGTCGAGCGGACTTCCTTGCTTCTCTACGGAAAACAGAGGCCATGGATCTGATTTCGCGTCATAGAATCATTACCCCTGACATGGTTGGCGGCAGTGACGGGTCAAACATAAATGGACCATGCTGCGTAGAGCTGCCGAACTCCGTCGAAAACAGACTTGGCAGATACTATTTATACTTTGCCCATCACCATGGTTCTTACATTCGCATGGCCCATGCGGATGAGCTGACCGGGCCGTGGACCATCCGCCAGGACGGCGTGCTGAGCCTTTCCGATCTCACCGGCTGCGTTGATCATATCGCTTCGCCCGATGTCGTGGTCGATCCCAAGACCGGCGCGTTCCGAATGTACTTTCACGGCGTCGACCGGGACAGCCGCAAGCAGCTCACCTTTGTCGCCCAGTCCGCGGACGGTCTGAATTTCACCGCGTTGCCGCGGCCGATCGCCAATCCCTATCTTCGCGCCGTGCCCTGGCGGGGAAATTGGCTCGGGATGAGCAAGGGCGCGCTGATCTATCTCTCGCTCGACGGACTGGGCGGTTTCACGCCGATGGCTCGACCCGCGCTGCCGCTGCACAGCCCGGACGGCAATGCACACGGCGACACGCGACATGTCGCTTTGCTTGCCCAGAAAGACCGTCTCTGGGTCGCCTTCTCGCGGATCGGCGATGCGCCGGAGCATATCCGCTTCGGCGATATCGATCTGCTGCTGCCGCTGGATCGGTGGCGGCTGGAGGCGCACGCGCCGCTGCTCATGCCGGAGCTCGATTGGGAGGGTGCGACGATTGCCGTCGCGCCGGGCCGGGCCGGCGCCGCGGTCGGTCCGGAGAATGCCCTGCGCGATCCCTTTCTTCTGCGCAGCGGCGAGGATGTCTGGCTGTTTTATTCCTTTGCCGGAGAACAGGGGATCGGCCTCGCGCGGTTGCCGGATCTCGAGCAATGCTATCAGGGCGCGGGCAAGGAGGCTGCCTGGCCGGCAGGCGAGACGCACGGAGCGGAGGAGGGCGAAGACGCGGCAGCGTTACGCCAGCTGGAGAGCCCGGGCGCGCTCGAGCAAAGGCTCGCCACCCTCGACGCGGCGAAGTCGACGAACCGCATATTCCTGATGGGATGCGGGCGATCCGGAACCTGGCTGCTGACCACGCTGATGTCCTGCTTCGACGACACCGAGGTCGTCGCCAGCGAGCTTCCAGTCGAGGCGTTCGGCCTGCGGGAAACCGCCAGCGCGACCCTCGTGATCAAGCGGCGGTGGGATTCCTACACGCGCGTCGATGCAATCCCGGATGCGATCCACATCCTCTACATCATGCGTCACCCGTTCGATGTGCTGACCAGCCATAACCCGGTGACCGGCAAGAAATATCATGTCTCCCCGCAGCGGTGGCTCGGCGAGGTCGCCGCCCTCAGGCGATTGCTCGACAGCGGCCGCGAGCGGCTCCTGATCGTCACCTATGAGGATCTGGTGAGGGAGCCGGACAGCACGACGATGAAGATCGCGGACTCATTCGACCTCGCGGTGCGCAAGCTGCCCTCGCAGGCGATCGCGACGGCGGATCTTCCTGCCGAAGCGGTTTCGGCAATGCGCGGGCTGAGGCCGATCAGCAGCGCTTCGGTCGCGCGTTATCTGAACGAGCCGGACTCCGTCGCGTTTCTCAAGAAGGCGGCGCCCATTCTGCGCGAGGAGCTCGACTGGGTGGCGCGCTATTTCGGCTATGACGTGAGCTTGCCCTAGAACGTCTGGGCCGGCCCGCTCACGCCGGCACCGCCGCGGCGATCAGATCTTTGACGATCAGCTGAAGCTGTTCGACGTGCGCGCCGGTCGCGTCCGATTCCGCCGAAACCATGAATGGCGGGATCAGGAATTGAGGAAAGCAGTTGCTCGACGACAGGCTGTGGATGCTGTGAATTGCATCGATCCTGTCGGACTCGTGGAAGTGGATCTCAAATCTGTCCATCAGCTGTCGGATGAATTCCCGATCTTCGAAGATCATCAGATCGCTGAATTTGACGTGGTCCCACAGCTCCTTGTGGAAAACATAGGTCCATCCAAAGCAAAGGTGGATGAAGGGGATTTTGACCCTGGCAAGGTTGACCACCTTGACGCCTTGCTTGTTGAAGCAAAAGCCCAGGCCGGATTTGACCTGGGTCTTGCAATATCCAAAATGACCGGTGTTGAGCTGGTAGACGAAGAAACCGGACATCAGCGACAGTTTCTTTCCCGACGCATCAAGCGCCTCAATCCGGTTTTTGACGTAATCGGGCCCATAGAAATCATCATCGTCGAAGTTGACGATGATCTCTCCGGAAGCCTCTGAAATGAGCAGATTTCGCTTTTCGCCGATGCTCATGCGCTGCGCCGAGTGGATGTACTTCAGCTTATCCCACTGACAGCCAGACAGCTCGGCCGACGGCGTCTCGCTGTCGTCCAGCACCAGCCACTCGAAATTCTCGTAGGTCTGTTGACGCACGCAGGCGTGGATCGACGGGAGAAACGCCTCCCGGTTCCAGGTCGGCGTGACGATGCTGACTTTTGTCTGGGCCATGGTCAGTTCATTCGCGGTGAGAGGCGGATGGGGGCCGGTAAACCCGTCGCTGGCCTCTGACGGACATGACAGCGGAACGCAAGAAGCGCCGGGGCGAGCGCGCATTGTCCGCCCGAAGCGGCCGCGCGGCCGTGCTGGGCTTCAAATGGCCGGAACAGTTGGCGGAGCTGAACAAGGGTGGGGTGCATGCGGCGGCGCAGAGCGGGTGCACGCCGGGATGGCCGTGCCGGCGCTTTCTCGGGACCGCGACAGCGGATTTCACCGAGTTTGGCGCTAATCCTGGCGGTGCCAAGACCGGCCTTGATGTGGCGGTAGCGCAACAGTTTTTTAACATTAAGCGTTTTTTTAGTCTATATTGCATCCAAAGTGGACACAGTCGTTCATCACGTGTCGACAGCCATCTCCTCCGTTGGTAAGCATACGTACAGTGCGGTGAGAAGTCTGGCCTGGCGGGGCTGCCGGGTTAGGGTTCTTGCCCCGTACTTGTACGCGTAATTTTACTGATCGTCGTAAAAGTAAAACAGGGGAAATCACGATGGTGTTGGGCAAGCGAACGGCGCTGCTGGCGGCTGGCGTCTCGGTTATAGCGATTGCGGCAAGCGGACCCGCCTTCTCGGCGGCGGTCCACTCCGGCGGCTCGCGCCACACAAGCGTCGCACCATTCGTCGACCAGCTGATTACGATCGACATCGGCACCACGACCGCGGGCGGCGCGGACGATACGCCCACTATTCTGAACCCAACAGCCAGTGCGGTCGTGGACGGCGGCACCGCCGGCACCGCTGCAGGCGGCAATTACGGCGGCTACGTCCAGTTCGGCAGCGCCACGGATGCGAACGGCACGGCCCATGTCGCCTTGCATGTGGCGGGTGACAACACCGGCGTCGGGACTCTCAGGGTCACGGCGATTGCGTCCGCGACCTCGTCGGCCAATGCGACCATCGTGACCGCGATCCAGCAGTCGGCGGTTGCAAACAAGACGGTCACGGTCGGTATGACCAATGACGGCGTCGTCGATATCAACTCGACCGCCAACATCGAGACCGACGAATCCGGCAATGCGCACGGCAACATCGAGACCGGCATCAGCCAGAGCGGCTCCGGCACCGGCGAGGCGATGAGCCTGACGAACAACCACAATATGACCATCCACGCGGTCGGTCACGTCAATGCCCAGAGCGCGACCGACTTCGCCACCGAGACAGGCGCCAACAACGCCTCGGCAGATGCTCGCGCCGGCGGCACCGCCTATGCCAACATCGGGACAGGCATCAGCCAGGCTGCGACCGGCTCCACTTCCCCGGCGTCGAACAGCCTGACCAACACCAGCTCGCTCGATATCGGGGCGATCGCGACGTCCTACGCCAGCAATGCCGAGGCGACGGCTGGCGCCCATGCCTCTGACAACGCCAACGCCAGCGCGCAGGCGACCGCGGTGGCGGTCGCCCGAGCGGATGCCGAAATCAACACCGGCATCAGCCAGGGCGCCGCATCAGGCACCAACGCAACCAATACGCTGGCGAACAGCGGTACGCTGAACATCCACGCGGACGCTTTGGCGATGGCCCAGGGTGCGCACGCATCGGCCTACGCCACCGGCATCTCGACCGAGACCGGCAATGCCAATGCCAGCGCCTACGCGACCGCCGGCGCCATTGCCACGGCCTATATCGGCGTTGGCATCCAGCAAGCCGCCGCCGCCACGGTCGATGCGACCAACAGCCTGACGAATTCGGGCACGCTCAACATTACTTCGGACGCCACGGCGAATGGCCAGGGTGCGCAGGCGACCGCCTACGCCCTGGCCCAGGCCGCAGGCGGCAGCGCGACGGCTTACGCCCAGGGGCGTGCCGGCGCGGTCGCCGATGCCGGGATCGGCATCGGCATCAACCAGGCTGCCGCGGCGAACAATAACGCCACGATCACGCTGGCGAACACGGCGGGCGCGATCAACATCCATGCCGTGGCCGTCGCCCTCGGCGGCGAGGAGGCCGCGGCGTCCGCGCAGGCGAACGCGACCGGCTACAGCAGCGCGAGCTTCGCGAGTTCGACCGAAAACAATGGCGCCAATGCCCGCGCCAATATCGGGACCGGTATCAACCAGTCGGCCGCGGCATCGAAGGCCGCGTCTGTCTCCCTGACCAATTCGGCTGTTATCGACATCCTCGCCAAGGCGACCGCCACCGGTTACAGCGCCTATGCGCAGGCCGGCGTTGGTACGGGTATCGGCCAGTTCGCGGCCGGCGGCACGACGGCCACGGCATCGCTGACCAATACCGCCGGGACGCTCGGCGTCGGCGCCAAGGCGCTCGCCGAAGGCAACCTCGATGCCTCCGCCTATGCGCAGGTCGGCAACGGCATCTACCAGAGCGTCGCGGGCACCACGGGGGCTTCGGCAACGCTCAACAACGCTGCGGCGATCAACGTCGGCGCCAGCGCCTATGCCAGCGCCTTCAGCGCCTATGCATCGGCGGGGATCGGGGTCGGCATTCGCCAGTCGGCTGCGACCGGCGGCCCGTCCGGCACCGTGTCGCTGACCAACTCCGGCACGATCGATATCGCCGCCAACGCCACCGCCTATGCGTTCGGCGGCCTCGCCAGATCCGGCATCGGGGTCGGCATTATGCAGACCGCTGCGGCGGGCAGCGAATACGCCACAGGTGCGGCGTCCCTGACCAACTCCAAGAACATCAACGTCCACGCCAATGCCTCGGCGAGTGCGATTTTCGGATCGGCTTACGCCCAGGTCGGGGTCGGCATCTTGCAGACCGGGCAGGGTGGCACGGCTGGTACGGCTACGCTCACCAACAACTCGCCCGGCGTTATCGATATCGGCGCCCATGCGTTCGCCAGTGCCTATGAAGCTGGCGCACATGCCCTCGTTGGCATCGGCGTCCTGCAGACCGGGCAGGGTGGCACGACCGGCACGACGACGCTCACCAACGCGGCGGGCGGCGCGATCAACGTCCACGCCGACGCGACGTCGTACGGCTCGAATGCGGAAGCCGACGGCGTCGTCGGGATCGGCATCATGCAGGTTGCCCAGGGCGGCACCACCGGCACGGCGTTGCTGACCAACAATGGCACGATCCACATCGACGCCAATGCTTCGGCGAGCGCCTACTTCGGCTCCGCCTACGCAATTGTCGGCGTCGGCGTCCTGCAAGTCGCGCAGGGTGGTACGAGCGCGACGGCGACGATCACGAACACCTCGCCAACCTCGCTCAACGTGGGCGCCCATGCGGTGGACCATGCGAGCAATTTCGCCGAGGCCACGGCCTATATCGGCGCCGGCGTCGTGCAAACGGCGTCTTCGCCCACGGCGACGGTTGCGTTCAACAATACCGGCGGGGCGGTCAACGTTCATTCGACCGCGACCGCGATCGCATCGACCGAATATGGCGACTCCGGCGCTGTCGGATTTGCGAACGCGCGTATCGGCGCTGGCATCGCGCAGTCGGCCGAGGGGGATGTGGCAGCCGTATCGCTGACCAACTCCGGGGCGATCGATATCGGCGCCAAGGCGAAGGCGCGTGGCCATAGCGCCGAGGCTATTGCTAGCATCGGCTCCGGCGTCGAGCAGTTCGCCAGTGCGAGCGAGAACGCCTCGGTTGCCTTCAGCAATTCGAAGACCTTCCGGGCGCACGCCACGGCGACCGCGACTGGCTATTTCGCTAACGCGGGCGCCAATGCGCTTGGTCTGCATCAGACGACCTTCAGCGACAACGTCGTGTTGGCAAGCTTCGACAACACGAGCGCGGGCACCTTCATCGTCGACGCCAAGGCGACGGCGATTGGCGATGATCCGCCCTTCGCCAGTGCGAACGCGATCGGCCAGGTGGTCGATGGCGATCCGGTGGTCGTCGCGATCAACAACGCCGGCCAGTTCAGGGTCACCGCGACCGCGGACGGTCCGACCGCGCAGTCGCATGCGCTCGGCATCGGCATCTATGCGACCGCCAGTGCGACCTCTGAGACGCAGTACGGCGCGGACAACTGGCTCTCGAAGAACACGCTGGCCGGTACCGTGACCAACAGCGGCCTCATCAGGGTTTCCTCGCTCACCGACGAGACCCAGGAAGCCATTCGTCCGTCGTTCGTCTTCGGCAGCGGCGACGCCACCGGCATGTACTTCAAGTCGGCGGTGAACACGGCGACCGTGAACAACACGGGTCGTCTCGAGGTGTCGGCGCAGAGCAACGGGTTCAACTCGGCGATCGCCAACGGCATCATCGTGACCAACGACCCGGCCTCGCCGGTGGTCCCGGGCCCGACCGACACGTTCACCTGGAACAACACCGGTGGCGCGCTGATCGCCCGTCAGAGCACGAACGGCGGGACGAGCTGGAAGCGCGGCACGGCGTTTGACTCGGTCAATGCGCCGAACAAGGCGGCGCTCAACTGGAAGGCCAATGGCTCGACCAGCAACGGCTACATCTACGGCAACGTCAAGATCTCGGCGGACGACGTCATCACCGTGTCGAGCGGCGAGACCAAGTTCGACGGCATCATCAATCCGGCGGCGGCCGCCAATCAGGGCGTCGGCACGCTGACGATTGCCAATGGCGGCACGCTGTACTTCGTCAACCAGCCGTACAACACGGTGTCGTACACCGGCGTGACCAATACCAATAACTGGTATGACGGTCCGTCCGGCGCCAATGTCGCCGACTTCACGGTCGCCTCGGGCGGAACCCTGGCGCTGCAGCTGCCGACCACGCCGGTTGGCGGGGTGCAGACGCCCGGCACCTATCCGAAGATCACGGCCAACAACGTGACGCTGGGTGCGACGAGCACGCTGCAGATCCGGCCGTCGAGCTGGAACGGGCTCTACGCCAACAGCTACACCTTCGATAACGTCATCGACGGGAACACGCGGACCGGGACCTTTGGGACGGTGACGACCCATACCGGCACGCCGTTGCTCATCTTCACCCCGACCTATGACGCCCAGAACAACGTCGACCTGAGCATGACCCGCGTCGCCTTTGGCGCGGTGAGCGGGCTGACCGGCAATCAATCCTCGGTTGGTAACGGCATCGAGAATGTCTACTCGCCGACCTTGACCGGGCCGTTCGCGTCGCTGGTGGGCACGTTGTTCACCCTCGATCCGGCGCATTACTCGGATGCGCTGGCGCAGCTCTCTGGCGAGCAATACGCCAGCTTCCTGCAGTCGGTGTCGCTGGCGGCGAGCCGGTTCAACAACCTGGTCAGCTCGATGACCGACTGCCCGGGGACCGAGAAGGACGACAGGTTCGCCTGCCGTCCGGACAGCGGCGGCCGGCTGTGGGGTCAGGCCAATTACGGCCAGTCCAAGCAGAAGGGCGATAGCGAGGCCGGTGGCTACAAGGCCAAGACCTACTATATCGCGCTGGGCGCGGACTTCGCGGTCGCTCCGAACTTCCTGCTGGGTGCGACCGGCGCCTATGTCGAGAACAACCTCAACTTCAAGCACTACAATGGCAGCATCAAGTCGACCGGCTTCCAGGCTGGCGCCTATGCGATCTACGATCCGGGCAAATGGTACCTGAAGGGCCTGGTCGACTACACCAGCCTGAACGGCAAGTCGAAGCGTCACCTCAACATCACCAGCATGGAGACGATCCCGGCGAATGGTGTGCATGACGCGGTTGCGCCGACCCAGTTCAACACGTTCAACGGTGTGATCCGCGGCAAGCCCGACGCCCATGCGCTGAGCACCTACGCCGAGCTCGGGTTCCGCCTGCCGCTGGGTGGCTCGACGCTGACGCCGTTCATCGCCGGCGAGTACACCTGGGCCACGCTCGACGGGTTCGTCGAGAAGGGCATCACCGCGGCGAACCTGCGGGTCCACAGCAGCGACCAGAACCGGGGCGCCGGCGAGCTGGGCGTGAAGTGGGGCGGCACCTGGGGCGGCATCATGCCGCAGTTGAAGGCGGCCTGGCATCACCAGTTCGGCGATACCCGGGCGTTCGTGCACAACGAGTTCGACCTGATGCCGAACAGCGACTTCGGGGTCGTCTCGCCGCACGCCAACCGCAACTCGATCCTGCTCGATGCGTCGCTGTCGGCGCATCTCGGACAGAACTTCGTCGGCAAGGTTGGCTATCAGGGCCGGCTCAACAAGGATGTGACCAGCCACGCCGCCGGGCTTGCGCTGATCTACCGCTGGGGTGCGGCAGAGGCGGCTCCGCCGCCCCCGCCGCCGCCTCCGCCGCCGCCGCCACCCCCGCCGCCTCCGCCGCCACCGGCGGTTGCGCCTGGGCCGTTCATCGTGTTCTTCGACTGGGATAAGTCGGACATCACGGCGGAAGCGGCTGCGATCCTCGACAATGCCGCGGCTGCGTTCGCCCAGACCGGCCATGCGTCGATCGTGCTGGCGGGTCACACCGACAAGTCTGGCAGCGACCAGTACAACCAGGGCCTGTCGCAGCGTCGAGCCGACGCGGTGAAGGGCTATCTGGCTGGCAAGGGCGTGCCGGACTCGGCGATGACGACCGAAGCGTTCGGCGAGAGCAAGCCGCTGGTCGAGACGGCCGACGGCGTGCGCGAGCCGCAGAACCGCCGGGTCGAGATCACGTTCGGTCCGGGTGCGGGCGCCGGCTCAGCGCCGACCCCGTAAGCTCTGCCACCACGCCACAAGAGAGGGCCGGCGTTCGCGCCGGCCCTTTTCTTATCGGCGGCCGGGGCGTGTGGTCCGGCAAGAAGCTCCACGCCCGGGCAAGTTATCCCCAGGCCTCTTGCAGGAAGTTGCCCGCGGCGATGGCGGCAGCCGCGATACTGCGCTAGAAATATCTGCCTCGATTACCCAAGGCGCGGTGGAACAGAGCGGACTATGGAACGATTAGCGGATAATCTGTCGCACGTGACATCTTCGATGTTGTGGCCTTCCACCTTCCTCACCTCCGACAGATTCAACCGGCAGGCGGCATGAAATGAGCGACACGGACGCACAAGCCATGCTCGATCTGCAGCGGAAGGCCGAACAAGGTCGCGTCAACATGACGCCGGCCAAGGCCGTGGCGCTCGCCGGAAAGCTCTTTACCGATGGCCGGTTCCTCGACGCCGAGACGGTCTGCCGGCAGCTGATCGAGCAATCGCCAAATCAGGCCGACGCCCATAATATTCTCGGTGTCGCGCTCAACGCCCAGGGCAAGCGCAAGGAAGCCGTCGCGTCCCTGAAAAAGGCCATCAAGCTGGCGCCCAGGACGGCAAGCTTTCATGCCAATCTCGGCGAGATAGAGCGTCAACGGGGTGGCCTCACCGATGCCCGCATCGCCCTGCAAAAGGCGGTCGAGCTCGATCCCAGCAACGCCCAGGCGTTCAACAGCCTTGGCATCATCAATTTCGACCGCAAGCACTATGAGGAAGCCGCGGCGAGCTATCGCCAGGCGCTGGTGCTCAATCCCGCGCTCGCCGAGGCGCACAATAATCTTGGCAACGTGCTGCGTATTCTCGACGATCGTGACGGCGCAATAACGGCCTATGAGAACGCCCTCATACATCGCGAATTCTATCCGGAAGCCTATAATAATCTCGGCGTGCTGCTGCGTGACGAGGGCAAGACGGCGGAAGCCGAGCACGCATTCAGGAAGGCGATCCTGCAGAACCCGAACTATCTCAACGCGCACAATAATCTCGCCGCCCTCTATGCATGGGACGGCAGGGAGGTCGAGGCGCTGCGGATTCTGACGGACGCGTTGAAGCTCGAGGCGCGCAACCCAGATTCGCTCGTCCTGACGGCGCGGATTCAGCTCAATCGAACCAACTTCCCCGCGGCCGAGCGGGCGTGCCGAATGGTCATCGAGGATGATGCGCACAACGCCGAGGCGCTGACCGTGCTGGGGCATGTGCTGCACGAGACCGATCGCTTCGAAGAGGCGATCGCGGTGCTCGAGAAAGCGCTCCAGGAGAATCCGGAGTTCAGCGAGGCCCGCAACTTCTATGGCGTGGCATTGAAATCAGTCGGGCGGCTGAACGAGGCGAGGGACCAGATCCTTCAATCGATTCAATTGAACAACAAGATGTTCGGCGCTTTTGCCAACCTTCATGACCTGGTCGATTTCTCCAAGGAGAAGGAACTCTACGCCCAGCTCGACGAGCATATGACGTCAGCGCCGGATCCCGAGGCGCTGCATATGATCCCGCTCCATTACGCTTACGCCAAGGCGATGGAGGATCATGGTGAGCATCCTCGGGCGCTCGACCATTATATTCTCGGCGGACGCCTGAAGCGCTCGACGCTGGACTATGACGAGAAGGAAGGCCTGCAGCTGTTCTCCGACGTCAAGAGCGTCTTTTCGGAGGAGATCTTTGTCGACAGGCCATTTGCCGGCAATGCCAACGACAGGCCGGTCTTCATCGTCGGCATGCCCCGCTCGGGCTCGACCCTGGTCGAGCAAATCATTTCCAGCCATCCCGATGTCTACGGCGCGGGCGAGGTGAAGTTTCTCAGCCGCGGGATCGGCGTCATGCGCGACAGATTCCCGCTGCTTCCCCGTTTTCCCGAGATCGCCCTCAAGATGGGCGCGGCCCAATATGAGATACTTGCCAACAATTATCTGAAGGAAATTCTGCAATCGGCCGGCAGCGCCCGCCGGGTAACCGACAAATTGCTGACGAACTACTTCTACGTCGGAATGATCCATCTCCTTTTTCCGAACGCGAGGATCATCAATACCCTCCGCGACCCGATCGATACCTGCCTGTCGGCGTTCACCAAGCTGTTCAAGGACGCCATGCCGCACAGCTACGATCTCGGCGAGCTCGGGCGCTACTATCGCGAATACGCCAGTTTGATGGAGCATTGGAGAAAGGTTTTGCCGCCGGGGACGATGGCCACGGTGGTCTATGAGGATGTCGTCTCGGACACCGAAACGGCGGCGCGGAATCTGATCGAGTTTCTCGGCCTGCCGTGGAACGACGCGTGCCTTGAATTCTACAAGTCGGATCGGCCGGTAAAGACGGCCAGCGTCGCGCAGGTGCGCAGGCCGATCTACAAGACGGCGGTGGAACGCTGGCGAAAATATGGACCGGGTCTCCAGCCATTGGTCGACGCATTGTCGGATTGATCGCAGCTGGCTCGGCGAGGAAACGCGCTGTGTTGAAGCAAGTGCTCGCAAGGGAACTCTTCTCATCCCCGTTACGTGGCTTCGACGTGCCGGACGCCGGACCATTGAACGAGGAGTTGCTCGCGGCGATCACGGTTCGCCGCCAGACCGAGGGTGGTGTGAAGGTCAGCAATGAGATTGGCTGGCACTCGCGGAACGACCTGTTTGTGCGGCCAGAGCCGGCATATAAGAAGATCGCCCGCCACATCACCAACGCCCTGCTCGCCACCATTCGCGAGACGACGCCGGGCTTCGATTTGGCGATTCATGACGTCGAGGGCGAGGGCTGGACCAACGTTAGCGAAAAGGGCGCCTTCAACACGCCGCATGCCCATGGCGAGTTTCTCTGGTCGGGCGTCTATTACGTCAGCATGCCTGAGACGACAGTGCCGAAAAGCGGCATGCTCGAGTTCATCGATCCCCGTCGCGGCGCAGCCGTTGGGGGCAATTTGAGGCCGGCAATCTTCTCGCCGAAATTTCAGATCAAGCCGCGCAGCGGTCTGATGCTTATATTCCCGTCATATCTGTTGCATTGGGTCTACCCGAACCAGGAAGAGAGCGCGCGAGTCTCGCTTGCATTCAATGCGAAAATCGTATCCCGGGATGTCAGCCGGCTGACGGAGGCGACATAGGATGACATCGTTCATGGTGAATTCATGACCTTGCATCAAATCCTTTTCGATCTTGGATTTGAATACAAGAACAACCGCATGTAAGATTACTCGAACGGTTCATGAAGAGCCGGGGTATAGCGATCACGGATAAGTATCATCGGTGATATCAGGGAGCTTGGAGGCAAATATGTATCGGAGACATTTCCATCATCATCTGATGCAGCTTGGGGCGATCGGTGTTGTCGTCTACTCGTCTGCGTGCCTTGCCGCCAAGCCGAGCCAGGACGAAATGCCAGGCCAGTCGCGGCCCAGCGTCGCCGGTTCGTCGAAGCCGGCGAGCACGCAGCCCGCTCCGCTGACGCGCGAGGCCGCCTCGGCACAGCTGCAGGCCCAGTTCCAGGCGCTCGACACCAATAAGGACGGCTTCCTGTCGCAGGCCGAAATCGCTGCCGGTGTCCAAGCACAGCGGGCGCGGGTTATCGCCGCGGTCCGCAAGCAGCGCGAGGCTGCGTTCCTGGCGATGGACACCAACAAGGACGGTCAGCTCAGCCGGGAGGAGTTTCTCGCCGGCGGCCCCAAGTTCACCGGGCCTGCACCCAATGGGTCGAAAGCGCTGGCCCGTTTCGACACGAACAAGGACGGCAAGGTCAGTCAGAATGAATATCTGAGCGTGGCTCTCGCTGCGTTCGACAGGGCGAATGGCAGGACGAATACGACCAGGTCGACTACCAGCAAATCGACAACCGATAGTACCAAGAAGAGCACACAATAGGGATAACAATCCGCACGTATCTCGTGGCCGTGCTCCAGCGATCAGACTGATCGCTGGCGACCTGGCCAGCCGGAGGCAAGATGTCCAATGCACGCCTCGACGTCGTCTTTCTGAGTTACGACGAGCCGACCGCGAACGAGCATTTCGCAAGGCTGCGTACGTTCGCTCCGCACGCGAAGCGAGTACATGGCGTCAAGGGTCTCGGCAACGCGCATCGCAAGGCGGCAGAGATTTCGGACACGGATTATTTGTTCGTGGTCGATGCGGATAATTGGATACTGAACGGCTTCACGTTCGATCCGCCTGAACCCGGATTGAGCGGGAAGTACCTGTGGTGCTCGCGCAATGCGGTCAACGGGGCGATATGGCGAAATGGCGCGATCAAGCTCATCCGCAGAGCGGATGTGCTGGCCCTGACATCATTCGACGTCGATTTCTTCCTCACGATCCCGGGCAAGATCAGGCTGGTCGACTGGGTCGCGACCGAAACACGATTCAATTCCTCGCCATTCATGGCCTGGCGGGCCGGATTCAGAGAATGCGCCAAGATGGCGGCAGGATCGGTCAGATCAACCAGAATCCAGGAGATGCTGAAGCTCTGGCAGAATGTCGGAGCAGACAAGCCTTTCGGAGACTGGTGCATCCGCGGCTCGAGACTGGGTGCTGCGTTCGGCAAGGCGAATGCGGGGACGCAGGCGCTCCGTCTGATCAACGATATCGGCTGGCTCAAGCAGGAATTTGCGAACTGTGTCGAGCGAGTCAGGCAACGCGAAAACGTCATCGATATGTCGAACTGATCCACCGGCGCGCATCCGCTGGCCGCGGCTCGCGCTGTCGGGCGTGCCGCGAAACGGAACGACGGTGGTGCGCCCGGCAGGACTCGAACCTGCGACCACAAGCTTAGAAGGCTCGTGCTCTATCCAGCTGAGCTACGGGCGCCCAATCCTGCTCTAGCGCCGAGTACTTGCTGCGGTCTAGGATCGTCGCGAAAGGGGAGGGCATGGCCGAGCATCATCCTGTCGCCGTCGAGGCGGAGACACTTCACGGCAAGCCGCTGCGCTATTTCGACTTCGTGATGGTCGCGTTCGTCGTCATCCTGCTGCTGAGCAACGTGCTCGGCGCAGGCAAGCGCGCGGTGGTCGACCTGCCCTGGATCGGTCCATGGCCGTTCGGCGCCGGCATTTTGTTCTTTCCGGTCTCCTATGTGATCGGCGACGTGCTGACCGAGGTCTACGGCTATGCCCGCGCCCGACGGTGCATCTGGACCGGCACGGTCGCGCTGCTGTTCATGGTGTTCATGTCCTATGTCGTCGTCGCGCTGCCGCCCGACGCCGGCTGGACCGGCCAGGCGGCCTATGAAAGCGTCTTCGGCCAGGTACCGCGGATTGTGCTGGCGAGCATCTGCGCCTTCTGGGCGGGCGAGTTCGCCAATTCGCTGGTGCTGTCCAAGATGAAGATCTGGACCCAGGGCAAGCATCTCTGGACGCGGACGATCGGCAGCACGGTGGTCGGGCAGGGGGTCGACAGTCTGATCTTTTATCCGCTCGCTTTTTATGGCGCGCCCGACTGGCCGCTGGAGGCGATGCTGATGGTCATGGTCAGTCAGTTCGTGCTGAAGGTCTCCTGGGAGGCGATCCTGACGCCGGTGACCTATGCGGTGGTCGGCTTCCTCAAGCGTCGCGAAGGCGTCGACGTCTACGACCACCACACCGACTTCACGCCGTTCAAGGCGGGAGTCTGAGTCAGGCGACCGGCGGCGGCTGGCGGGGATTGGATGGCAGATCCGGATCGATCCGCGCCCAGCCCGGCATGTGGTCGGTCCAGATGTTCATCTGTGGGGCGACGATCGTCGGATCGTCGAGCGTGCCAATGCGGAAGAACATGAGGTGCGGGCGGCTCAACGCATGGCTCGTCACCGGCGTGCCGCAGCTCGGGCAGAAGCCGCGGCGCATCGGCGTGCCGCTGTCGGCGGTGCTGTCGTAATTGGTCAGCGTGCCGGCGATCTCGACCTTGTCCGCCGGGAAGCAGACATTCGCCGTCGAGCTGCCCGCGCCGAGATATTGGCAGTCGCGGCACCAGCATTGCCGCGCCGCCATCGGCTCGGCATCGACCGTGTAGCGCACCGCTCCGCACAGGCATCCGCCGGTTATCGCCATCGCTGCCTCCCAATCGCCTTCAAATGTTTATCCGCCGCTCCGAACATGTCTCGGAGCCCATGAGCCGGATGTAAAACGGACCTTTCTAAGCGGTCTCATGGATGCCGGAACCTGCCCGGCATGACGGAAAACTTTTCGCGCCTCCATCGGCGCGTGATTTGTTACGAAGAACCGGTTCCACTTTTTCGCATCACGCTAAGCGACGGCCTCCAGCAATCCTTCGAACAGCCGCCGTCCGTCGGTGCCGCCGTGCAGCCGGTCTATCGCCCGTTCGGGATGCGGCATCATGCCGAGCACATTGCCGGCGTCGTTGAGGATGCCGGCGATGTTGCGCGCCGAGCCGTTGACCTGTTCGGCATAGCGGAAGGCAATGCGGCCTTCGCCTTCCAGCCGATCGAGCACGTCCTCGTCGGCAGTGTAATTGCCGTCGTGATGCGCCACCGGGAAATGCACGCCCTCGCCGCTGGCATAGGCGGCGGTGAACGCCGACTGCGCATTGTCGACGGTGAGCGCGACATCGCGGCAAACGAAGGACAGGCCGGCATTGCGCATCAGCGCGCCCGGCAGCAGGCCAGCCTCGGTCAAAATCTGGAAGCCGTTGCAGATGCCGATCACCGGCATGCCGCGGCCCGCCGCCTCGGCCACCGCGCGCATGATCGGCGAGCGCGCCGCCATCGCCCCCGAGCGGAGATAGTCGCCATAGGAAAAGCCGCCCGGCACGCCGACGATGCCGATATCGTCGGGCAGGCTGGTATCGCGATGCCAGACCATCACCGGCTCCTGGCCGGTTACATCGCGGAAGGCGACGGCAAGATCGCGGTCGCAGTTGGAGCCGGGAAAGACGATGACTGCCGCCTTCACGCCGCTCCTCTTTCTATGCGGTAATTCTCGATGACGGTGTTGGCGAGGAGCTTGCGGCACATCGCATCGATATCGTCATCGCTGACATTGTCGGACAGGTCGAGCTCGATCAGCTTGCCGGCGCGGACGTCCTGCACCCCGGCAAAGCCGAGCCCCTCGAGCGCATGGTGGATCGCTCGGCCCTGGGGGTCGAGCACGCCATTCTTGAGGGTGACGTAGACGCGGGTCTTCACAATGCTCGCTCGGCCGACTCTGCGGGCTCTATGGCCCTGCCGACCGGCCGGTTCAAGGGCGGAGCGACGCGGCGTTACTTGCCCCGCGTCTTGCGGTGCTTTTCGAGATCGAGAACCGTCGTATCGGCGTCCTCGGGGAGCAGGCCGAGCCGGCGAGCGACCTCCTGGTAGGCTTCGACCTCGCCGCCGAGATCCTGGCGGAAGCGGTCCTTGTCGAGCTTCTCGTTGGTCGTGAGGTCCCACAGGCGGGCGCCGTCCGGGCTGATCTCGTCGGCAAGGATGATCCGGGAATAGTCATTCTCCCAGATCCGCCCGAACTCGAGCTTGAAGTCGACCAGCCGGATGTTGATCGCGGCGAACATGCCCGACATGAAGTCGTTCACCCGGATCGCCATGTCGGCGATGTCGTGCATCTCCTCCTGGCTCGCCCAGCCGAAGCAGGCGATATGCTCGTCGGTCACCATCGGATCGCCGAGCGCATCGTCCTTGTAATAATATTCGATGATCGTCCGCGGCAGCTGCAGCCCTTCCTCCAGCCCGAGCCGCTTGACCAGCGAGCCGGCGGCGACGTTGCGGACGACCACCTCGATCGGCACGATCTCGACCTGGCGGATCAGCTGCTCGCGCATGTTCAGCCGGCGGATGAAATGGGTCGGCACGCCGATCTGGCCGAGCAGGGTGAAGACATGCTCCGAGATGCGATTGTTGAGCACGCCCTTGCCGCTGATCGTGCCCTTCTTCTGCGCGTTGAACGCGGTGGCATCGTCCTTGAAATACTGGATCAGCGTGCCCGGTTCGGGACCCTCGTAGAGGATCTTGGCCTTGCCCTCGTAAATCTGGCGGCGGCGTGCCATCCGGGCAACTCCCCTGTGGGACCGGCGAATCGGTCGAAAGAAAGGCGCCCCGGTCGCAGCATCCGCAGGATGGGACGCGCGGCCAGGGCGGATAGGGCCGCTATACAGGAGGCCGGTTAAGGGCGCAATCGCGGCTCCAAGCCGCGAGGATCATTGCGCTTTTAGCTCAGACAACAGGGCGGGGGCGGGATAGACCTTGGTCAGCGTCTCGTCGACCGCGCCGGTCGACACCACGACGGTGCGGTTGAGCGCCGGATCATAGCCATAGGCGCCGCCCAGCGAATGGATATTGCCGTCGAAGGCGGCGCCGATCACCGAGCCGTCGGCAGCGATCACCGGCGAGCCCGAATTGCCGCCGATGATGTCGTTGGTGGTGACGAAGTCGAGCACCCGCTTCTTGTCGATCTTCGCTTCGGCCGCCGCCCAGCGCGGGGTCAGGTTGAAGGGCGGGGCGCCGGTTGCCCGTTTGTACAAGCCGGCGAAGACCGTGGTCGGCGCGACCGTCTGGCCCTGGTAGCTCCAGCCCTTCACCGCGCCATAGGAGATGCGCAGGGTGAAGGTGGCGTCGGGGTAGATCTCATTGCCATAGGCGGCGAAGCGCGCCTGGGCGATGCGCGACTGGGCGGCGGTGACCGGGGCGTCGACCTCGTCGCGATATTTCAGCTTCAGGACGCGGGCGTCCATGTCGATCGCCTGGGCATAGCGGATCATCGGATCCTTGGAGGCCTGGATCGCCTTCATCCCGCCGTCCCACAGCGCCTGGCGGATCTTGGGATCGGCCAAACTGCTGCCGGAGACCAGCCGTTTAGCCAGCGCCTCGGGCGATTCCTTGCCGAGCAGGCGCGTCACCTCGGGTGCGTCGACGGTCAGGTTCTCCCGGGTCTTGGACAGCCAGAAGCCGAGGTTCAGCTCTTCCAGCCAGGGATAAACCGGGCGCGGGTCGACGATCTGCTTCTCGATCAGCGGCAGGCCGGCGTCGTGATATTCCGGGAGCCGGTCGCGGTCGGGCTTGGCCCGTTCGGCCGCGGCGCGCACCAGCGCGCGTGCGTAGGCGAACAGATCGGAGCCGCCGCCGGCGCGCGCCTCGAGGAAGATGTAGCGCAGATACATGTTGCGATAAGTCTCGGTCGCCTTGGCGATTTCGGTCCAGGGATCGCCGATCTTCGCCTTCAGCGCCGGATCGGCGGCGACCTTGGCGCGCAATGCCTGCTCATTGCCGGCGAGCTGGGCGGCGAAGGCCGGATCGAGCAGCGAGCGCCACTGGCCGTAATAGGCCTTGTAGCTGTTCTCGATGCCGAACAGCTCGTCGGCGCCGGTTCGCGCCTTCTCCGGATCGCTCGCCATCGCCTGGATCAGCCGGCCGCGCAGCTCGGAGAAATAGACCTCGGTCACCGGCAGGGTGAGGTCGCGGCGCATGGCGAGCTGCGCCTGGGTGTAGAGCCGCTGGGTGCTGCCGGGATTGCCGACGACATAGACCAGCTCGCCGGGGATTGGCGCTCGCGGGTTCCATGTGAGATGGACCGGCGTCGCCGCTGGCTTGTCCTTGTCGTAGACGCGCAGGAAGGCGGCATCGACGTCGTAGCGCGGGAAGTTGAAATTGTCGGGATCGCCGCCGAAGAAGGCGGCCTGGAACTCCGGCGCATAGACCAGCCGGACATCGGAATATTTGCGGTATTTGTAGAGCGAATAGCGGCCGCCGCCGAACAGGGTGACGACCTGGCAGCGCTGCGTTGCCGGGTCGCTGCAGCCGCCCTTTTCGATCGCCGCGATCGCGGCGTCGCGCGCCTGGGCGAGCTGGGCGCCGCTCTTGCTGCCGATCGCCTTGGTGATGTCGGCGGTGACATTGCTGATTGCGGTGAGCACCTCGGCCTGCTGGCCGGGGCAGCGCTGCTCCTTGCTGCGGTCGGCGGCGAGGAAGCCGTTCTTGACCAGATCGCTCTCGGGCGTCGAGACGGCCTGGGCGCAATCCACCACGCAATGATGGTTGGTCAGCAGAAGCCCTTCCGCTGAGACCAGAGAGGAAGAGCACCCGCCGGTCAGTCGCGCCGCCGAGGCCTGGACCTTGTCGAGCCAGGCCTTGTCCGGCGCCTTGCCATAGGCCGCCGCGACCTTGGCGCTGGGGAATGCGTCGAAGGTCCACATCCCTTCTTCCGCATAAGCCGCGGAAGACAGCAGGGCGATGGCGGCGGTGGCGGCGAACGGCTTGCTGGTCATGCGTTTTCCCGTTCGGTGTTGCGGTCGGATTCTAATTTCCTGACGATACACGCTTCGCGCTCCATTCCTGTTTTTCTCGTCACCGGGCTTGACCCGGGGTCCCGCTTTTATCCTTCGCTATCCGGGAAGGCTGTCCACGCCTTGAACAAGGCAGCGGGACCCCGGGTCAAGCCCGGGGTGACGAACGAAGAGAGGAGCTGTGAATGGGATAGAGCCGATAGTCGAATGTTGTCGGCGGCGCGCGCCACCTTCCTTGCCAAGGGGATTCCCTTCGGAATCGCGAGCGGCTAGGGCAGGCCATGGCCGAACCCGCCGACCCGTTCGATCTCATCGTCGAAGCCCCGTTCGATTCTGCGCTGTCCGAGCGCTATCTGGTCTACGCGCTGTCGACGATCACTGCGCGCTCGCTGCCCGACGTCCGCGACGGGCTGAAGCCGGTCCACAGGCGGCTGCTGTGGGGGATGCGGCTGCTGCGGCTCGATCCCAATTCGGGCTACAAGAAATGCGCCCGCGTGGTCGGCGACGTCATGGGCAAATACCACCCCCATGGCGACGCCTCGATCTACGACGCCATGGTCCGCCTCGCCCAGTCTTTTGCCTTGCGCTATCCGCTGGTCGACGGTCAGGGCAATTTTGGCAACATCGACGGTGATAACGCCGCGGCGATGCGCTACACCGAGGCGCGGCTGACCGCGGCGGCCAATGACCTGATGGCCGGGCTCGACGAGGGCACGGTCGACTTCCGCCCGACCTACAACGGCGAGGACGAGGAGCCGGAGGTCTTTCCCGGCCTGTTCCCCAATCTCCTCGCCAATGGCGCCAGCGGCATCGCCGTCGGCATGGCGACGTCGATCCCGCCGCATAATCTCGAAGAGGTCGTCGACGCCTCGATCCACTTCCTCGAAAACCCGAAATGCGGTCCGGCCGAGCTGATGCGGTTCGTCAAGGGGCCGGACTTCCCGACCGGCGGGCTGGTCGTCGACCCGCCCGAGGTGATCGCCGCCGCCTATGCGACCGGCCGCGGCAGCTTCCGCGTTCGCGCCCGCTTCGCCCCGCCGGAGAAGGGGCCGCAGGGGAGCTGGTCGCTGGTCATTACCGAGATCCCCTATGGGGTGATGAAATCGAAGCTGATCGAGCAGATCGCCGCGCTGGTGACCGAACGCAAGCTGCCGATCCTCGCCGACGTCCGCGACGAATCCGATGAGCAGATCCGCATCGTGCTCGAGCCGCGCAGCCGCACGGTCGATCCCGAGATGCTCAAGGACAGCCTCTACCGGCTGACCGATCTCGAGACCCGCATTCCGCTCAACCTGAACGTGCTGGACGCCAATCGCGTGCCGCAGGTGATGTCGCTGGCGCAGGTGCTCGACGCCTGGCTCGAACATCAGATCGAGGTGCTGGTCAGACGCTCGAAATGGCGTCTCGCCAAGATCGAAGACCGCATCGAGCTGCTCGATGGTTTCCTCATCGCCTATCTCAACCTCGACCGCGTCATCCAGATCATCCGCGAGGAGGATGAGCCCAAGCCCGTGATGATGGATGAGTTCAACCTTAGCGACCGCCAGGCCGAGGCGATCCTCAACATGCGGCTGCGCTCATTGCGACGGCTGGAGGAGATGGAGATCGGCCGCGAGCGCAAGTCGCTCGACGCGGAGCGCAAGGGTCTCAAGGGGCTGCTCAAGGATCCGAAGAAGCAGCGTGAGCGGATCAAGGACGATCTCGGCAAGCTCAAGGAGCGCTACGGCAAGCAGACCGAGCTGGGCGCACGGCGGACGACGATTGAGGAAGCCGGCCCCGCCCGCGAGATCCCGCTGGAGGCGATGATCGAGCGCGAGCCGGTGACGGTGGTGATGTCACAGCGCGGTTGGATTCGCGCGCTCAAGGGCCATGTCGAGCTCGCCTCGGCCGAGACGATGAAGTTCAAGGAGGGCGACGGTCCGGCCTTCGCCTTCCACGCCCAGACCACCGACAAGCTGATGCTCGCGGCCGATAATGGCCGGTTCTACACGCTCGCGGCGGACAGGCTGCCCGGCGGGCGCGGCTTCGGCGAGCCGGTGCGGCTGATGGTCGACATCGACGATCAGGCGGGCATCGTTGCGCTCCGGCCGTTTCTCGCCGGCGCCAAGCTGCTGATGGCGGCGAGCGATGGCCGCGGCTTCGTCGCCAGGGTCGACGATCTCGTCGCCGAGACGCGCAAGGGCCGCCAGGTGGTGCGGCCGCGCGCCGGGGCGAAGCTGCGGGTGGTCTATCCGATCCCGGCGGATGCCGATCACGTCGCGGCGATCGGCGAGAACCGCAAGCTGGTGATCTTCGCGCTCAGCGAGCTGCCTGAGATGGCTAGCGGCCAGGGCGTGCAGCTCCAGCGCTATCGCCAGGGCGGGCTGTCCGACGCGATCGCCTTCCGGCTCGATCAGGGCCTGTCCTGGACCATGGCCGGCGAGAGCAAGCGCACGCGCACCGAGACCGATCTCGCCAATTGGAAGACGGTGCGCGGCACCGCCGGCCGCCTGCCGCCGACCGGCTTCCCCAAGGAAAACCGCTTCATCCGCTGAGCCGCTCGCCAACTCGAACCTCCCTGCCGGCAAAGCTGGCGGGGAGGGGGACCGCTCAGCGCAGCTGAGTGGTGGAGGGGCCGGTACGATCGGTGGGCGGTCTCCGACGACATCTCGCAACCGCCTTGCTGGTCCCTCCACCACTCAGCCTGACGGCTGAGCGGTCCCCCTCCCCATTGCTTCGCAACGGGGAGATTCTGGACTGCCCCACGCACTTACTGATCGCGCAGCGCCTCCGCGACCAGCTCGGCCGCCCGCGCCCGCACCCAGTCTTCGCCCGGGAAGTCGGCTTCGATCCACTCCTGGCGCAGCCGGGCGAGCAGCGCCGCGACCTTGGGCCCCGGACGCAGGCCGAGCTTGACGATATCGCCGCCCTTCAGCGGGAGTTCCGGTACCTGCCAGTCCTTGAGGCTGGCGAGCGCCGCGAACAGCTCGTCCTCGCCGATGTCGGCAAGCAGGAAGAGGTCCCGCGGGTCGGCGTTCCTGATCTCGGCCGCCAGCCAGCGCGGCCGCTGGCCGTGGACCGCCGGCGTCGCCAGCGTGCGCATTTTGGCGCGGGCGTTGTTCGACAGGCGCAGCCGGTTGCCCGTTGCCTCGACGCTGTCGGGATCCCGCGGCAGCAGCGCGGCAAGGCGGCGCAACGGGTCGGGCGGCACGCCAAATCGCTCCTCGCGGCCGATCAGCCTGAACAGACGCAGCTCCTCATCATCGCCCTTCTCCACGGCTTCGGGGAGCAGGCAGGCGAGGATGCCCTGTTCCTTCATCAGCATGACGGTCGGCGCCGGGTCGGGCAGGGCGAGCAGCTTCAGCAGCTCATCGGCCTTGCGCTCGCGTGACAGGGTGAGCAGGTCGTTGCGCCGCGCGGCGCAGGCCGCCAGCGCCGCCTCGTCCGGTGCGCCGGCGCCGAAGCGGGCGTGGAAGCGAAAGAAGCGCAGGATGCGAAGATGGTCCTCGGCGATGCGCTGCAGCGGATCGCCGATGAACCGTACTCGGCGATCCTCCAGGTCCCTTTCGCCACCAAAATAATCGTCGATCTTGCCGCCGACCGGATCGGCGTAGAGCGCATTGATGGTGAAGTCGCGGCGACTGGCGTCCGCCTGCCAATCATCGGTAAAAGCAACTTCGGCATGGCGTCCGTCGGTTGCGACATCGCGGCGCAAGGTCGTCACCTCGACCGGCCCCTCGGACGTGACCGCGGTAATCGTGCCATGGGCGAGGCCGGTTGGAACCGGCTTCATCCCGGCGTCGCGAACCCGCGTCACCACCTCTTCCGGGAGCAGTCGGGTCGCCAGATCGACGTCGGCGACCGCCAGCCCGAGCAGGCTGTCGCGCACCGCGCCGCCGACCACCTTGGTCGCGCCGCTCGCGCCGTCGAGCGCCGCGAGCAGCCGCAGCAGCCCGGGCCGGTGACGCCAGTCTGCCGGCGGCAGCATCATGACTGGTAGCGCAGGCGGCGGCCGAGGTTGACGATCATCGCCGCGGTCGCCCCCCAGATGCGACGGCCGTCGTAGGTGATCTCGAAATAATGCCGCTCGCGGCCCTGCCACTCGACCGCCTGCTCGACGTAATTCGCCGGCTCGAGGAGATGCGCCAGCGGTACCTCGAACACCGCCGCGACCTCGGCGTCGTGGATGACGAAGTGGAGGTCGGGCGGGATCACGCCGACGACCGGCGTCACCTCATAGCCGGTGACCGTGCGATAGCGGTCGGCGATGCCGATGATCTCGACCGCGGAGGCGGGAAGGCCGATCTCCTCTTCGGCCTCGCGCAATGCGGCGGCGATCGGCCCGTCGTCCCCGGGATCGATCCGGCCGCCGGGGAAGGCAACCTGCCCGGCATGGCGGCGCAGCTTGTCGCTGCGCTGGGTGAGGATGACGCCGGGCTCGGGCCGGTCGACGATCGGCACCAGCACCGCGGCCGGCGACAGCGCCTCGCCACCCGGTGGCGTGACCGGGGCGAGCACGTCGTCCCCTTCCAGCAGCATCGGCGGCCGGCTGCTGCTGTCGCTGAGCGCGGCGCGCAGCCGCTCGACCAATGTTTGGTTCAGCACGGCTGAACCGTGCTGTTCCAGCCCGCTCTCCCACCCGGCCACCCATATGATCCTGCCGTTGGGTGGCCGGGTGGGGGAGCGGGCCGGTGCCGATCCAGCGCAGCGGCAACAAAGTCCGTCATGCCGGCTCCAGCGGGAAGAACATCCCCTCGCTCCACACACCGGGCGGTGCGGCGTCCTCGTCGAGCGCGATGTTTGCCAGCTCGTAATAGACCGGGCGCGCGATCAGCGCGTCGAGCCCACGGCGGACGGCGAGATAGGGGCGGGGGCCGGCTTCGCCCGGCTCGAAGCGCAGCGGGTGCTCGCGGCCGGCGACGACGACGTCGCCGGTGTTGAGGCGGAAGGCGAGGCGGCGATCCTGGCCTTCCCCTTCACTCTTCACCTCGACCGCGGCAAAGGGCGCATCCTCGACCTCGATATCGAGCTTCTCGACCGGCGTGACGAGAACGAAGCGGCCATCCTCCTCGCGTCTGAGAATGGTCGAGAACAGCCGGACCATCGCCGGCCGGCCGATCGGCGAGCCTTCGTGGAACCAGGTGCCGTCGCGGGCGATGCGCATCGCCGAATCGCCGCAATGGGTCGGGTTCCATTTCTCGACCGGCGGCAGCCGACGCTCTTCGGCGAGCCGGGCGATCTCGGCCAGCGACAGGCCGGATAAATCGTCAGGGACCTCGGGCATCGGCATCAGTCGAGGCTTAGGGTTTGTCCCTGCCAGCGGCAATGGTCAGGCGCGTGCGATCAGTCTCGCCGGGCGCCAAGCGCGCCGGTCAGCGGCAATCGCCGATCGGCCGATTCGCGGACCAGCAGCCGATTCGGCTCGAACGGTCCGGGCAGCGTCCATTGTCGGTCCGCCGAGGCGGCAAAGCCGAAGCGTCCGTAGTAGGGCGTGTCGCCGATCAGGACCATCGGCGAGACGGCATCGGCCATGAGCAGGGCGTTCATCAGCGCATGGCCGATGCCGCGATTCTGCGAATCGGGGTGGACCGCAACCGGTCCGACCAGCGTCAGCGGGACCGTGCCAGCCGCGCCGCTCAGCGCGATCCGCCAGCTCTGCAGCGTGCCGACCAGCCGCCCGTCGGCGATCGCGGCAAAGGACAGCCCGGCGATCGGCTGGAGGCCTTCGCGCAGACGATAGGCGGTCCGCTTGTGGCGATCCCTGCCGAAGGCGGCATCGAGCAACGCCTCGACCTCCGCGGGCACGGCATCGGCGATCGGGACGATGTCGGGAAGGATCAGGTCGGTCACGGCGGGGGCGCGTAACTGATCGCCGCAGAAAGGCAAGCGCGTGACGCTTTGAAGACTTTTCCCCAGCTTTGGTGGACAGAGCTGTGGAAAAGGCCTGCATCGCACTCGCCGCGCGCCGATTGTGACGAACTGCACTTTTTGCAGGCAGTGCCGATCCGTGCCGGGCAGCCGCCTGCGGCGGCGCCGGCGCAAAGCGCTTCCACCTCGCTCAAACAGTCTCTAGGGGCTGCCGCATGACCCCGGAATTCGGCCATCCGCGGACCGCAATCGTCACCGGCGGCGCGCGCCGGATCGGCGCCGCTTTCGTCCGTGCGCTGGCGGCGGACGGCTGGCATGTGCTGATCCATTGTCACCAGTCTCGTGCCGAGGCGGAGGCGCTCGCTGACGAGCTCGCCGGCGCGCGCGTGGTCGTCGCCGACCTTGCCGCCGCGGACTGCGACGAGGCGGTCTTTGCCGGTCTCGACGGGATGCCGCCGCCGGCGCTGCTGGTGAACAATGCCTCGCGATTCGACGAGGATGCGTTTGACGATTTCGCCGCTGGTGACTGGGATGCGCTGATGGCGATCAACCTGCGCGCGCCGGCGCTGCTGACCCGGCGCTTTGCCGCCAGCCTGGCGGACGGGGCCGCCGGGCTGGTGGTCAATCTGCTCGACGCCAAGCTGGTCCAGCCCAATCCGGACTTCTTCAGCTACACCATTAGCAAGTTCGGCCTCGCCGGGGTGACCGAGCTGGCGGCCCGCGTCCTGGCGGCGCGCAATATCAGGGTGTGCGGCATCGCTCCGGGCATCACTCTGCTCTCGGGGCCGCAGTCGCGCGACAATTTCGACGAGGTCCACCGCATGAATGCGTTGCGCCGCGGGGTTACGGTCGATGAGCTGGTCGCGGCGCTGCGCTTTCTCATCGCCAGCCCGACGATCACCGGCCAGACGATCACGGTCGATGCCGGGCAGCGCCTGCTCGGCCTGCCGCGCGACGTCCAGTTCATGGTGCAGCAATGACCACGACGCCCACAGCCGGTTTTGACGATCTGGTGCCCGAGAGCCTGGCGCCACGCAGCCGGCGGGTGCTGCTGGAGGCGTTCGACGTTCCGGTTGAGATCGGCTTTCACGATTTCGAGCTCGGCAAGACGCAGCGCCTGCTGGTGACGATCGAGGTCTGGCTCGATGAGGCGTCCTTTGCCAGCAGCGACGAGGTCGCCGCCGCCTGGGACTATGATTTCCTGCGCAATGGCGTGCTGCGTCTGGTTGCCGGCCGCCGCTTCAACCTGCAGGAAACGCTGGTCCGCGAAATCTATGCGCTGGTCGCCGCGCGCAAGGGAGTGACCGCGCTCAAGGTCTCGACCCGCAAGCCCGACGTCTATCCTGACTGCAGCGCCGTCGGGATCGAGCTCGCGTCGTTCTGAGCGCGCATGGCTGCGCGTTGCTGTTCCGGCTCGCTCCTGCGAATCACTTTGCCTTGCGCTTGCGCTCGCACCTGCCGAGGCCGGCCATGACGACGCTATAATCCGCCGCAGCCGCGCGGGCGTCGTCGGGCGACAAGGCGCTCGTACTGCTGTCGGGCAGGGCGGGCGGCAGCGTGCAGGCGAGGCGATACCACAACAATGTGTCGCGCGCCGGCGGCTGGGCCGCCTCATCGGTCATTTCGCTCAGCGCCACCGCCCAATGGGGCTCTTCGCCGGGGCGACGCAGGATCGACAGCGATACCGGCCGCTGGTCGGCGGTGGTCAGGAAGATCTGGGTTTCGCTCTCGCCGGGAACCGCGCCCGGGACATAAAAGGCACTGCCGATGCCGGTGATGAGCGGCGGCGCGTCGCGCGCGATGGCGGCGGTCAGGATCGCGCGAACCCGGGGCTCGCTCTCCGGCGAGGCGCCGATCTGGGCGTCCGGCGCGATCAGGCGCAGCTCGCCTGGCCGCCCGGCGACGGTGGCGCCGAACAGCACCACCGGCGCCTTCCTCAGCTTGAGCGGCCGGCCCTGCGCGTCGAGCGGCACGTCGGCGAGATAAGTGACGACCGGCGGCACACCCTCACGGCCCTTGAGCAGGGTGGTGACCTTGGCGGTGACATAGAAACGCGCCTTGCCGGCGGCCACGCCGGGTGATTCTTGCGGCGTCAATCGGCTCGCCGAGGTAATCGTCGCAAGGACGATTACCGGTGCGTTGAGCGCGAGGTCGGCGAGATCGGCATAGCCGCTGTAACTTGGCAGCATCGGCACGGTCGCAGCTGGTGAAGCTATTGGAATTATGGTTAATGCTGCGGCTAGAATGAGGATGCTACGGGTAGGCAGGCGATCGGTCATGCGTGAATTCTCCCTGGACTCCCTATGCCGACGCCGCCGCCAAAAAGTAAATTGCGCGGCGGCGCGTCCGACGCTAGTGGAGTCGCCTTCGTCGGGAATAATTTGGTCCGTCGCAGCCTAAAGATTCCCGGAAAAGCGGGGTTTAGAGGTTCAAAATTCGATAAGTACCGCTGCTTCCAGCGGGCTTAGGAGCAGGAGTTCGGCCGGTTAATGGCATACGCTGACCAACCCCAAAGCACGCGTCGGACGGTCGCTATCGTCCTGGTCGTGTTGCTTCATATCGTGCTCGGCTATGCGCTGGCGACCGGCCTGGCCTTCACCGTGGTTAAGAAGGCGATCTCGGATCTGAAGACCTTCGACGTCAAGGACGCGGTGCCGCCGCCGCCGCCGCCGCCACCTCCGAAGGATATTCCGCCGCCGCCGGTGGTTGCGCCGCCGCCGATCGTCCAGACCGTGCAGGCGCCGCCGCCGATCCAGGTCGTGCCGCCGCCGCCGGCGCCGCCGCCGGTCATCCATGAGGTGCTGCCGCCGCCGAAGCCGTCGGAGGCGAAGCCGGCGCAGATCAAGGGCGACCCGAGCTTCGGCATCACCAGCGACGATTACCCGTCCTCCTCGCAGCGTAATGGCGAAGAAGGCGTGACGGCGATCGCCTATGACATCGGTGTCGATGGCCGCATCAGCAATTGCCGGGTCACCGGCTCGAGCGGCTCGGCCACGCTCGACGAGACGACCTGCACGCTGTCGACGCGCCGTGCCCGTTACAAGCCGGCGCAGGACGCGGCAGGAAACCCGATCCCATCCAAGGGGACCCGCCGGATTCGCTGGCAGATACCGAAAGACTAATTACCCGCGCCGGCGCCTTCGGTGCCGGCGGCATCCATTATCTCCGGACCAGGATAGACAAGGAAAGTTTAGGACATGCAGAGTGCACCAGCGGCGGCTCACGCCCAAAACCCCTACGGCCTGCAGGAAGCGCTGACGCAGGGTGGCATCATCGCCCAGGCGGTGTTCGTTATCCTCCTCATCATGTCGGCTGCCTCATGGTACGTCCTCTTCACCAAGCTGTTCGAGCAGCAGAAGATTCTCAATCAGGCGAAGAAGATGCGCTCGACTTTCTGGTCGTCGCCGAACGTCCGTGAGGGTGCGAACAAGCTCGACAAGAACAGCGCCTATCGCCAGATCGTCGACGACGGCATTCGGGCGCAGGAAGAGCATGTCAAGCTGACCGACCCGATCGATGCCCATGAGTGGGTCCAGAGCTCGCTGTCGCGCAGCCAGGGGGCGATCAACTCGAAGCTCGGCACCGGCCTGTCGGTGCTCGCGACGGTCGGTTCGACCTCGCCGTTCGTCGGCCTGTTCGGCACGGTTATCGGCATCTACCGCGCGCTGATCAAGATCGGCGCGGCAGGCCAGGCGTCGATCGACGCGGTCGCCGGCCCGGTCGGCGAGGCGCTGATCATGACCGCGCTCGGCCTCGCCGTGGCGGTTCCGGCGGTGCTTGCCTACAACTGGCTGGCGCGCCGCAACAAGGTCATTGCCGAGGAGCTGTCCGCCTTCACCAACGATCTCCATGGCTACATGGTGTCGGGTGGCACGGTGCGGCCTCAGGGGGCCGGTGGCGGTGCAGCCGCTCCCAAGGGAGCGCCTGCGGCGGCGGCAGCACGCTGATCCTGGCCGGCGGTCCGCTGTCGGCAGCGACATCGGACCGCCCGCACGGTTAGCAGGATGACGTCGGGCGGTGCGGCCGCCACGACGAGGTACAGGAAATTGAATTATGGCGATGAGTGTCGGCCGAGACGACGGCGGTGACGAAAACCCACCGATGAACGAGATCAACAC
>Ga0068855_100000674_pt1 | contig 41664 bp, 44 predicted proteins | sample KBSCornC52_FD_66592 | JGI IMG/M metagenome (GOLD analysis project Ga0068855, IMG submission 66592) | Corn rhizosphere microbial communities from Kellogg Biological Station, Michigan, USA - KBS Corn C5-2 | ecosystem: Host-associated > Plants > Roots > Rhizosphere > Soil ...
GGGGTCTGTGGTAAGCGCCAATAGATCAGAGCCCCTCATGCACGTCGATCCCCAAACCCCTATTTTCTCGCCCGATCACCGCCTCTTTCGTGGGGATACCTCAGCAAGCCGTTGAAGCAGACGGCCGCACCTCGTTGCCAGCATCACCGCCTCCCTCTCGCCCGTGGTGAGGTACCACGGGCTCGGTCGTTGCCACTTGGTGACCTTGCGATTTACTGATGCGGCCGCTGCTTAACGGCGGTACGTTGGGCGGGGGAAGGGCATGGCAAAGACCAAGCATTGGGACGACACTACTCGTTACGCGCTTCGCCGCTCCGGTGACGGGTTCGTCGTCCTCATACTCTCAGGCGGCTCGGGCTACGTTGTTCTCGACGGACCGGAGGAAGATGCGGCTGACGCCATATCCGAGCTCGTCGAGGCGGGTTGCCCAATCCTCGACTCCGACGCCGAGGTGCTCGAACGGATCAGGCAGTCACGCGGACGGCCGCGCTGGGACCTCGCAGGGTCGACGGACATCGGACTGTGGCAAGATCAGTGGGGGACAATCTGGCTACGCGCCAGCGGCCATGATCGCGTCGCGGGTGCCGCTCATCTGTCGAAATACGAGGCGTTGGGCCTCGCTGAGCAACTTCTCGCGCTTGCTAACGCGGCCCCCAAATGATTTGCGAGAAGTCGTCGGACCAGCGATGCAACCTGATTGACGACATGCTGTGGCGCTGACGAGGCTCACCCAACTCACGCCCTGAGGCGGACCGAACAAAGGAGCAGGCGAGCCCACGTCTCACGCCGCCTGTGACGAGCACCGCTCAACAAGCCATTGAAGCAGCCGGCCGCACCTCGTCGCGACCTGCACCGTCCTCCCCGTCGCCCGTCGCCCGCTGCGACCTCCGCTTTTCCCGATGCGGCCGCAGCTTAACGGCGATACATTAGACAGCGTCTGAACATGACCATAAGGGTGGGCACTACTCAGCGGCGGAGCACTCTCATCGGGCTGCTCGCCGCAACGCTGCTTCTCGTCTGTCCCACATCTGCTCAAGCAGATACCGGCCTCCCGATGATCGCCGTCGTCTGGCCGCTTGCCTGGCTCCTCTTGATACCGGTTTGCGTGGTCGAAGCGCTCATCGCCAAGCGCGTGTTGGCCCTTCCACTCGTTCAGTGCGCGAAGCTTTCTCTCGTCGCGAACGCCTGGTCGACGCTCGTCGGCATTCCTCTAACTTGGCTTGTGTTGGCCCTGATCGAGATCGCAGGCGGCGTCGCCATTTCGGTCTCCGGTGCGAGGCCGGGTTCCAACTGGATAATCCTAGCGCCACTGGGCGCGCCATGGCTCGGTCCAGATATCAGACCGTGGCACGTGCCAGCTGCGGCGGCGTTCCTCTGTATTCCATTCATGTTTGTCTCCATCCAGGTAGAACGGTGGAGCGCAGCCAAACGCGTCTCACATCAAAAAGCTCGTCGATGGGCCTACATCGCCAACCTCGCCACGTACTTACCCATCATCGCTTTTTTGACGGCACTCGCCATTTCAGAGCGATGTCGCGCTCCCTAGCGAGCGCTAGCTACGAAGCTGTTTCAAGCTGTTGAAGCAGGCGGCCGCGCCTCGTCGTGACCTGAGCCGTCCTTCCTCTCGCCCGTGGTGATGTACCACGGGCTCGCTCGTCGCTTGCTGCCAGGTCTGCCTTTCTGGATGCGGGCGCTGCTCAACGGCGGTACGTTGGCCAGGCTATGCCACCCGTTATCCGGGCCGGAACTCTCGCGGATATTCCCGGGTACCATGCGTGTTTAGGCGCCGTTGCGCTTGAACGGCGCTACATCGGATTTGTTGCACCGCCCGCGCTCGAGAAGTCCAACGTCTGGGTGCGCTCCCTCTTGGACGCTGGGAACCTGTTCCTCGTCGTGTGCGACGATAGCAACGTCGTCGGATGGTGCGACGCTGGCCGCATTGACCGTGATGGCTTTCGGCACCGGGCAGAGTTGGGAATGGGCCTACTCCCCCAATTTCGCCGTATGGGCATCGGCTCGCGGATGCTCGAGCAAGCCATTTCGTGGGCCCAAAATCGCGAACTCGAAATACTCGAGCTATCTGTCTATGCGAGCAATGCCAGTGCGCGGAGACTTTACGCACGGTTCGGGTTCGCCGTGGAGGGCCTTCGAACGCGAGCGCGCAAGTTGGACGACCTATACGACGACATCATCCTGATGGCCTTGCACCTCCAGACGCCCGCAACGCCACGCGCCGGCTAACAAGCCGTTCCAAGCCGTTGAAGCAGACGGCCGCACCTCCTCGTGACCTGCCGCGTCCTTCCTCTCGCTCGCGGTGATGTACCACGGGCTCGCTCGTCGCCACCTGATGCCTCCAGGTTTCTCGTGCGGCCGCTGCTTAACGGCGGTACGTTGGCCAGGCCGATGAAGAAGCGTTCGGGCGTCCGACGTGCCGTTGCTGTTCTCGGGCGCAGCAGTCTCGAATTGTTGATCACGAAGCAGTTGCTCGCGCGACTTGCCAGGCTACGTTTCTGCGAGGAACAGCCGAGCCTTCAGATCTGACCCCGCCAGAGACCAATCTTGCTCGCGGCATTTTGTTCAAACGCACGCCAGAGTGGCGCGCCGCCTACGCCGAGTTGAAGGATGTCCTTGCGACTCGCGAGCACGTCGCCCTCATTCCCGCTCGAAAGCGTGCGCCCCGCCGACGCTGACGGCCGCGCCTCATCGTGACCTGAGCCGTCCTCCTTCTCGCCCGTGGTGATGTACCACGGGCTCGGTCATCGCTTCCTGATACCGCCCCTGTTTCTGAATGCGGCCGCAGCTTAACAGCGGTACATTGGACGGACCGAGATGGCGCTCTTGACCGCTGCGGACATCGCCTATCTTGACGAAGAGCTTGCGTCGCACGAGTCAAGGTACTTGACCGGGATCAACGCCCGCGAACAGTCCGGCTTCGGGCGCAATGAAGCCGACTGGCGTCGCTATCGCGAGATCGTCCTCGCGCCCGTTGAAACCGACGGAACGTTCCTCGATATTGGATGTGCCAACGGCCTGCTCATGGAGAGCGTCGCGGCCTGGTCCGCCGAGCGCGGCATCAAGCTCGAACCTTTCGGAATCGACATCTCGGCTCGTCTCGCCACCCTTGCGCGACAGCGCCTGCCTCACTGGCGGAATCGCATCTTCGTTGGCAATGCTCTCGGCTGGCGGCCGCCTCGCACGTTCGACTACGTGCGGACCGAGATCGTCTACGCCCCGCCCGCCCGTCGGCGCGATCTCGTCGCGCATCTGCTCGCTCATGTCGTCGCCCCGGGTGGGCGCCTCATCGTAGTGTCGTATGGGAGCTCGAGGCCGGACGGCGTCCGCGCTGAAACCCTCGTCGAAGAGCTGCGCGGCTGGGACTTTCCAATCACTCGAGTCGACGACACCGTCAGCGTGGCACACGGATTTATCGTGACGAGAGCCGTCACCATAGCTGTCAACGAGGGCCGCCCAACAGGCTGGTGAAGCTGACGGCCGCGCCTCATCGTGACCTGCCACCACCGTCCTCTCGCCCGTGGTGAAGTACCACGGGCTCGTGCGTCGCAACCGGACAGGTCGTGCCCTTCTGGATGCGGCCGCAGCTTAACGGCGGTACGTTGGGCAGGTGGGTCGTGGAATTCAGAGGAGTTGATTCTGACCGGGACTAACGAGCGCCAACTGTTCACCTTGATCCTGGACTGGAGAGGCGGAACCTACGTTTCGCAAGTCTGGGCGCATTCCCCGCGACAGGCCGCCGTAGTGTGGGTGGAACAGGATCTCTTTCGACCCGCGATCGACCTAGTCGCGAACAAACGTTCTCAACTGCAGCGCGATCTCGAAGCCGTAGACAACGCGCCCGTTCCACTCGCGAAGACCCACAACGTTTGGTGCGTTACGACGCAGTTGGATGGAGACCTAGCCTGTCTTCATCTCGTAAAAACACAACCTTCCCATTGAACCAAGCGGACAGCCGGCTGCGTTGAACGTGAGATCGAAGCACACGACCCGGGAGCGGCGGAAAGCGCAGCCAAACAAGCCGTTGAAGGCAGACGACCGCGCCTCGTCGCCACCTGCAGCCTCCTCCCTTTCGCCCGTGGTGAAGCACCACGGGCTCGCTCGTCCTTGCCTGACACCTTTCGGTTTCCTGATGCGGCCGCTGCTTAATGGCGGTACGTTGTGCGGACGGTCGAGATGGCAAGGGAGTCCTACGTAGCAACACGCGGCACGTCGACAGCCGTGCGCAAACGTTGCTCCAGCGTGGCCGTCAAGCGGATCTGGGCCGTCTTGCTGCTTGCGCTTTGTTCGTGCTCGAAGCACCGTTCAGGCGTGTCCGGGCTCGCAGGCGCCGACGCGGATGCCGCGTGGCTCGCGACGACAGGGGCTTCATCCCTCGCAAGGACCTTTCGTGCGCTAGGGCTTGACGTTACGGAGCGAGGGCAAGCGGTTCTTGTTGCCGGCAAGAGAGTCAACGTAACAGCACGCATAGACGACAAAGTTAAGAGGGACGACAGGAACTTTCTGGCCGCAGAGTTCGGCATTCTTGTTGACGGCAAGCGCATTCCTGCGCTTACCACTGGTGCTATCGGCGTTGACGATACGCCCGAACACGCGCGACACACGACGGCGACCGAATGGGCCAGTGAGTACGGCGCTCCCATCGGATTTGCGCTGGCGACTCAGTTCGGGGGCAGAGCGCACCCTTCGGCAACAGACAGCATTGCACCGTTGTACTTAAGGCTCGACGTCGACGGGCAGGTGCTTTTCCACGGGCCGCCGGGTCTGCGAGGCAACGCCAAGTCCCCAGGGGAAGCCTCCTCCGATGCTTTCATACGGACGATAGCGACTTCGGTAGTCTCAGTCCTGCGAACCACGCCTGCGGTGAGCGAGTACCGGTCGGCAACTGTCCTTGTCGTCGTGGCCGGAACGGCCGTGACCGGAGGGGAGTGCCGCATTGATGGCGCCGTATCGCCTGAGCTGCTCCGAGCATTTTCGAAAGTTGGCTGGCCAGAGGGGTCGCCTTCTTACATGTTCAAGATGTTCTTCGTCGGAGTCCCGCGCCACGGCTAGAAAGAGCTCTTGGCGCGGAACTGAGGCCTCTGAGCGCGCCTGCCCAACAAGACGTTGAAGGCAGACGGCCGCGCGTCCTCGCAACCAATACCGCCTCGCTCTCGCCCGTGGTGACCTACCACGGGCTCGCTCGTCGCCGCCTGAAGCCCCCTCGTTTCCTGATGCGGCCGCTGCCTAACGGCACTACGTTGGGCGGGCGACGGGCATAAGATGGCACTTCAGGACGACGTCGATTGGGCAGGTCAACTCATCGATGGCTACGCCGGCAGGGCGTTCCGTATGGGCGTCGCTCAGGCCGATCTCGACGACGCGGGCGTTCCACTTCAAATGCAGGTCGGGGCCGTGGATCCCGACGGCTGGGTCGAGTGGCGCGTCCTTCCGTCAACGCTCGCGGAGGGCGACATCATCAGACTCGAGACCGAATACCGAATCATGCTGCCGCCAGCCTTCCGCGCGTACCTGCTAGCTCGCTTCCACTTGTTCGATCAGCTTCGCAGCCGGCGGTATGACCAGCAGATCCTCATGACTGACACGCCTGCTCAGCACCCGCTCAAACCGCTGCACGAGATCATCGCCGCATGGCGGCCCCTCCTCGAAGCAAGCTATCTTCCGTTCGCCCAGTGGGGTGACGGTTGGGGGCCGATTTGTTTCGACACCGCCCAGCGCCGGCCTGATGGGGAGTATGCTGTCATCTGGCTGGATCACGAGCCACTCATCAGCGTCGGGCCGGACGGCTGTCGGCGGCGAGAGGCAATCTCGGGCTTGGCTCAGCCATTGTATGCGTCGTCCAAGGAATTCTTGGAAGACGTATTCTCTTCACTGGACACGTAGTGCGCCGCTCAACGAGCCGTGGAAGCAGCCGGCCGCACCTCGTCGCGACCATCACCGCCTTCATCTCGCCCGTGGTGAAAGTACCACGGGCTCGCTACCGGTCACCCTCGTGGTTTCCCGATGCGGCCGCAGCTTAGCCGCGGTAGGTTGGAGAGGACGAGTTGTAGAAACATGACGACCGTAGACGTGGGGATTGCTTCTGTCGCGGTGCTGGCAGACCAGCCCGAGCGTTTCCGTGCGCGCGCAGCCGTGGTCGCATCAGATCTGGGGCCCGCATCCATCCAAGAGCTCAGTCAACGGTTTCATTCTCCGCCGAAGCCCCCGCCTGCAGGGTTTGGCTACCCCGAACGGGGTTTGGGAGCCTGGCTATCGTCCTGGCAGTTCGCCATCTTTGAAGTGCTTTTTCACTTCGGCGCCGATTCCCTGCCCCTGCTCCGATCGGTCGCATTCGGTGAGTACGACTGGACCCAAGGCAACGCGATCGAGGTCCTAGTTCGACTTGCTGCCGTTGGAACTGAGCGCGAGCGGACGGTTCAACAACTCCGGCAAGAATTCCCGCGTCTTCGCTTCGAAGCGACGCTCTACGCAGTCGGCCCACTTCTGCAACACGCACAGCGCGACCAGGCTATTGCCAGCGTCGTCGGCGAGTTGGAAGATCTGACTGAATGGCGAGATGCCGTAGAAGAACTCCAGACGGGATGACGGGCACCGCCGTCCAACAAGCCGTTTCAAGCCGTTGAAGCAGTCGGCCGCACCTCGTCGCAACCGGCGGCGTCCTCCCTCTCGCCCGTGGTGAAGTACTACTGGCTCGGTCACCACGTCCTGACCGCTCCTCGTTTCCTGATGCGGCCTCTGCTTAACGGCGGTACGTTAGCCAGGCATCTAGACCGAGGACCAGAACAGTGTCGGAAATTGATGGCGCTTCAGGGTTTCTCAACAGGCTGGAGCGCGCCTGCGAGGCTTGGGGCGAGGTCAACCCACAAGAGCTCGCCCAGCTCGTTCGCGACATCCAGAGAGTCAGCCCTGAACGCCAGTTCGACGTGCTTGCGCAAGCTTTCTTCAGCGACCATTACCTGAAGCAGGAGTACGTCGGCACGATTCTTCTTCAGGTAAACCCGCCGTGTTTTCAGTCGCTAAACGAGCTACTGCCAAGGCTCCTTCCCGGATGGAACCTCTCGATCGAACAGTTGCCTCGCTACCTGACAGGTGTGTTCGGCCTGGCCGCCGTGTCAGACGCCATCGACGAGGTCGATGCGAACGGCGCGTCGGATCACACGAAGACCAAAACCGTTCGCTACTGGCTTCGCATTTTCGGCAGCTCCCCATCGTGAGGGGGTGGCTAAGTGCCACGGGCTCGCTCGTCGCCACCTGCTGCCTTCCTGTCTACTGATGCGGCCGCTGCTCAATGGCGGCACGTTGGGCGGGCTTGCTCTTCGGCGTTTCCGTGAAGCGTGCTCGCATCCCCTCGCATGCTGCTAGAATCCCCTTCGATGGCCGAACCTAGCCGAGTACTCGAAGCCGCCCTTGAGCTGCCACCTCGCGAGCGCGCTGATTTGGTCGAAGCCATCGCGGCCAGTTTGGACGGCTTCGATCTCGGTCAAGAGTGGGAAGAAGAGATTCAACGTCGCGTCGACGATATCGACTCGGGTCGCGTCCAACCGGTCCCGGGTGAGGAAGTCTTCGACCGACTCGAACAGCGCCTGCGTGCCCGCTAGCAAGTACCGGTTTCATCCGGTGCCGAGGCCGAACTCAAAGAGTCCTCCGACTGGTACGAAGACCATCGTGACGGTCTGGGCCTAGAGTTCCTGGCGGCCGTCCGCCACGAGATCCCTTGCGGGCCCGCGGCCAATCTGATTGATGCCCGTCGCAGACTGCGCCATCGTCGGCCGTGGTGTCAGCCCCGAGTATGACGTGACGGAAAGTATTTCGGACTGCGCGCTTTGCCCGAAGTGCCGCGCTCGACTGAACGCTGCTTTCGACTGTGCAGCGTGCGGCGTGCGCTACCCGCTTCTCGGCAGCGTGCGGGTGCTTCTCAGTGAGCCCTCTAGCTGTGTTGAGCGCTGGCGCATGCAGCTCGCGCTCGTGCTCAGCCACGCGAGTGAGGCGATACGAGCGCTCGCGGCCGACGCTGCGGGGTCGGACGTTGGGGAGTCGACGCGAACGCGACTGCGGGCCCTCGCTGGCGGGATCGCCGAACACGCCAGCGATATTGCGGCGGTTCTCGAACCCGTGCTTGGGGGTCCGCTGCCACCACGGGACGAGCTGCGGCTGCCGCGCGGAACCATGGACTACGTCAACTGCTTGTTCAGGGATTGGGCTTGGGCAGGTGGGCAGGATCCGGAGAACCACGAGTCGCTGGCCGCGATCCGTCGGGTTACTGAAGGGCGGGGTCTTGGCCGCACGCTGGTGCTCGGCGCCGGGGGATGCCGCTTGGCGTACGACCTGCATCTTGGTTGCGGCGGAACGGAGACGACCGCGGTCGATATCGACCCTTTCCTGCTTCTGATGGCAGAAGCGGTCATTCGCGGAGGGACCGTGGACCTCACCGAAGTGAGCGTCAATGCCCCGGAAGTCGACCCCGTGAGCTACCGCTGGAGACTTTCGGCGCCCTCAGGCCCGCTCGGTACGGACGTGTTTCGCTTGTTCTTGGCGAACGGCGTGGAGCCGCCCTTTGCGGACCAGACCTTCGACACCGTCGTGACCCCGTGGTTCATCGACCAAGTGCCAACCGATCTCGCGGCACTGTTGCGCAGGTTGCACGCGCTGCTCGTGCCGGGAGGGCGTTGGATCAACCAGGGACCTCTGATCTACCCGCCGGACGCTCTGCCGATTGCTCGTTGGTACACCCGTCAGGAAATCTTCGAGCTCGCCAAAGCCATCGGATTTCGCATAACGACCTGGGAAGCCGCTTCGGTGCCGCATTTCGTGACGCCGTTCACCGGGCGCGGTCTAATCGAGAATGTCCTGACGTTCGAAGCCGTGCGCGAGTAGCCCGCCGAAGAAGGAGCCAAAGCGCCGCCAGGGCGGCGAGGCAGATAAGGCTGGCTAACAACCTGTTTCAAGCCGTTGAAGCAGTCGGCCGCACCTCGTGTTGACCTGCAGCGCCTACCTCTCGCCCGTCGTGAAGTACCACGGGCTCGCTCGTCGCTACCTGACAGCTCTCGGTTTCCTGATGCGGCCGCTGCTCAACGGCGGTAAATCGGGTGGGCATGCTATGAGCGACCGAGAAGTCATCACGCGGTACATCGACACAGCAACTCGCTCACTAGACGTAGCCGTGTTTGTGGGAGGGTCCTTGATGCAGGACCGTCACGAGAACTTGCTTGCTGCGTCGCGTCGCGGCGTCCAGCTACGTTTCCTCTTGGCGGACGCGACTTCGGGGTGGCCGGACCAACTTGCAAGACCGCTGAACTTACGGCCTCATGAATACGCGCAGCGAATTTATGTTAGCGCGTCGCGCGCGCTCATGCTCGGCAATGGAACTGAAGTCCGTTGGCAGCCGTTTCCGTTTCCGTGGTCCTTCATGATCTCCGATGGCGAAGGCGGGTACGTAAAAGCAATTGATTTCGTAGTGCCTGGCGAACTCAGAGAATTTGGAAGCCGCGACATCAGCTACTACCGTAGCCTTTTCGATCGAGCTTGGTCGATTTCGTCCTCGGTGACGGAGCCTCTCGTGGGTCGAGCGGACGCCGAGCCAAGTCTCAAGGTCTTCCTGTGCCACGCCTCCGATGACAAGGACGCCGTTCGCTCCCTGTATCACCGGCTGAAACGTGATGGAGTCTCGCCCTGGCTGGACGATGTGGACATCGTCCCAGGCCAGGATTGGGAGGAGGCGATTTCCGATGCGATTCGACAGTCCGACGTATTTCTTGTTTGTATGTCCCAAACCTCCGTGCAGAAGCGAGGCTTCGTTCAACGCGAGCTCCGTGCCGCATTGCGCGTCGCCGAGGAAATGCCAGCGGGAATGATCTTCATAGTCCCGGCTCGGCTCGACGACTGCGAACCTCCCTCAGACCTCAGTCATTTGCAGCGGGTCGACCTTTTTAGACCTGAAGCAGAAGGCTACGCAAAGCTCCTCCGTGCTCTCAAGGTGGCGCGTGCGCACAAGCAGTGAGAGGCCGCCCAACAAGCCATTGAAGCAGCCGGCCGCACCTCATCGTAGCTTTATCCGCCCCCCTCCCGCTCGTGGTGATGTACCACGGGCTCGGTCCTCGCTTCAGGCAAGTGCGTGATTCGACCTGATGCGGCCGCTGCCTAACGGCGGTACGTTAGGCGGACAGAGCCTTCTTGCGTGGTGCAAGCGCGAGTGCGATCTCTCGTTGCGTAGCACCTGCAGCCAGCAAGCCTTGCACCAGCAGGTCCAGCGAAACCCCCGGATCGCCCGCCTCCATCTTCGCGACACGCGACTGGCTGGATCCTATGCGTTTGGCAAGATCCGTCTGAGTCATCTGGTGCTGCTCGCGCGTCTTTCTCAGCCGCGTCCCGAGCACCAGTTTCATGTCGACCAGCGCCTCTTCTGCCTTGCTTAGACCGAGGAATTCGCCCGCGGTTCCGACGCGCCACCCAGCCTTCTCCAATCGCTTTCGCTTGCTCTTCTCCATTGCCGTCATCCTTTCATCGCGTCGTCGTACGCCCGCAGTCGTCGCTGGCTGTTCTTGATCATTGCCGCGGGTGTCGTCTGGGTGGTCTTCGCGAACACCTCCGCGATCACCACCGCGTCTGCATCGACCCGGTAGATGATCCGCCAAGTTTGCTTCTCGTCCTGGATCCTAAGTTCATGACACCGAGGCCCGATCACGGGCATCGGGCGCGACCTGGGCATCGCCAGACTTTGACCTGCCTGCAACAGTCTCATCAGATAGCCCGCTTCGATCCGAGCTTCCGCCGAGAACGGAGGGCTTTTGACCTCGCCGCTCAACCAAACCAGCGGCTTGTCCTTGGGAGACACGCCTGTGTATATGTCATTTTTGACATACGCGCAAGCCGCCCCGACGCCTGGGACAATTTCTGGTGCGCAGCTCGCGGATTTTCTGAAGCGCCTCGCGAAGATCTTGCCGACTTCCTTCATGCCGCCGCCACCCGAAAGCGCGTCACGTTGACCCGAGGCGGGAAGCTCGACACAGCCTTGTCGGGAAGGATGGGGCACGCTTACCTCCGAACCTACGGCTCCTGCTACGTCCTCCTCCTGCGATTCCCTGGCCCTTTCGATTTGGGTAAGACGCGGGATTCTGTTCGCGACGCTCTTCCGCGGTTGGAAGCTCTCACGATGCGACTTCCTCACCCGGGCGGACCAGGGACTGACGGAAGCGAAGCGGCGGGCACGGCCTAGTGCCCACTCGCCACGAGCGCCGCCCAACGTACCGCCGTTAAGCAGACGGCCGTACCTCGTTGCCAGCATGGGCGCCATCGTGTCGCCCGTGGTCGACTACTACGGGCTCGCTTGTCGCCTCCTGACACCTCATGGTTTCCTGATGCGGCCGCTGCTTAACGGCGGTACGTTGGGCGGGCGACAGGGAGAGACGAAGTTGCCGATGGCAGTCTTACAATCCGCTCACGTCTTGGCGGTTCCAGATTTGAAGCGCTCAGGGGACTTCTATTCCCGCGTGCTCGGGTTCGAGGTTCACGAGATGGGCGACCCGGGATGGCGCCTTTTCGTGAACGGTCCGTGCCGAATCATGGCGGGCGAATGTCCGGACGCCATGCCCGCTGAGCGGCTCGGGGACCACTCCTACGTGGCCTATCTAACCGTTAACGACGTTGACGCCTACCATCAGCAGGCCAGCGCCGCTGGCGCGGAGCTGGTGAAGTCACTTCGCGACGAACCCTGGGGCATGCGCGAGTTCGGTTTGAGAACCGTTGATGGTCACCGAATCATGGTTGGACAACGCTTGCGGTAATCACGGAGACGGAGCGCTTCGGGCCTTCTTTTCGAACTGAAACGAGCGCCGCCCAACAAGCCGCTGCAGCATGGACGTTAGTCCCAGCTGACGTTCGGAACCGCGGGGGCTCGATTGGTCGCTGCAGGTACAGCCGAATATTTCGAGCAAGGCCAGGCGACATCGTTGTCGTTATCGAGGCAACGCGCGCTTCGTTACTCTCGGCGCCGATGACTCTCGCGCTGAAGAAATCGACGAAAATCTCGCTATTGGCCGCGCTTGCGCTGGGTATGGGCTCGGCTTGCTCGAGCACCGACGACGGTTCCGGTGAAGCGGGCAACGCCGGGACGTCGGCGGGCGTCGCCGGCTCCACTTTGGGTGGCGGCGGAACGAGTCCGGGCATGTCTGGTAGTGGGGGGGCGGTCAACGTGGCCGGGAAGGCGGGCAGCTCCTCAACCGCCGGTGGCGCCAGCGGCGGCGGGGGCTCCGCTGGAACCGGCGGCGTGGTCGGCGGAATGGGTGGGACGAGTGGCAGCCATGCGGGCGGCGTCGGCGGCGCGAGCGGGGGGTTCGGCGGCGCGAGCGGCGGTGTTGGCGGTGCGAGCGGCGGTGCTGGCGGCGCGACCGGTGGCGGCGGTTCGGGTAGCTTCGACCCTTGTCCTGCTGCGGCAGACTGCAAGGTGCTGCCCCTCGGCGACTCGATCACGTTCGGGACGCCGACGAACAATGGCGGCTACCGGGTCAAGCTGTTCATCAACGCCAAGACCGACAACAAGAAGATGACCATCGTGGGCGGCGCGTCGGGAGGAGCTATGGCCAATGGCCCGCAGAACGTGATGGTCGGCGGCATGTCGGTGCCGTTCCCGCGTGGCAACGAAGGCTATCCCGGCATCACCATTGGTGATTTGGACACTCAACACGTTTCGAACGGCAAGGCGTTCGCGAACATGCCGCACATCGTCTTGATGCACATCGGCACCAACGACATGTACGGCGGAAACCCCGGGGGCGCCCCCGACGCGCTCAAGAAGATCATCGACGACATCGCGATGCAGGTGCCCAACGCGCTGATCGCGGTGTCTTCGATCATCCCGCTCAGCAGCGGCAATGCGGCGGTGATGACCTACAACGCGACCATCCCCGGAATCGTGCAAATGAAGGCGGCCGCTGGCAAGCACGTGATCTACGTCGATCAGTACAAAGACTTTCCGACCTCCGAGCTCACCGACGGTGTGCATCCGGATGACGCCAAGGGCTACCCGCGCATGGGTGACGTTTGGTACGCCGCCATCAAGCAGTACTTGCACTGATTCGGTCAGTTCGCGATGCAGCGTGCCTGCATCAGCTCGAACGTGCTCTGGGCGGCCGCCGTAGCGCCGGCGTCGGTGAACACCAGGCCGTCGACGCCCACGTATTCGGGATGCTCGGCGAAGGTGGGTCGCAGATCCAGCCAGTGACAGGGGATGGGGCTACGACCACACGCGTTGCGCAGCAGCGGCCGCATCAGATCGATGCCGTCCTTCAACGAGGGGTTGTCGACCGGATCGCCGTAGAAGAAATAGACGAGCTGCTCGACTCCGTCTGTGGCGAAGCGCTGGAACAGTTGCTCGGCGCCATGAACGGCGTCGCTCGCCGCGGGACAGTCCGGTGTGAGCATGCCGGCGCAATTGTCGTTCAGGATGTCGGTGGCGCCGCCGTCCATGATGATGACGCGCGGTACCCCGTCGGCGCGCGCGCTCTCGTACTGGGTGTCGAAGCTCTGCGGCCCCGTCGCCAGCAGCGACAATACCGCCTGTGCGCCGACGCGATAGTGCGCCCCCTCGCTCAGGCCGCCGGCCGCGCTCATGCGCTGCTCGAGCTCGTCTACGTAAATGCTGAGCTCGACGAGCACGTCGCCCAAGACCAACACGTCGGAGGCGGCGACGTTCGAAGGCTCGCAGCTCTGGCTGGCAGGCTCGAGCACCGGTCCGGGCTCGCGGCAGTAGCCACCGTCGCAGCGACTTCCGTGGCCGAGCGCGCTGCAATCGTCGTCCACCAGGCAGCCGGCGTCGCACATGGCGCCGATCTGAGCGTCGTCGCACCGGCCCTCCGTCACCCGCGGGCCGAGCGGCGTGCAGCTAGCGGCGCTGGACAAGCGGCTGCAGTCGGCTGGCTCGACGCAGGGTTTGGAGCACACGCCGCAGATGCACTGCGTCCCGTCTCCGCAGCTTTTCTCGGTGCAGTCCATCAAAAAATGGGTCTCGCTGCCCGCCTGGGGCGAGCCCGTCTGGCCACACGAGGCGATCCAGAACACGAGCAGCGCGAAGGCCAGCAGCGGGCGCAACCCGCGGAGCGTCGGCTCAAGCTTCGTCCACGTCATGCTCACCCTGCTCTATCAGACATTGTCCAGCGTACATCAAGACCTGCGTGTAGCGCTCGGGCACCGCGTGCTCCGCGTTGTAGCGCTCGACATCGTCGCGCAGCTCGGTCAGCTGTGAGCGAAATCTTTTCAGCGTTTCGTACGCGCGCTCGGCGTGCGGGTGTCCGGGCCAGACGTCGACCGTGTAGGTGCTTCCGCCGACGCGATCTGCCAGCGCCGGCCCCACGCGATTCATGCTCAGCCGGCGGGTGATGGTATTGACCACCGTCTTGAAATGGTCGAACACGGCACCTTCCCAGCCGACCGTAGAGCCCAGCGGCACCACCAGCGTGCGCGCGGTCAACGGTCCTTCAGGCCTGCTTTGCTCGACGCGACCGGCCGCGAGTAGTCGCGCGAGAGCAGGCTCCAGGTCCGCGACGTCGACGTGCGTCTTGCGCAGCTCGGCCAGCGTGATGGGTCCCTCGCGGTAGATGAGCGCCCACAGTAGCTCGTCCAGCCCGTCGTTGGACTGCGCATGCCGCAAGCGCATCAGCTCGTCTTCCGATCTGACCCGATAGCTGAGCCGCGAGCCGCTGCCGGTGGCCGCGATCAGCCCGCTCTCGCACAAATCTCGCAGTACCCCGCGTACTTGGCTCTCGTCGTCGCTCGCAAACTGCACGAGCACCTGCGCTCGGGTGACGTTCGCCGCGCGCTCCACGTAGTCGAGCACGGCCACCCAGAGCGATCGCCCGCGATCGGTCGAGCTCTCCAGAAACCGCTGTATCTTTCGCTGGTAGGTGCGCAAGCCGAGCCCGAACATATCGGCGCTGACTTTGCGGCTGACGCCCTGGCGCTCGAGCTCGTGTACCAGGTCTAGGAACACCTGATCGGCGACTTGGGCGAGCGGAGCTCGCGAGCCACCAGAGGTGGCGAGCTGTGCGATCAAGATCGTGGTCTGTCGCACGATGGCCTCAATCAACAGCTCGACTGTCATTTTCGTGGGGTTCTCCCGCCGGCCGTCGCTCGCGCTGGCCAGCGCAAAGCTACGTTAGCCGAAAGCCACGTGAGTTCAATGAGCGCGGGCCACGCCAGGCGCCCACCAAGCGGCGCCGGAGCTCAGGGAGCGCAGCAGCCGCGGCCCAGCAAGCCGTTGAAGCAGACGGGCGCGCCTCGACGCCATCGCAACGTCCTCCCTCTCGTCGTCCCTAGCTGCGGCCTCCGTTTTGCTGATGCGGCTGCTGCTCAACGGGGGTACGTTGGTCGGACGGGCAGCATGAAGGCACTCCGCGCGTTGGTCGTGTCGTCGGCGCTATTGCTAGTCGCTGCGGTGTTGCTGACGGGATTGTTTCGCAAGGCCGACGAGACTTGTTCGAACAGGCTCGTCGGTCAGAGCGTGTCTCCTGACGGGTCGTCAAAGATCGTTACGTTCGTGCGCGATTGCGGGGCGACCACGTCCTTCAGCGTACAGGCCGCGCTGCTCCCAGTCCGCGGCCCGCTTCCCGCCAACCCGAACAGTGTTTTCGTCGCAGACGATGACCACGGCCGGGCGCCGATCGACTCGACCGGGGTTCCCAATATCATCATTCGATGGCGCGATGCTCGCTCGGTACTCATCGAATACTCGTCGCTAGCTCGTGTTTTCAAAGCAGACACGTCGTCCTCGGGCGTTCAGATCCACTACTCGCCCATCAACGGGTAGCGTTTCCGACCAGCTTCCCGAGGCGCCGACGCGACTCGATGTACCACGGGCTCGATCGTCGCTACCTGATGCCGCTCGGTTTCCTGATGCGGCTTCGGCTTACGAAACGCGCCGACTGAAGCTATTTCGACCGGACGTTTCCGAGCATTCCGTCTCACCAATTCAGCAAGGGTCGCGTCTTGTCCTGAGTCTCGGTTGGGTTCGACCCAACCGACGGCGATAACGGCAAACCTTTACCCGTGCAATCGCCAACAAACGCAAGGCGTGGTTGCCTCCTACACTTCCAACCCTGGCTTCATAGGCACCGACTCCGCGACTATCGAATGCATCGATCCCGACGGCGGTCACGGGCAACGGGAATACGCCATTACCGTGAAGTAGCCAAGCGTGAGAACTCGGCGGACAATCGACAATCCGGATGGAACGGGTAGGTTTACGCTTTCCCGCCCGAGAAACACCAGTGAACGACCGACGTGACTCATTCGACACTGTTGCGGAACTCTACGCACGAGGTCGCCCAGCGTACCCAAGCGAGCTCGTCGATGACCTACTGCGCCTGACAGGCATCGGCTCCAATTCGAGGGTTCTGGAGATCGGCCCAGGCACGGGTCAGCTCAGCGTGGCCCTGGCTTCACACATTGCTTCCTTGCTCGCAGTTGAGCTTGGGGAAAATCTCGCTGCAGTCGCGCGCCGCCAGCTCGCGCCCTTCGTAAATGCTGAGGTTGTCGTCGCGAATTTCGATACTTGGACGGGGCCGACAGCAACTTTTGACGCGGTCGTCTCCGCCACAGCCTTTCACTGGCTCGATCCATCGAGCCGCCTCGGCAAGTGCGCCGCACTGCTGCGGCCGGGTGGCTCGCTTGCCATCGTCGACACACGCTGGGGTGTCGCGGTCGGCGAGGACCCTTTCTTTGCCGCCAGTCAGACATCCTACGCGCGGTGGACGCCGAACCATGACCCTGCAAGGAAACAGAATCGCCCAGAGGACGTGCCCCCGCGCTCTCTCGGCGCGGCACATCCCGAACTCGTCTTGATGGCCACGGAGCGGTACGTGGTGGCGCGTTCCTACACGTCATCGGAGTACTCGGACCTGCTGTCGACGTTTTCCGACGTGGTGGTTCTCGAACCCGATGCACGGGAAGTCTTCCTAGACTCCATGGTGGAGTTGATCGACTCGCAGTTCGGCGGGCGCGTCACGAGGCACGACCTTTACGACCTCTTCGTGGCGCGGCGAGTCTAACGGAGCTCAACGCGACTGGCGGCTCAACACCGTTAAACGACGGATGTTGGGCGGGCGGAAAAACGGCCGGGCTCCCGCTCAGTGCTTCTTCCTGTCGAGTTTACGCAAGAGCCCACCGTGATGGGCGGCATGTATGTTGCTCCGTCCGGCACCATGCGCACGGCATCATCTCGCGGACTTGCCTGGTCACTGCTTTTAGGGCTTTTCGGTGCTGTAGCCTGCGGCTCGGACGACGACGCGTCTGACACCCGTGGCACGGCCGCTGGCACGGGTGGCACAGCCGCAACAGGACAGTCGGAGAATTCAGGAGCTGCAGGCGTTGCGGCTGGTGGAGGCGCCGCTCCGGCTGCCGGTGCCGGGGGCATGCGTGACCTCACGGGGCACTTTTCGTGTGCGGGGCCAAGCATTGCGGAAGCCGGCGGGAGCGGCAGTGCCGGGCAGGGCGGCCAAGGCGATCAAACCGCTCCAGCCGTAAGCTGCGATGCTGCTCAATCGTTCTGCTTCGTCTTTGCGGGGAAGTTGGAGTTTCCCGAAGGGGGAACGGTCTACATTCCCGAATGTCGCAGCTTCTCGGAATCCGCCACCAGCTGCGCGACGGACCCGAGCTGCGCTTGCTTCTGCTCCTATTTTGAATGCGAGACCGAATGCCGTTGCAAGGAGAGCAATGGCGTTGCAACCGTAACGTGTGAGCAGATCTGACCTCTACCCTCGTCGCTAGCTGTACCGTCGTGGTTTTCCGATGCGGCCGCAGCTTAACGGCGCTACGTTAGCCAAACGGTCGAGAGGGACGGCAATGCCAGCGCTGAAGACTCGCATCATGTATGTCGAGCGGGGAGGCGGGCTTGCTTCGCATCGCGGAAGAATTGGCCGCGTCCAATTGTCCAAAACGGGCCGGACTCTCTACTACCAGGGGGTCGAGCTGCGTTCATTGAACGGTAGTGGTTACAAGACCAATCACTCCGACGTCGAGACGGGTGAGAAATACTGGGTCTCGGGTCCGCGCAAAGACGGAAACGACCCCCTCTACCCAGGTGTCGTCGAGATTGATGACGATGTCCGCGACGAATACTGGCGCGAGATCAGGGGAATCCCAACCAAGTCGCACATTCAGGCATTTCGTGCGCCCGGAAAGCACTCTCGCCGTAGCCCGCATCCCGAGCTGATTGTTCACGGTACGTCTAGCAACCAACGCTCGGCTCGACGCCCTGCCGGTGCTCGCTGAGTCCGTTGAGGAGCCGCAACAACCGCGCTGGGTTGAGCCGGCCGATTCAGCATGGCGGACACGTGCTCTCAAGACTCTGTTCGACACCTATTGGTCGTGGGACGGGTGGCGTCCCGACGCAGAGCGCCGTCCTGATAAGCAGGCACTCGATCACGCCAGTTGCTTGCTGCAATGCCTGAACTCGTGCCGGTCGTGCTGCACGACGGGTCGCCAGTCGCCGCCTGCTGACGGCTCGTGGTTTCCTGATGCGCCCGCTGCTTAGCGGCGGTACATTGCAGGAACGCCGATGTTGAGCGACTTGACAGGGGAACAGCGCGCACTGGCTCAATTCATGTCCAGCCTTTCCGAGAACGCCTACTGCGCTGGGTGGATGGACGGTTTGGAGTTTGCGCTTTGGCAAGTCCTGCTTGGCGAAAGGCGAGAGTACGGACGCCTCGTCATGACTGGTGAGGATCGCGCGAAGCTATGTTCGCTCTCGGGTGCCGCGGCCGGCTGGATCGTTTTCGACGACGAAAGAGAGGAAACCTGGGTCTCGCTGGAGGACTGGCAAAGCCGGTTTCGAGATTGGCAGCGCCTTGCACCGGCGCAAGACGATGCAGCGTGGTCGTCTGAACCGTCCAACGAGCCTTACACGCGTGAAGAACTTCGCGCTGCTGAAGACGGACGGTGGCCTGAACGAGGGGATCGATGCCTGCGCTGCGGCGTTCTCGTCCCGAGGTTTGCTGATTTGACCGACCACGACCGCGAGCGGATCCTCGATCTCAAGAAACGAAGTGACCCTGGCGGTGCGATGTCTGCGTTGCGAAAGGCCATTGGCGCCCCGACACGCTTCGCGAAAATCTGGGTGTTGCACTCGGGCAGGCCACAGCCTCGCCATGCTGGCCCGCCGTGTCCCCATTGTGGCGAACCATTGGCATCCGAGCGCGCCAAGCAATGCTTGCATTGCCACGCCGACTGGCACTGAGTCCGTCCTATCGCCGACGAGGCGCTCCGACAGTCGCGTCGTAGCCGCTCACGACGTCGGCGCCGCGACTGAAGAGGGCTTGGACGTGGGGCTCGAGGCGGTCTCGCTCGGCGCGGTGCTCGCGGGCTTTGACGCGATTGCCGTGAGACAGCCAACACTCGGACAACGCGTGAGGCACGCCCCAGTGATGCGGCGCTAGCTCGAGCGCGGCCGCGCCGGCGAGCTCGGCCTCCTGGCAGCGACCGGCGCTGGCGAGGCGCAGCGCCAGCACTTCGGTCACGTCCGGACGCGGAAACCAGCGCAATGCCCGCTGCGCGGCGGTGATGCCTTCGGCATCGGACGCCAGCAACGCCGAGGACGCGGTTCGGAGCGAGGTGACCAGCAAAATCGCCGCCGCCAATACGGGTACCCCGACGCGAGCGGGCCACGTTACCGCGAGCGCGCGCGGCCCCGGCTTTCGAGCTAGGCCGCCTAGCGCGGCCGCTATGGCTAACGTCGGCGCGCCGAACAGCGGTGCATCGAGCAATGCATCGATCACGAGCGCCACTGCCGCGCTCGCCAACGCGATCGTCTCCACGCCATCTCGCTCTCTGGCTCTCCAGGCGCCCACGAGCAACGACCCCAGCGCACCCGCAACCAGTGCGAGCCCTGCGAAACCTCGTTCCGCCAAGATGCGGGCCAGATCCGAGTTCGGTGTGGTCCAAAAGTGTTGAGGGGTAGCGTGGCGACCGGCGTTCTGGTGGGCACGTGCCGACGCCGCGTCATCCCAACTCCGCGGACCGACGCCGAATATCGGATTTTCGATCGCAATCGTCGTAGCGATCTTGAGATCGGTCAAACGCTCACGACCGGTCCCTCCCTGGTAGTCGACTAGGCGCGCGGCGGTGCCGCTGAGCGAGTCGTTCCAATGAAGCCCAGGCCAGGGAATGAGCGCTGCCCCGGCAACGCTCAGCAACAGCACCGTAACCAGGTAACCTACCGCTTGCCTTGGCAGCTTCGGACGCAGGACGAGACCGAGCGCGAGCATGGTTCCTAGGCCGACCGACAGACTCAGCCACGCGCTTCGGCAGCGGGTGACCACGACGGCCGCGACCAGCATTGCGAGTCCGAGGGCTCGCCAGACCGAGCGCCTCTCGAGTAGGCGGCACCCCGCGATCACGGCCGCGATTGCCGCGCCTGCTCCGACGAAATTGCGATTGCCGAGGGTACTATGCGGGCGCCGCACACTTTCCCACGGTAGGTCGACGCCGACGCATTCGAGCAGAGCGACGGCGGCGACCAGCGTCATGGCCACGACGATCAGATCGAGCACTTGCCCGCGTCGCGCTCGGTCTTCACCTGTCGCAGCCGAAACCAGCGCCAGCAACAGCAACGCGCTCCACTCCGGCAGCAGCACCGTTGCCGCGCTTGCCCAGTTGGGCGAACCGAGCACAGCCGAAAGGAAGCCGTGAACGACGCCCGCCAACAGCCAGGCGTCGAAGCTCGTGGGCCGATACCAAACCACGCGAACGAGTAAGAGCGCGCAAAGGGCTCCGCACACTGCGAGCACGAGCGCCTTGGGCACGATGAACGCCTCGTTGCCTCCGCCGAGGGACCGCGAAACCGCCACCGCAGTCCCAACCACGCCAAGCGCGATTGTCCCAGAAGCCAACCGCCACGGTATTGCTAGCTCGGGCTCGCGCGCCGCCATCAGCCACCTGCGTTTGCCAACGTGCCTTCGATGATCTCTCGTGCCGCGCGACGATTGCGCTCGCTCGGGTCGTGCTCGGCAGACCATTGCAGCTGCGCCAGCGCGGCGTCGTTCGATTGAGCCATGCGACCGAGCGTCTCGATGGCCACGCCCCGCACGCTCTCGTCGTGGTCGTCTCGGCACACGGCACCGAGCGGATTCAACAATCCTTCACCTTCACGATACCGCGCGGCAAATACGACGCCGCGCCGCACGTCCGGACTTGGGTCGAGGAGCATGGTCGTGCTCAAGAGCTGCTCGGCCTCGGGACCCGGAATCGCGCGCAAGGCCTCGCCTGCGGCTTCACGCAGGGTCGGATTCGGCGAAGCGAGCGTCTCCTTCAGCGTTGGGAGAGATTCGGGATCTCCGGCGTTGCCGATGGCGCGGAGCGCCCAGGTCTTGTCGTCGTCTGTCTTGGAGTGCTCGAGGGTCGTCAGTAAATCCTGATTGGCGGCGCGGGCGGCCTCGGGGTCGAGCCCTGTCGTCCGACTGCTGGCAGCGCCCACCGCGAGCGCGGCCGCGCGAGCCAGGTCGGGGTTGGGATCATTGAGCAGCGGCTTGAGATCGCGCATCAGCGAGGGATCCGGATGATCGGCAGCCATCAAGTTCGTGAGCGCGCGACTTTGGGCCTTTCCGTCGCCCCCGGGCTCGAGCGCCAACTTCACCAGAGCCTTCTGCGTCTCTTTCGTATCGGCTCCGGCCAAGGCGGCTGCGAGCATGTCTGCACTGGCATCGTTGGCACGGATGCGCCCGATGGCGTCGTCGACGGCGCGCGGGTCGAGCCGAAACAACGCCGACAGGCGGGCTTGGATGTTCGCTCGATCTTTCATGGCGTTCGCGGGCAGACGCTCGAGCTCCGAGAGCAACTGCGTCAGGTCCGCACCATTGACTAGCTCACGATCGGCCTGCTCCCCCGGGCCACCGCCGTTGGACGGGAGCCATGGCGCGCCAGCTGGACCCAAGTCGCGCAGGCGGCTGGCCATGAGCTCGGCGCTCGCCGTGTCGCGCTCGAGCAGGCGCACGGTCAACCGAACGCGTGAATTGAACTGAGTGCCTTGGTTCGAAACCTTCACCCCGCCGGTCTCGGCCAGGTCCAGCGCCGCAAGCCGACCGTCGCTGCCGATAGTGAAGGTGGACAGGGCTCTGCCCACCGCTTGCGCCGCCGCGCCGTCGGGCGTCAACCCGCGCGGCCCGGCGATGCGGAGGTAGCGCTGCTTGTTCCGGCTGTAGCGCCCCTTTTCCTGGAGCCGTTGGTAGATTGCGGCATATTCGCCGGCAGCGTCGAGCTCCTGGGATGCCCATTGGGGGTCATCGTTCGTGGGCATCGTAAATTGCATGCTCGCCAGCAAACCGCGAACGAAGGGTTGGGGCTCCGGGCCCATGCTGGCGGCGGTGCTGACTTCGCGCAGGCGGCCACGATTGTCGTAGCGCGCGGCGAAGCTGGCCGCGAGCTGCGCCTCCATTTGCGGCACCGGGTGTGGCTGAGGCTGGTCACCTTTGACGACGAAATGCGGCGCGGTGATGCAATAGACGACCTCCGTCAAATCGTCGCGACGCGCCGTCACGATGGCCTCGAGCGTGCCGGTCCAAGCAACGGCGGCCGTCGGCGCATCACCCGTTTCGTTGAGACCAAACTCGAGGTGAGCTTCGATGGAGTAACGATGGCGCGCGCCGATGTTCCACGCATCGGGCGCTTTCGGGTTCCCTCCTTCGATTCGAGAGGTTGCCTCAACGTCCGCCGCTTGCGTCGAGTCGGCGGGAATCGCGGCCGCGCGAAGCTTGTGCTGGTGACTGGTGCGTACCAGCACGGCCGCGAGCGTGCTGGCGCTCAAGAGCGTGACGACGACGAGCATCTTGCGCATGATTATGGTCCTGAGGATTCGAACAAAATCGAGGTAGGGGTAGGCCGCGGCGTGCTCGCGCCATTCCGAGAACGGCGCGAGCAGCCGAAGCCGGGACGTGCTCTCGTTCAGCCGCCGACGGTTGGGCACGGAATCGGATCCGTGGCCGTCTTGGCCGTCATTTGCGACGGGAAGAGGGGATACGTGTTGGTGAAACCGCTCCACGAGAAGATCGTATCCGTGTAGGTGCCGGTGAACGCCTGACCTTGCGCCTTGACGTTGCCGCCCAGCGCCTTGACCGTGAGCGCCCCGTTGATTCCTTTCCAGAACGTAACGTTGCAGTTGCTGCCATTGCTCTGCAGATCCCAAGATTGCACGGCCGAAAAGTCCACGGAGGGCTCGACCAAGGTCAAGTTCGCCCAGGCCGACGCACCCAGCAGCCACGACTCGCCCACGTCACCCCGCGCTTGCGCATAGAGCCCGCCGCCGCCGCCCATCCCCGCCCTCATGTAGGTCGGATTGAGCCTGACGTTGTAGTTGGCAAAACCGACGCCGGTCACTTTGGCGCTGACTCTGACGGGGAGCCAGCCCGCAACCCAGAACTTCTTGCTCCATTCGGCCGAGAACAGCGGCTGCGACCACGACCAGCTCGTGCCGGACGTCGTGGAAGGTGAGTAAACGGTGTAACCCTTCAGCAACACTTGCATGTTGGCGTTCGTGGTTGCGGGCCGCGCGTTGGTGTTCCCCGTCGCATAGACGTCGATGATGTGGGAGGTGTTGCCAAAGATTGTGACGTCGGTGGTCAAGGCGCCGGTCGCGTAAGTCCAAACCGTCTTGGGGTTCTTGGCCGCGCTCGAGTACCCGAACACGCGGTAACCGGCGTTGAAGTCGCTGTTGCCCCAGTGATCCGATTTGTCGAAGTAAGTGGCCGCCTCGCTCCATTCGCCATATTGCTGGTGAGTCGAGTCGACGTAGTTGATGTTCGATTGGGTGTACGAGCCGAACTCCGAGCTGTAGGCGGCAAGAGCCGAGCTCGAGAAGCTCAGAACACCGAGAGACGCGAAGCAGATGGCCGGGGCCGCGATGCGGCGTATGCGAGTCATGTAATACTCCTTCATTGGTGATGCCGAGTCGCTCGCCTTCGATGCATGAAGACGAGCATGCGAGAGCAAGCTCGCCCGACGACAACCGGCGACGTGCTCCGAATGAGAAGTCATTTTTTCTCATTCGACGCCGGTCGCGGTTTATGTGACTGGCATGACCATCACCACTCGCGGGCGGTCCCCGGTACTGGTCCTTTCGTTGCTCCTAGGGATTGGTTGCGGCCGCCCATCCGACGCAGACGGCGGTGCGCTTCCGTGGATGAGTCCCTCTCGCTGCGTCGCTCCGTGTGATTTCGCCCCACCTCTCCTGGTGTCGGTCACGGCCGACGGCAGCCGCGACGGACATGGCCCTTTCCAACTGGTGCCTGAAGCACAAGCTGCGCTCGAACGTTGGCTGCGCACCGCGCGCTCAGCCGGCCTCAGCGTCGAGGTCGCTTCTGCCTATCGCTCCTACGACGACCAGGTTGCGGTCTATATGCAGACGTCGGAAGTGGGGCGTGCGGCTCGGCCCGGCCACAGTGAGCATCAATTGGGGACGGCCGTCGATTTGCGCTATGCGACGGAGGCGACCGGCGCTTGGCTCGCTGATCACGCTGCGGAATACGGCTTCGCGCTCAGCTACCCGCCCGGTAAGGAGCGAATTACCGGTTACCGCGCGGAACCGTGGCATTTTCGGTTCGTCGGCAACGAGGTTGCGCGCTGGGCGCGAGGCCGCAGTCTGCACGAGGTCTTCGTTGCCCATCCCGAGCTGGTGGCGCCGACGGCCGCGTGTGACCGCTGCCCGTCTCGAATTTCTACGTCGCAGTGCGAGGGCGTCGGCGAACGAGGGCGCTGTGATGGGACAATTTTGTCGTGGTGCTTCGAAGGCACCTTGTCGCGCGTCGACTGCGGCAGCGAGCGCGCCTGCTCGGAAACCGCTGACGGCTCGAGCTGCGTCGCTCCCTAGGTCGTCGACTCTTCATGCCGGCGACGCGGACCCGCTGATCGCGGCGTACGCAATCGGCACAGGCTCGAGCGTATCCGATTCAGATCGGTCACGACGGTGCGCCGCGAAACTCCCAAGGCGTCGGCGACTTCTTGCTGCAGCATGCCGTGCCCGAACGTGAGCCAGGCGACGACGCACGCGCGGCGAGGTAAGTGCGCCAGGAAGCAGCGCAGGTCACTGCGCGCGACCAAGCTGTCTTCGGGGTGATCCGTCCACGCTCCCGGCAGGTCGCGTGCGCGAATGGCTCTTCGCCGGAGCTCGTTCAGGCAGTGATTGGTGGCGATGCGAAAAAGCCACGGTCGGAGCTCCGCGGTTTCGGGCAGGTGTCCTCGAAAGCGTGCCACTCGCAAGAAGACCTCGTGGACGGCGTCTTCGGCCGACGCCGACTCTCCGAGGATACGGGTGCAATGCCGGCGCAGAATCGCGCGGTGCTCGGCGTAGAGGCGGCGCAGATCTTCGGCCGAAATGCCGCTCGAGCCACGCGAATCGGGCTCCCTGGGCCCCGCGCGGACAGCCCGCACTCCACTTGTCAGCCGTAACGGCTTCGACTGTCGTAGCGCTCGCGCGTTCCCCAAGTGCAGCCCCGGCTCACGGGCGCGCGCTCCCGCCAGGCTCTGACGGACGTCAGCGCAGGTGTCGATCATTTCCTGTTCCACCTAACCACCACGAACCCAGGCCCCCCGACGGAGGCTTATCCGGTACGTACCGCGGGGCCCGAGAACAGGGGCACCCTGGTCGAAAAAAGTCGTCCATGCACACCAGCGGTTGGGGACGCGTCCGGGGGGCCATGGTACGAGCCGCCACCTCGGTGCCTCTTGTCGTGAGCATGGACGTGTTGCCGGCCGACGTTCCGGCTGAATATGCTGCCGCTGCGGTGAACGCTTGCAGCGCGGCGCTGTCGACCGGCCGCTGCGAGCTTTCGTCCTCACTCCCAGAGAGCGCACAGCCGCAAGCCGTGGCGCTGGTGCTCTGGCAAGGAGGCGAGTACCTGCAAGTAACCATCCGCGTGAGCCGAGGGGGCGCGCAATGGACGGCTCGTGCTCTCACCTTTTCCGACAAGGACTCGATCGCGGAACGTTGGACGACGGTGGGGCTCACGGTGGCAACACTCGTAGGGGAGGCATCCGCCGATGACGTGGAGCCGCAGCCCGAGCCCGATGCTCCGCGTGTGCCGGAACGCTCGCTGCAGTCGCCGGTCGGCTTCAAGAAGCCCGACGGTGGCGCTCCCCCGACGCGCGTCGTCTCGCTGGCGCAGCACGAGGCGCGCTGGCGCGCGACCCTGGGCGGGCTCGCCGGGCATGGCTGGCAAGGTGGCCGTCCTCAGTTTGGAGGCTTTTTCTCGGTCGGGGTGCGCCTACTTGGAACCCCTTTGCTCGCGCAGGGTGTGGGCAGCTACGCCACGGCGGCAGACGCCACCAGCAGCGGCCGGCCGCTCAAGACCAACTGGATGTTCGTCGGCCTCGGCGGTGGTGTGTCGGGAGTCATCACCGCCCTCGACGTGGCGGGGAGCGCGCTGCTCGAGCTTGGGTACCGTCACCTGTTCGTTAGCTATGACGACCGAGACCTGTCGGACCACGAATTTCCCCTGCGGCTTCGCGCGGCGGCGGCCTTCCCGGCCCGCGGTCGCTTCGCGGCCACCGCTGGCGCCTTGGTGCGGCTACCACCCTTCGGCGCGGGTGGGAGCCAACCGCTGGTGCTGAGCTCCCCGGGTCTGGCGATGGAGATTTTTGCCGGAGTGGAGGGACGACTTTGAGCTCCGAGCCGAAGCCGCCCGAGAAAAATGCGGGTCAGGTGCCGCACTCCGACGACGCGGCGTTACTAGCGCACGAGATGATCAGCGCCACCCTCCCGTTCAGCGCTCGTGTCGCCGAGCGAGGCGGCGTCGACGCAGAGCTCGTGGAGCAACCTGCGCTGTCGGACGATGAGCTGATAGCGGCAGTCCAGCGGGGCGACGCGAAGATTGGGGGTCTGCTGTACCAACGGCTGATCCGAGTCATCGACGCCACTCTGACGCGCGTGCTTGGGCCCGGGGACCAAGACCACGACGACTGCGTGCAGAATGCCTTCGAGGAAGTGGTGCGGTCGCTCTACGGTGGGCGCTTCTTGCGACGGTGCCGGCTGACCTCTTGGGCCGCGAGCATCGCCTGCCACATCGGTCTCAATGCGATTCGCTCTCGTCGCTCGGAGCGCCGCATTTTCGATCGCTCCGAGGACGTGGAGGCTCCGACTCGGTCCGTGCCCCCTCGTCCTCCGGAGCGCGTGCTCGAGGCCCGAGACGAGCTGCGACGGCTGCGTACGGCTCTCGCCACCCTGAGCCCGGGGCGTGCGGAAGCCGTGCTCCTGCACGACGCGCTTGGCTACGGCATCGCCGAAGTAGCAGCCTTGACCGCGTCGACCGAGGCCGCAGTGCTGTCGCGCCTGACTCGTGGGCGCAGAGACTTGTTGGAGCGGCTCGGCCAGATCCGCATCGACCACGAGGCAGCAACATGATCGACCGGCCCGACGATCCCGAAGCCACGGCCGAGCTGCGTCGATTGCTCGGCCAACTGGGGCAGGAGCCTGGCGCTACGCGCAGCGGCGAAGCCGAGAGGCAGCGGGCGGCACGCGTCGCCACGAACATCGACGTGCAGCTCGCGCAGCTGGTAGCGGCCACGACGCGACGTCGCTGGTGGATGGCGGGCGCGCTCTCCGCAGCCGCCGCGGTCGCGCTGGTCGCCGGCTGGTCTCCGAAACACGATGCGCACCCCCTTGCCATCACCGCCGAGCCTGCGGTGTCCAACGGTGCGTTGGTGGCGCTGCCGGCAAAGGTCGAGCCGAAGCAGGTGGCTCCCGCGCCGACGCCGCGCGATGCCGCGCCCCGCATCCCGCTCGCCCTCGCTCCGGCAGCTCCGTCCGTGGCGCACGCCAACGACTCCGCTGAAGCCAAGAGCACGCTTGCGGAAGAGAATCGGCTATTCCAGCGGGCCGCGGATGCCAGCCGTGACGGTGATGTCGCGGGCGCGATAGCGGAGCTGGAGCGGCTGCTGCAAGAGCATCCAACGTCGCCGCTCGCGCAAACGGCTCTGGTCAGAAAGTTTCGCCTCCTCGCCAAGGCCGGTCGCAGCGCAGAAGCCAAGCAAGAGGCTGAACGGTACCTAGCGTCTTACCCGCAGGGTTTTGCGGTGCGAGAAGCAGAGAGCATGGCCGGCGCCACCGCGGCCCCGACGCCGTCGGCTCTCTCGGAGCCCGCTTCGCCGCCAGGTAGATGAGCATGAGGCAGCGCACCCCGTTAGTGCTCCTGTGGCTCGCCGCGCTTCTGGTTCCCACGTGCTACCGCGCACGCATCGACTTGACGCCGCCCGCACCGAACGCAGGCGAGGGCGGCGGCAGCGGTGACGCAACCAGCGGCTCCGAATCGACCGAGAGCGACGCCGGTGGCGGAGGGCAAGGCAACGGCGGCGAGTTGACGGCTGGAGGCGCGGCTGGCCACGCCGTCGAAGGAATGGTCGGCGGCGCCGGTACGGCGGGCGCCGACGCGGGCAACGGCGGCGCCGATGCGGCGGGTGCCGAGGCGGGGAGCGGCGGCGCCGGCGGCGACGCAGGCGTCAAGTGCGAAAGGGCTCTCGAACCGCTTCAAGAGGAATGTAGCCAGTTCGGTTTGCCTCTACCGGCCACCTGTCACCAAACTACACCCACCGGCTGGGATGGTTGCATCGACGGAGGTTGCAACGTTTGCGTCGAAGCCGTCGTCGACTATCCGTATTACTTCAAGTGGCATCCGTGCTGCACGCTGAACACCACTTGCGGCGGGCAAGCGCTGTACACTTGCAACGAGCGCTGTCCGGCACCGACCGAGCGGGACAAGACAGCGCCGTGTTGGGCATCCACGAATTGACGGAACAGGTGGCAACGATCAGTTGCCACGCCCGCCTTCTCCACCGCTACCCCCGTTCTCGCCGCTCGCGCAGTCGATAGACGGAGAGCCTTCGGGGATGTAGTCGCAAACGCCGGGGCTCCCGTAGCGTTCGACGTTGTCGGGCGTAAGAGCGCGGCAACGATCGCCGGAGTTCAGGCAGTCCGCGTCGCAGTCACATTTTTGCAAGCAGTAACCGACGTCGCCGGGTCCGTAGTCGGGTAATCTTGGTGAAACGCACGCGCCCGTGCCTTCCCCACAAACGGTGCCGAGCGTACAGGGCTGCGTGCACATCTCTTTGACTCGGACCTGGCGCGGTTCGCCCTCAATTATCTGCTCGGCAGTGACGTAAAGGCACACGCCGTATCCACAGACTGAATCATCAGAGCCTTCGGTCATGCACTCGGCGCCGATGGGCGTGTATTCGGGCACTTCAGTGGTGCACAGTCCCCAAAGCGGATCGCAATGCCTGCCGGCGGCACATTCGAGGTCGCTGTTGCAGCGCGGCCCGCAGGCGGCGGCTCGACACTGGCCGCGGTAGCAAAAGGTGCCCTCTCGGCACGGAGCCTTTTTCGAGCACTCTTCCGAGTCCGGGGGGGCGAAGGGCCGGCAAGCCAAATCCAGACGTCCGTGGCACTTGGAGTTGCCGCTCGGCGCTCCAAGGCTGCAGCCCAACATGCAGAAGCGCAGTGCTGGCTCCTCTGCGAGCCCGCCCATCAGGGGAGCCTCGTCCAGGGTTGCGCAGATGGCCGCCTGATCGAAGATGCGGCACGCGCTGTCGGTCGTGCATGCGGCCGTGCAGATGCCGTTCGCGGGCGCGCCCGACCCCTCGTCGTAGTCCTCGTTGGCCCCGAGGCAACGCAGCCCATCATCGCCGCAATCGGCATCGATAGCGCAGCTCTCGCCCATCAGAGGTCTGCCATTTCTTTGCCCGCGAAGAGGAGTAGCCGGCGCCCCACCGCCGCCTTCCCCCGCGGTCCCTGTACCGGCTTCGCCACCACTGCCGAGGCCTTCGCGCCCAGGGCGATCGACGAGCCCACCAGTGCCCGCCTCGGACGTGATCACGCTCGCGTCACCCGCGTGCTCGTCGCTAGTGGTTGCCCCGGCTCCGCCGCTAGCGTCTCCTGCGCGCGCCTCCTCGTTGCTAGGGGTTGCCCCCGCCGCGCCCGCCGCGCCCGCCGCGCCACCGCGGGGCCCGTGCGTTGGCCTCGGCAATTCGTCTTCAATCACCTGACCGCAGCTCAGCAACAGCCCTGCAATGCTCCAGCCCACCAATCCCGCGCGCACCCAATCCGGCCTTGCCATGCCTGGCCCCTCTAGCCGAGTCCGGTGCCGAAGTCTCTATCGACGTGGGCTGCAACCGGCGTGCGTCTTCCCCAACGGTACGTTGGCTGACCTAAGGCATCAGACGCTGGTGTTTGATTCCTTCTGACAGCGCGATGAACCATCCATCTCCGGAAACCAACCGGTGACGCGCCACGCCCGCGGTCTTGTCGACGAAGCGGGGACATCGCAGGCTTGCCGCTGACTTCTAGATCGTGAGCTAGCTCGGGTAGTCATGGATGAATCCGCGTTCTTCACGTTCCTCGAGTACCGCGTGTGCGATGAGCTGCCCACGCTCGGCCGCAGGGATATCCTCGGCCTCTGGTGCGATGGGCTATCCCCGGAGCGCGATGACATCTCGAACGGGCGCTGCGCGATCCACGGCGAGGCCTGGATGGGGGGCGTCCCCGGGACACCCGGAAGCTCCAGCCATCAGGAACGATGGCGCTTCTCCGCCTTCTTACCGAGCGGTGTCGTGCGCTCGCCAAACCTCGACTGGCAAACGTTCTGTCCCCCGGCCGATGCAAGAGGCTGGCTAGAGGTCGACGTCGATGAACGCACGCTCACGATTTGGCTATCTCGCTGGAGCGCGCTCACTGCCGCTCCGACGGATGTCGAGGAGACGCTTGTCGCGGTGCGCCGCATTCTCTGGGGAAGCTGGGACCCCATTGGAGTCAACCACGTTCCCAGCGCGTCGACCGAATACGACTCCTAGCTATGACCATCGTTGGGATGTTGTCCCGCGGCTGCTCCGCACAAGATCTAGAGCACCATCTCGCCCGCCTAGAGACCGATTCGATGGGCCTTGGCCCGAGGCCCAGCTCATCGCGCGCTTCCGTCGTTGCAGCTCTGCTCGCGCTTCGTGATCCAGGATGAGCCAACGCATTAGGTCGCGCGCGCCTGCAAGCCTGTGGTTTCTGATGCGGCCGCAGCTTAAGGGCGGTACATTGGGCGGACTGAACATGGGGTTGTCGCCCGCATACGGGGTTAGGTTGTCGCGCTCGGGTGGCGGCGGAACGCCGAGGGCGCTGACCTTGCTCATGCTGGCGGCACTCCTGGTGCTCTCGCACTGCGGCGGTGAAGCACAACAGGTTGAAACCGATGAACAGCTCTGCCGTCGCGCGGCGACCCATGTCCAGTCGTGTGGAACAACAACGTATTCGGTGGATTGCACGTACCTGACCCCCGACAACGCCTGCGGGAATCGTTGCGACCTCGACGCCAGTTGCGACTACTTCCAAGGCAATAGCCCCTCAGAGAATCGGACGGTGGCTCAATGTCGCTCGCGGTGCGCCTGTCAGTCCGCACAGAGACGTGCCGCTTCCTGTGGGATTGCGGTCAGCTTTACTTGTGACCAGATTTGCAACTGTCCCTACTCCTACGACTGTGAGCTCGGAATTCCGGCATACGCTGCTTGCCGCGCACAGTGCCCACCATGGCCGGAGCAGGGGTAGCTGCTACGTCTCGATAGAACCGAGCTGCCCAAAAAGCCGAGGAAGCTGACGGCCGCATCGTCGTGAACTACAAGCTCGTCGCTCTCGCCCGTGGCGATATCCCATCGGCTCGCTCGTTGCCACCTGTCGCCTCCCGCTTTCCTGATGCGGCGGCTGCTCAACGGCGGTACGTTCGGCGCGCGGGCATGAGGACTTTTCTTCGAGCCGTTTCGCTTCTGTTGCTGGTCGTCGGCGCGCTTGCCGGCGCATTGGCGACCGCCGCACTGGGCTACTCCTGGCTCGTCCCCGTTCAGCCGCCACCGAGCTTGAACGAAGGTCCCGGAACGGCTCGCCTCCTGGGTTGGATCTTATTCATTCCCAGCGCGGCTGCCGTCATCGTTGGGATTGCCATGCACCTCGGTCTCAACGCGAGTCGTCCACCCGACGATGTCGCGTGGACCCGCGAGCACAAGCGCCTCTGGTGAACGACTGAAATCACGCAAGCCGTACGCTCGTCGCTACGTGTGTGCGTGAGATCTGCGGCTCGGCAGCCAGAAGCTTCGGCGACTGCAGTCACGCGCTGCGAATCGAGACGTGAGGCACGCCGAGGCGCAGCTCGTGAGTCATGCTGCGCCTCTCGACGAGTTGCGCCGCATCGGCCACGCCGGCTTCGTTGAATTGCTGGCGTGCGCGGTAGATGTCGACCGCGAGCTGGGTGGGCGTCGTGGCTAGCATCTTGACTAGCTGATCTTGGTAGACCCAGCCGTGGCTCTCGGGCGGCAGCGCCGGGTCGGATTGATCCTTCGCGCGGAGCCGCGCGAGGGTGAGCAGGACATAGCCGTGCGCCCGCGGTCGCAGCGGCGTGCGTCGCTCACCATGCACCATCGTGATTGCGACGTGCTCCTCGTTGAGGCTCACCGCAAATTCGAGGCTCAGGCCCGCCGGCGTCATTTGTCGCCCCGCCCGCGTGGCGTGCACCGGGGCGCTCGGCTCGAAACGGTATTGACGAGTTCCGACCCGCAACACCTCGAGGTCGCCCGGCTCCCAAACCCGATCGCCCTGCTCGGCGATCCAAACGCCGGTCGCTTGTCGCGAAAGGAACAGCTCGGGGTCCGAAGTCGGCGGAATCGCGATCAGGTCATCGAGCCCGAACAGGCGCTGTCCCGTCTCCAGGTCCAGCACCGAGGTGGCGGGTGGATCGGCCGACGCCACTCGCCACGTCTCCCGCGAATCCCCAAATCGCAGCTCGAAGCCCGAGCGGAGCACGGCCCGAGCTCCCGGCGCAATGCGCTGCCCGTTGACGAACGTCCCGTTCGTGCTGCCCAAATCCTGCAACTCCCAGGCGTTGCCGGTCCAACGGACGCTCGCATGACGCCACGACACCGATTCGTCCTCGAAGCGCAGCGCTGCCGTCGGTTCTCGACCAATCAGCTGATCTGGGCCCAGAGCGCATTGTCGTTCGTCGGTCTCGAGCAGACCCATACATTGACAAATATCACATGCGCCGCCCGAGCGGGGCGTAGTATCAGGCTTGTCTACCGGTTGACTTACGACGGCGAGGCGTTGCGGAGCCGTGCCGCAAGATGCTCGGCTACCGAGGCGAGTCCAACATGCGCAATCGGAACGTCCATCGACTCAGCGCGCGCGGAGTGTCTGGCGCCTCCTGCGCAAGAGCATTAGACCGAGCAAGGTGAGTGCACCTAGGCCTGCGGCATTTCTCGGAGCGTTTGAGATGGAGCAGCCGCTCACCGCACCATCCACGCCTTCGCCTTCGCCTTCGCCTTCGCCTTCGCCGGACGGCGCTACGACTCTAGCCGATCGAAGCGAAACTTGAGTTTCATCCACGTACTGGAGTTTGACGGTAAGCTTTTCCCCTTGCTGCCCCGGAATCTCCATTTGGAGTAGCAAGGTGCGCTTTGCTATAAAGGCGTTTCTCCAATCCTGGCTCATCGCTTGACTATTCGCAAAGCTGAGGGGCGACTTCTGCCCACCCGTCGCAAAGTCAGTAGTCGAGTCAGGGCAACTGAAAGGTTGTGCTGGATTAGTGGGCAGGGGCGCGCCTGGAAGAGGTGTCGTAGGGATGCTCCCGGCGCGCAAACGGAACGGAGCCGGTCCGGATCGCTTAACATCGACGGGCGCAACACTCGAGCCGGCGCTCGTCACCCTTAGGGTCATCGTCACTGGGTCGAATGGCATGATGGTCTCCTAGTCGACGCGACGTTTTTTGGATATCGGAGCACGTCTGGATGTCACCAAAGGCAGGATGAGCGTGCGGCGGTTTGATAGGTCAGTCATTCTGTTCGTCGCATTACTCAAGCCGCTTCGGTACCTCAGCGTGGGCGAAAGCCTGTTCCTCTTCGTCTTTTCTCGTCAGGGATGGCAAAATCCCAGAGAGGACTGCATGCACGAAGGCAAGACCCGCAGATATGAACTCGAGACTATCATTCTTGAGGGTGACGGCCGCTTGCTTCAGCCTGCTAGCTGCTGCGGTTACTGTTGCGGCGCCTAGCCTAACCCTCAAATCTTCCGTTGTGCTGGTGCCGTCAATGCTTAGTGATATGACCACTACATCGCCGCGACCAAAGGCAGTACGCCAATCCTCATCTTCTTTCGCAGTTAAACCGAGAAACGAGAACTCCAGTTTTGCGGTCATATAAGACCCTTTGGGCTTGAATGACGTCGCTCGGAAGGGATGCCCGGTTGGCGGCTGTGGGTTGCCTTGTGCGTTGTTTGCCGTAACCGTATAAGTCTCGCCCCCAAAACGTTTTATTGAGGCGCTGATAGGGTTGCCTGTTGCGTCTAAGGATAGGCTGATTGGGTCGGGTACAAATGACATCAATTTCTCCGCTGTTTCGGGTTACTCCGCGCACCGTTGAGACTTGATCAGCGGCTCCACTTGAGTCGCTGCCGTAGAGCTGGTGGTTGTTCCGTTCGCTAATTGACCCCGTTCGTTCTTTCCGAGGCACAACGCGCTAGAACCCTTCAGTGCGCACAGGTGTGAGCCCTGGCCGCCGAAGACTTTGCTAACATTCTCTACGGGAAGGAAATTAGGCTCGATAGGAGCGTTCATGACGCCGCGCTCGCCAAATTGATTGCTTCCCCAGCACAAGACGCGTTTCGAATAGGTCAGTGCGCAAGTGAATTCTGCTCCTGCAATGATGGACTCGGCCTCTTCCGGTAGCTGTATTTCGGTGACAGGGCCTACTTCGTCGTCGCTATTGGCGAGCTGGTAGAGGTCGTTGGCGCCCCAGCAAAACACCCGCCCACTCGCGCGAGCACAAGAATGAGCGCCCGCGATCGCTATTTCGTCAACGTGGACGTCTTCTAGGCCAGGTACAGTGACGGGCTCGGCGGAGAGCTCGACCGCGTCCAGCGGAAGCCCGATCTGCATCGAGTCGTTGGTCCCCCAGCATTTGACGGTTCCGTCGATTAGTGCGCAGGCATGAAAGGCGCCCGCTGCAAGCTGTGACGCGCCGACGAGCGGCACGTTGTCGACGAGGACGGGGGCAGGCAGAGACGCGTGGTACCCAATTCCGGAGCCACGGTCGCCGAGTTGCCCCCAGTCTCCCTTGCCCCAGCAAGCCACTCGGCCCCCTTGATAAATTGCGCAAGTGAAGTCGAACCCCGCCACGACGCTCGTCGCAGCGAGCACTTGCTTTGTGCCGCCCAAATCGAAGACCCCGAACGGAGCAACCTCAACCGGGAAGTTAACGTGACTCTCTATGCGGGAGGCCCCGAGACGTTCGGAGTCGTTCTCGCCCCAGCAGTAGAGCCGTCCGGAAATGCCCAACGCGCAGGTGTGATACGCGCCGCTCGTCACCGACGTGACTCGCTCAGGAAGTGAGACTGGGGTCGGGATGACGCTATCCTCGAACGTGCCGTTTCCGAGCTGTCCCGACGCATTGCGCCCCGCGCACGCAACTGAGCTCGCGTTGTCCTTCGGACCTACCAGGAAGCAGGTGTGGAGGTAACCCGTGCTCCCGCCCTGCACCTCTTCACAGCCGCTCGCGCCGCAGGAGAACTTGCAGTCGGTGTTGCAAGCGTGGCAGTTGCAGAGTGTGGTGGCGGGGACTTCGCAGGCGTTTTGGTAGAGGTGGTCGCAGTCGAGCCTGTTTTCTGGGCAGCTGGTGACGTCCCAGCTGGCTTCGTTGGGAGCATGAGAGACGCATTGGAAGGTGGTCACGCCGTCGTAGGGCTCGCCGCTCAGTAGGGTGCCGGCTTTGACGGGCTTGTCGACGATGTCGTCGCAATCGTCGTCGATGCCGTTGCAGACTTCGGAGCGGCTGGGGGCGACGTAGCGATTCGTGTCGTCGCAGTCGCCGGGGTCGGTGACGTAGCCGGGCGGAGCCGCGTTGCATTGGGACCACAGGATGTCTTCTTCGCGATTGCTGCCGAAGGTGTCCCCGTCCGCGTCGCGGTAGTACGGCGTGAGCTTGTCGAGCGGCACGCCCGTGGTTTCGTCGGGGATGCCGTTGCAGTTGTTGTCGAGCCCGTCGCAAATTTCCTCGGCGCCGGGGTGGACTCTGGCGCCAGTATCTGCGCTGTCGTCGCAGTCGCGACCGGAATTCTTGCGGCGCTCTTCGCCGGGATGGCGTGAGAGTTGATAGAGTAGAAAGTTCGCGCAGGCGCTGCTCACGAACTGATCGCCATCCTCGTCACCATTCTTGCCGGCGCCGGCGATGGTCTCGGGGTTGCAGTCTTCGTCGTGCGTTGGGTCGGCGGGAGCGCATTCCTCCGCTGCGCCGGGAAAGCGCGTGCCGTCGCTGTCGTCGCAGTCGGGTCTCTCGTTCCCTGACACGCAGCCGGCGGCCTTGAAGCCGTCCCCGTCGTCATCGGCCTTGGCGCCCGAACAATCGCAGCGTCGAGTGGCCTCGTCGCAGTTCTGCGCGACGCACGGTCCGAGCTCCGGGACCTCGCACAGCTTGAAATCGGAGTCCGCTTGGGTTTTGCAGAGCTCTCGCCCGTTGCAGTACAGGCCGTCGTCGCAGTCTTCGTCCTTGGAGCAGCGCTCTCCTGGTTGAACCCGCGCTTCGCCGCTGGCTTGCCCCGCAGCGGCGCTGCCGCCGGCTTCGTTTCCGCCCGCTCCTCCGGGCGATTCCAGCTCTGCGCCGCCGTGGCCACCGTCGCTGCTGTCCCCGGGCGAACGGTCGTTGTTGCCGCCACAAGCTGCGGCTAGCGCCAGCAGCGCCAGGGCGCCGCCGCAACGCAAACGTGCGAACGACGAAACTACCATCGGTTCCTCTCGGTCATCGCCTTGTACCCTCGGAATAAGGCGTTGCCAATTTCAACCTCTGTCATTGGCACCAACTGGGGAAGACTCGAACGTCGAGAGTCTCCGCGCTCGTCATGGTTATTAGGCCTTGATTCGCCGTGCTGTCTTCGCCTGGAAACAAAAGAGGGAAGCCCCGCGCGCCCGAGGTGACGGTGAAAATTTCGGGAACCGTCGTAGACGGCGCATCGGGGAGCCGCACCAATCGAGTACGACCGACGCCGCGCGCGAGCGCCTCCGACCACGTGATGTACCAGCCACCGCGCTCGCCTTGCGTCGCGAATCCGTCAGATGCGTGAAGGAGCTGCGGCTTGTAGATGATATTTCCGCTTCCAAGCGAGAGCGGATACCCCTCGAAGGCATTCCCCGCCGTGCTCAGGAGCGCGAGCTTCAGCTTGCTCGTCGGCCCGCAACCGCTCCGCCACGCCAAGGCCAGCTTGCCGTCGATGCGGCTGTTAGCCAGGGCGACGAAATCCGGGTGATCGTCCTCGATGAACGACCCGTTCTCGATGCTCAGGTGCTCGCCCTTGAGAGTGACGAAAACCAACGCGACTCCGTCCACACCTTCGTTTTTCGAGGGGAATGCGACCAAGTATTGGCCGCTGCTGCCTCGTGCCGCGACGCCCACGACCGCGGGCGGTCGGAGACTCGAGCTTTGTCCGAGCGAAGCCGGCAACCCGCCGTTGGAGCCGACTAGCCAGAGCTCTTCGGCGCCTCGCGCCTCTTCGGGCACCGTCACTCCGAGCGCCTGCACCGGCACGTCGACCGAGGCTCCGCACGACGCTAACGGCTCCGAGGAGGAGGCTGCAGCAAGCCAGGTGACGAGGGCTCCGGCGCCGCTCGGTGCGGCCTCGAGGACCGCGACCGCCGGGCTGCGCGCACCCGCGGCTGCTCCCTCTTCATCGCGCACTGAATTCCCTGAGCAGCTGTTGTCACCGACGTCCACCCCGAGCTCGATGTTGCTTTGGGCGGCCTCACCTGCCGGTGAGCTGCCGAGCCAGACGCGAAACGGATCGCTTGCAAGCGCAAGGCCCACCCGTAGCTGCCCCTTGCTGCAGCCGGCCGTGTTGATGGTCGCGTAAACGAGCTGGTCCTGATCGGCGCCAAGCGCGACATCGTCGAACCAGCAGACCGACGCGCCCACGCCAGCGCTGAGCGTGTTCGCCGGGCAGGGCTGCTCGGGCCCAGCCATGGCGGCGGGCCCAGCCATGGCGGCGGACGCATAGACGAGTGGTACCGGGGGCTCGGCGACGGTGCCACTCACCACCGTCCCGTGCATGCTTCGTTCGCCGCCGACGCGGATGCCGCCCACGACGTAAGCGGTGGGGGCACCCGTGGGGCCGAACGCATACGCCACGACGGCATCGGGGCTGCTCGTGCCAGTTAGCTCATGCGGGGTCACCGCGAGGCCGTCATCGATGAAGCCGTTGCAATCATCGTCTTTGCCGTCGCAGGTTTCGGTGCCGTGCCGCGGCACGCACGCGCCCTGCTGACAGACGTACAGCTCGCATCGCTCCGCGTTCCCGAACGCGCTTTGGGCGCGCAAGCAGTCGGTATCAGTAACGCAGCGCTGCTGGCGAAAGTCGTCCAAGCCCATCAGGCTGCAGCCGAGCAACGTCGGAGCGACTAGCAGCCATGCCAGTGAGGCAGCTCGCGAGGGTTTCATCAAAAGACCACTCGCAGCGCGGCGGCGGAGTTTCCCGAGCTCGCTAGCTGGATGCGCGTCGGCCCGCGCGACGCAGGCCGCTTCGCGTCCGGTCGGGCCGCCGACGACCAGTCCGTGATGAAATAGAGCACCGTGGCGCTCGCGCCGAGCAGCGCGGCACTGCCGAAGCCGATGTCGGCAGCCAACGCATAGTTACGCGTCCGGTCGGCGTCGGCTTGCGAGTCGAGGTAGTACGCCGCGCGTTCTCGTCCGTCTTGACGCGCGGACAGGGCCAGGACGCCGAACACCGTACCCGTGACGAGAGCTGCGCCCGTCAGGGTCGTCGCGGCCCAAAAGTAGGTGGGGCGGGGTCCGGTATTCGCTGAGAGCCGCTCCAGCTCGAAGCGGAGCTGAAGCTGCTGCCCCGCGCCGAGCTGTATTTCCCGCCGCTGGGACTCATGCAATTCGGCTCGCGCCTCGACGACGTGCCTTCCCGCCGGTACGAGCCAACGGCCCGGGGCAGTGCCCAGCCGCCGGTCATCCACCCAAATCGAAGTCGGGCTGCTGCTGTCGACGACGAGGGTGCCAAGCAAAGCTCGCAGCGTGCTCATGATAGCGACGACCTGGGCCCGGTCTGGCTCGGTTTCGGGCGCGCGGCGGAGGTATTCTTCGTAGAATTGGAGCGCCACGTCGTACTGAAACAGGCGTTCGTTACAAGCCGCGAGGTTGTAGAGCACGAAGTACTGGCGTGGATGTCCGGCGAGAGCGTCGTAGGCACGCGTGTACTCGGCGAGCGCGACTCGGAAGTGCCCGGCATCGAACAGACGTTCGGCGCGCGCGGCGATCACGCGCGCGTTTTCGAGCTGATAGTCGGTGGGTGGGCTGCTGTCGACGGGGCTCGGCTCCGCTTCCTGGGCCGTCAGCGGAGTCGTGTGCAGCATCGGCGCGGCGGCGGTCACCAGCGCCATCAGGGCGGCCAGTCTAGAGGCCACGTTTCGGCTCTCGGTTGATGGGTACGTCGATGCCTACCTTCGCCGACGGAGCAGGTGTCGACGCGCCGGACGGCGCCGGCTCGCGCGGCGCAGTTGGAGGCGGAGTTGGAAGGGGCGGCTCCACATCGTTCAAGACTGAGCCCTTCGAGGGGTTGTTGGCGCGAGGGGCGTGCCGCGAGGGAGAAGGGGGCGGGGACGGCGGGCGCGCTCCGGCCGCGGGGCTATCGAGCGGGGAAGCATCGAAGGCAGCGTTGCCCCGAGCCGCGAGCACGACCGGCGCGGCGGACGGAGTAGCGATGGGGCGCTGATCCACCGACGAGACATCGCGGGCGCGGCGCGGCGATTCCGCCGGTCGCGTGAGCGGTAGGAGTGCGGCGCCCGCTCCCACGGCGAGGCCCAGGGCGAGCAGAGACCGTTTTGCGCTGGCACGCCGCGGGACATGGGCGCTCACCAAGTCCTCCGTGGACACCCCCACGCTTGCCGACAGCGCATGCGGCGCGAGCGAAGGTAGCGTGTCGTGCATCGCTTCGACGTGAACCAAAGGAGCGAGGGCTGCTTTCATCTCCTCGCAGGAGCCAAAGCGGTCCGCGGGGCGTTTGCTCAGCGCGCGCTGAACGACGTAGTCGAGCTCGCCCGGTGCGTCCTCGAGCCACGTGCGCAGCTTGGGCGGTGGCTGGTTGCAGATTTGCACGAACAGCATGGGCAGGCTCGGCGCGTCGAAGGGGGCGCGGCCCGTGAGCATGAAGAACAAGATGGCCCCCAGCGCATAGATGTCGGCACGGCGGTCGACGTCACGCCGCCCCTCGACTTGCTCGGGCGCCATGAACAAGGGCGTGCCGAGCGTTTCCCCCGTTTCGGTCAGATGCGTTTCGGCGGATTCGAGGAACTTGCAGATGCCGAAGTCGAGCACTTTGGCGAAGTCCGGCTGTCCGTCACGCACGATCAAAAAAATATTCTCGGGTTTGAGGTCGCGATGGACGATGCCCGAGGCGTGCACCGCCGACAGCGCATCGCACAGTTGGCAGAGCACGTGCACGGCGCGACTGACACTGAACCGCTCCGCCACCGCGACCGCGTACCCTAGGTCGACGCCGTCCAGGTGCTCCAGAACGATATACGGCGCGCCACTCTCGAGCTGGCCCATGTCTAAAACGTCGACCACATGCGAGCTGCCGACTGCGGCCGCAGCCAACGCCTCCCTTCGAAAGCGTTCGGCTCGCTCCGGGAGGAATACGGCGCTCGCGGTGAGCACTTTCAGCGCCACCTTCCTCTGGATCAGCAGGTGATGCGCCTCATAGACGACGCCCATGCCCCCTTTGCCGATCAGTCGGTCGACGCGATAGCGTCCTTCCACGACTTGCCCGATGAGCGAGCTCGTGAAACCGTTTCGCTCGTCGCGACTGCCCATGCCAGAACGATAGTGCATCGCGGCCCCACGTTGGCAGACTCGAATAAGTAACTACGGCTCAGTCGCTGCGGCCGCGTTGAGCCTCACCTGCAGGCGCTTGCTGAGCGAGGTTTCGTGCGGTGGTTTCGCACATGTTCAGGCTTCGGTGAATGTTTCGACGAGGATTCCCCAACACCCACGCTCAATCAACACGTGACGCTGAACTGACGACAGGACCTTTCGTGACGGGGCAGCGCGAGGGTCAGCGTGCAGCGTTTGCGTTTGCGCGGAGCGCGTGGGGCGTGCGTCTGTGCGGGCGCGCTCACTCCCGCGCTCGCCCGCCGCGCACCACCCACACGCAAACGCTGCACGCTGCCGCCCACGCAAACGCTTCCCGCTGCCGCTCGCGCAAACGCCTCCCGTTGCCGCTCGCGCAAACGCCTCCCGCTGGCCCCCCCTCAGAGCCCCGCCCCGGCTCGTATAGCGGCCGCGACGAGGCCGCGGAACGCGACGGACGCGGGGTCGGCGTGGGTGCGCTCATGCCAGCACAGGGCGATGGCGATGGTGTGGTCGGGAACGGGGCCTTTGACGGCGCAGAGGCCCCAGCGCGCGCCTTGCACGACGAACAGCGAGCGCGGGAGCGTGGTGACGAGCGGCGTGGTTGCGACCACGGCGGCTGCCGCGCCGAAGGACGGCACGGTCATCGCGACTTGGCGTTCGATGCCGGCGCGCGTGTACGCGGCGGCGACGGGATCGCGAAAACCGCGGCCTGGCGCCAGCTCGACCGCAACGTGGCGGAGCTCTGCCAGCTGCTGCCGCGACATCTTGACC
>Ga0068855_100000677_pt1 | contig 41597 bp, 74 predicted proteins | sample KBSCornC52_FD_66592 | JGI IMG/M metagenome (GOLD analysis project Ga0068855, IMG submission 66592) | Corn rhizosphere microbial communities from Kellogg Biological Station, Michigan, USA - KBS Corn C5-2 | ecosystem: Host-associated > Plants > Roots > Rhizosphere > Soil ...
TCCTGGATCACCGGCAGCCCCGCGCTCACGACCGCACCGGCTTTCGCTCGAACGGGTCGGGCATCTCGATCGCCGCGCGCAGCTCCTTCGCGCCAGGGAACGCCTCGGGTCGCGGAATGTTGCGGAGTACGGCGCGTGCGGCGACCTCCAGCGCGAACTCGCGAGCGTTGGCCGGGTCGAGACTCGGGTCCGGGCTCGCCCCCACCGTCGCCTCCTGCACGGGTGCGGGTGGAGGGCCGACGCGCGCGAGAACGGCGTCGAGGTCCGTCTCCGACATCCCGCCAGGAACCTGCACGAGCGGGCTCTGCGTGCGGAACCGCGCGGCGTTCACCACGTCGCGGACCCATTCGCGCATCTCGCCGACAGACCATGGAGGCGGGCCGGCCGACTCCATCGCCTGTGCAAGCTCTGTCGCGTCTAGTCGCCGCTCGTCCTCTACGCGTGCCGCGCCCATCTGCGCGCAGCGCTCGCCCCACGCGCGCCAGTCATGCACCGCTTCTGCGAGTGCGTCGAGCCACTCTGGCAACAGGCCCGCCCCGTGCTGCGCGCGCCAAGACGCCGCCGCCTCCCTCAGCGCATCCACGCGCGCCGTCCGCAACGCCGCCTCTGCGGCCTCTGCTCGTTGGGTGGCGGTGGTGAGGGCGGTGCGGGCGTCGTCGAGGAGGGCGAGCAGAGCGCATGCGTCGCAGTCGTCGACGGACGGCGCCTCGGCATGTCGCTCGCGTATCTCCTTCTCTCGCTCCGGCGTGGGCTTGCTCATCGCGTCTCCTCCGACGGGTCGATGCCCAACAGGTCACGCGCCGCCTTCTCGATCGCAAGATTCCTGGAGGTCATGCTCGCCAAGCCTTCCCGTGTACGATTTTGTCGATAGTTGCTGGGGCTACGCCGAGTGACCTTGCTATCGCTCTAGCGCTCTCTCCGGACGCATGGCGCGCGCGTGCCGAACGCACCATGTCCCAGCTAAGCCGCGCCCTTCCGTTGCGCGCGCCGGTCGCTCTATTGGCCACCGAATGGCGACCCTTTCGCATCATGTCGGCCACGTTGTCGGCGTCCGTCCCGAGGAACAGGTGGGCCGGGTTGCAGCACGGCGGGTTGTCGCAGCGGTGCAGGACGCACATGCCGTCTGGGACGGGCCGCCCGTTGGCAAGCTCCCACGCGAGTCTGTGGGCGAGAACACGGCGTCCACCAAACTCAGCGCCGCCTGATGCGATTGTGCCGTGCCCGAAGGAGTGTCTTTGACCCTGCCACTCCCAGCATGCGTCATCGGCCCCAGCCCGGACGTTGCGATGGAACCGAGTCAGAAGTGACAACTTCAACTCCTCATCGCTCCACTTCCTAGATCTAGCCTCTGCCCTGGTCATGCCTCCTCCGCTTCTGCTTCTTCGCTCACGAGGTACGCGCTCGGGTCCGAGACGACCTCGGTCTTAGCCTTCTCTTCGGCCTCGTCCTTCGTCTCGGTGAACACGCGCACGACGAACGTGTGCACAACCTCCACGTCCCAAGCTCGCTTCTTCGTCGCCATATCCCAACCTCCCGCGTCTCCGCGTAGTCATTGATTCACACTTCGCCGCGCGACTTGCGCCAGTGGCTCTCAGCCTCGTTGATGAGTGCCCGCTCCGCCGCGTTCAGCTTGCCCCATGCCTCACGACAGGCGTTGTCAGCAGCGAGCTTGGCTTTGGTGTCTTGTGCCGCCTCCATCTGAGCCAGCAGGGCCTTTGCCTTCGGGCCAATGGGCTCAGGGGCGGCGTCTGCCACGTGCGCCTGCTCCTTGTCATAGAGGGCGAGCCCCAGTGGGTCGCCTAGCGTCTTGCAGCAGCGCTTGAGCGCGTCGGTCGCGGCCTCCTTGGCCGCCTTCTCGATCGCCGCGCTAGGTCGCTTGCTGTTGCCCTGGCCGGCGCCCACGTCCTCGATCACACAGTCGCCAACCGTCAGCACGCAGCGCCCCAGGTACGTGCACACGAAGTTGCCTTTCTCGTTTGTGCCGTCCCATTCCTTCGCGACAGTGACTCGGTACGACCATCCGCCGTGCCCGAAGATGCGATTCATCTCTCGGATCACGTAGTGGCCGTGTAGGTACGACAGTTCGGCCGGCCCGTCACCGTCACTGTTCTTGCGCGTGGCTACGGCGTTTGGGCTCAGCGCCTTGCTCAACTCGGCTTGCTGCTCCTTGGTGATGGCCATCACCGCACCCTGTCGTGAGGAGGGCTCATGTCCGTGTCTGCTCGTGCGGGCTCTTGGGCTCGCATCGCGTCGGCCTCGTTCGCGAGGAACACGGCCACCCTGTCGTACGCCTGCGCCTGCTCTTCCGCCTCTGCTCCAGACAAGGCGTGTACCGTGCGCAGGGTGTCCGCCTGACGCTGGGCTCCCTGGGCCATGTTCACCAGGGCAAGGCGGTATCGGGCGTCCGGAGTCACGACACGGCCCACAGAGCGGTTCGGCGAGTGGACGGCCGGCGTGCCTTGCTCGGACCGTCGTGCGCGTAGGTCATCCGTGTGGCCGATGCCACCGCTCGGATGCGGGTCCCATCCGGCGCGATGTCCACGATGCGCAGGCGCTTGCCGCCCTTCATCCCGTGCATCTTCTGCCAGGCCCGTCGCGTCTTCTTGAAGTGCTCGATCTTGTCCATGCTCTCCGTCCTTCCTTCGTTGTCTACCTGAGCCACTCCGGCCCTGAATCGATCGCCCACGATGCCACCCAGAACCCACCTCCGCCGAAGTGACGAGCCTGGTAGGCATCCGCTACGAACCGAGGCTCCTCCGGGTCTGGGAACTCCTCGCCCCTCATCTGTGCCAGGGCTTCCGCGTTGTCCGCGTGGACGATAGCAGCGAGGGACGGGGCTACCCCGTGGGCGGCTTGTTCCTTCTGGGCCCAAAGTCGCTCGTAGTAGGCGTCATCGGGGTACAGGTCTCGGTCAGAAAGCATCGTGCATCCCCAAGTTCTCGATGGCGTCCAGCAGGCTATCGCCACGACCCACGAGCGTCACGCCTTCCCGCTCCACGCTCACGGTGCAGACGCGGCCACGCGCCCAGGCTCGGACCGGCCACCCCTCCACCTCGGCACGGCGCAGGGTCCGCAGCCCCTCCACGATGGCGCCCTCTGGGCCGTCTGACTTGCCGTTGAGAGAGTCTAGGACCTGAGCCCAATACGCCTGCGCGCGGTCCATGGCTCAGCCCTCCTCGTCGTTGTCGGGTCCGTACACGCTCTCTAGAGCGGAGGCGTGATCGCCGTCCATGTCGTCGCTGGCGTCATCCTCGTCCTCCGACCGTTCCGAGGCGTGCTCCCAGCCCAGCGCGTACTGCTTGTGCAGGGCCTTCTCCACCGCCAGAGCGATACGGTCTAGGCAGTAGACTTGGTCAGCCTCGGTAGGCGGGATGTACGTGCGCAGCGGGTTACGCTCCCTGGCTTCCACGAGGTCCCGCAGGATGTCCACCGCTGCCGCTGCCTCGGGAGTTTCACCGAGGAGAGCGTGGACGGAGGAGAGCGACTTCTCGACTGACTTGGATGCCATGGTCAGCCCACCAGCATCGAGATTTGGTCGCGCACGCTCTGGCACGCGGCGGCGTTGACGCGGCCACCGGCCACCTCGGAGATGCGAGCGTCCGTTGCCCACGCCTCGACCTCGTGCTCTTCCTTGCCAGCCTCGCGAGCCGCGATGACCACGTAGCGCGCCACCGTCCGGATTTGCAGATTCGTCATGTTCTCTTTCTTCCTTCCGAAGCGCCTTCCAGCGCGACACCGAGAACCTAATCCGGCCCCAGACTTTCCGCAAGCACTTTCTAACATGGCCCCGTCGATTTCTATGGCGAGCCTATTTTGTAGACTGATTCCTGAGCGGGCACCAGCCAGGAGGTGCCGACGTTGCGCATGTGGCGTCGGGTTCTGGCCACTGTCCGGACTGCTCGGCCAGCGGATGCGCGCATCTGTCGTTCACGTTGCCGATGTCTGGGCTCTCGTCGCAGTGCGAGCATGCTCCGCACGTCTCGATCACCGGCAGCGAGAACCGCTCTATCGCAGCCTCTAGAGCCTCTCTGTGGTCGCCTTGGGCGAAGCTGTGTAGCAAGCGGAGGGTGTTCAAGTGGTCGGTCATGGCTTCTTCCCGAGCAGGGCGAGGCGGATGTCATGCACGGCCGAGAGCAGGCCGGAGGCGTAGTCCACGTCCTCGGCCATCTGATGGTCATTCCGCCACTCTACGGCCTCAGCTTCCAGCGCCTTGCATGCGGCCTCCACGTTGGCCTTGATGCCTCGCGGCTTCTTCTCCGCGGCCAGCCTCAGGTTCCGCACGAGAAGGCCGTAGGAGCCCGTCCCAGGCTTGGCGTTGCCGGTCATGTGGCGACCCAGACGACCGCGAAGCGACCGCTACGAGTCCGGCGACGCTGTCCGGAGTCCTTGACCAACCCGCGAGCCACCAGCTCTATGCGGCGGGGGCGCTGGGTGGATGGCCGCCAGAGCGGCGTTCCTGACCCACCGTCCTGCATCTGCTCGTCCGTGAGCCCGTTAGGGTACCGCCTGAGGTCGGCCAGTAGTAGTTGCTGTAGACGGCTGAGGTGCGGCGCTATGGCCTCAGCGGCCTCTTCACTGGTATCTGAGCCGGGTACGAAGGGGGCGCCAGTCATGACGCGTCCACTCCCCACGAGATGGGACGGGTTGCCCATAGCTCGCAGAGTCGGCGGTGCGCTGCGTACGCCTCGGCGCGTGTGTTGGCCGGCGCGAAGTCCAGCTCTTGTCCGTCCGCGTGATACTCGCCCCCGCACTCCGGTTCTGCGCACGCGGCGCCAGCACGAAACACCATCGTCTCGTACAGCCGCTTGTGCCCGATGGTGGTCGGCTGGGCGCTCTCCCCGTGCATCTTGGTGTCGTAGGCCGAGACGTACTCGCCGACGGTGGACACAAGCCACTGGCCCACGACAGTCGCTAGATGGAAGCGGCACCACGGCCCACAGATGAAGTGTGCGGCGGAGCCCTGCCAGACCCATGACTCGCGCGGGTGGAGTAGGCCGGGCGCTCTCTGCGTAGCCGCTCTTTCTGCCGCCTCTAGTTCTTCGATCTTCATGACTTCACCTCAGTTGTCGAAAAAGTACAAGAGACGGACGGTCCCGGGCGTCTGGAAGTCGGCATCGTAGCCAATCCGAGCGACGAGTCTCTGGACGCTGTCCGAGTGGTAGGCTTGCAGCTCCTCCAGCGTGGCCCAGGAATGCGAGTGGTCATCGTTGACGTAGTCGGCCAACAGGTCCAGGTGCGAGCCGGAGGCGTCCGGAGGGGTCCCACGGCGTGGATGGATGACGGCCACCTCCGGCGCCCGCTGCCGCACTCCAGCCAGCTCCGCGAAGAGCGTGTAGTTACGGCTCCGGTCCAGGGTGTCCCGTCGGCCTATCCACCGCCCGTTTTTCAGGACCTCCAACGTCCAGTGAATGTCGGTTCCCATCGCTCCCCTTCCTTTCACGGCATCTTGCCGTCAGTCGCAGTTAGGTCCGCACACCACGCCCACGCACTCTACGGGCACCACCTTCGGATAGGTGTACTCGCTTCTCGCGGTGAACCGGACGCGCCACCACCCTTCGGTGGACTCGGCGAGTCGGTCGGTGTCTAGCCGTAGATCGACGATCTCGGTGAACACGTCCCACCCGAGGTTGCCAAGCATCTCGTTGGCCTTCTCGATCCGCTCCGTTGTCCACCCGGATTCGCCGTAACAGCCGACCTCGCACATGAAGCCGCCCACGGCCTCCTTGTGGTCGACTGCAACGGCTATCACGGCACCCTCTACGCTCGGATGGCTGCACATTATGCCGCCGACCTGCGCCTCGTACTCCACTCCCGTGGGCTTCTCGGCGATGAGGTACAGGTGTTCTTGCTCGCACAGACTGATTCTCATGGTGTCCGCCCTATCCTTCCGACTACCTTCGCCAACTGTGCCGCCATCTCTCGGGCCGTCGCCTCGTCTGCTACCGGCTCAGACCGGGCCGGCTCCTCGGTAGGCTTGATCCACAGCGTGCGCTTGGGCGCCTTGCTCACGAAGCCGTCCAGCTTGTCCATGCTCCGGAAGATGAGCCCAATCTCGTTGAAGACCCGCCCGTCCTTCTGGCCGTTGTGCTCCGGGCTGGCCTTGCACCCGTCGATCGCCAGCTTGCACCGCTCCACAGTAGCCCCCTCGGCGAGCCTGGCAGCAATGAGGGCCGCCCTGTCGTCTGTGAGCTTGGTAGCCGCGTTCTTGTGAAATGCCTGGCACCAGTAGCTGAACACCGCCTGAACGTCAGCAGTGACCGATACGGGGTCCCTGGGGGCTCTAGGAGCCTTTGGAGGGCTGCCGGCCACAATCCAGTCGGCAAGCTTCCGAAGGCGTCCAGCGAGGGCGTGGGGGTCTGCATCAGGGGACGTGGCCGCTACCAGCACTTGAGCGATGGCGTGAGGTACTGAGAGGCGGCCAGGCTTGGGGGTGGTCACCAGGCTTCCTGACGTGTTCTCGCGTACGGGACCATGAGCGGGTGCTCGGGTGAGCCATCCTTCGTCTGTCCCAACTGCCAGAGCGGGAACTCTCCGCACCGCTCCTCGTAGTCGCTCATCGCGCACACACCGCTTCGACCCACAGGTCAGCAAGAGCGCCCGCCTCCTCTGCGTACCGGCGCATGTCGTCCTCGTCAGGCGCCCCGGCTCCGCGCGCCATCTTGTCGTGGCACTCGCGAGTGATTGACGCGGCTTGGATGGCCACGCGCATGTGCAGCTTCCACGTCTCGAAGTCGTTGAGAGGGTGGGTCACGAGAGCACCGCCCGGGCAACCGCCGTGAGGACCCGGCACCACTGCGCGTCCCCGGAGTCGTCCGCCGAGTTGGCCGCGTCCGTGATGAACAAGAACGCCTCGCCAACAGGGCACGCCACCGTCAGCGTGCGGCTCACGAGGGACAGGCCCGCCGGTCGCTCCTCGTCGTGGATACTCTCGAAGCAGTACGTGTTCAGCGCGGCCACCTGCCCAACCGTCACCTTGATCTGCTTGCTCATGTCGTCCGCCCTTCCTTCGGATTACCCTTCCCACACTCCCCGAGTAACTGCAAGCACTTTCTACCACCACGCACCAGGTAGACCGAGCCCCATAGGAGAAGAACCCGTCAGTATGCTACTGAACCGGCCTACCCCCAGGCTCTCCCAGGCGTCCCTTAGAAGTGGCCGACCCCGCTGATTCCTCAACTCAGATTCTCCGCCCGTCTCGGAGGCCAATCCCTAGGGTCCGTCCAAAGCCCTCGTGAGAGGACCCCCGGCGTCCTGCGAGCGCGTGGGGGTCGCAATCCGGTTGGGTGGCCGTCACTAGCACCTGAGCGACGGCGTGAGGGACTGAGAGGCGGCCGGGCTTGGGATCGGTCACTTCGGCTTGGCGAAGTCGACCAGCTCGGATGCCACCGACTCGCCGGCCTGGGAGAAGATGGCGAGCTGTGTACGGGCGGTCCTCAGAATCTCGCGCGCCTGGGACGCCACGGCATCGGCCGAGCCAGGCGTCATCTCGCCGCTGCGCACCTTCTGTAGCGTGTCCCACAGCGCCGCCTTGAGGTTCACTGCGTTCAACTTCTCTTCGGTCTTCTTGCTCATGTTCTCAACTCTCCTCTTTGCCTTCGGTTCATCCAGTAGTGCCCACGGCGGCCCTTGGCCCGCTCGTATCGATCAGGAACGAGACGCACGATCTCCCGCTCCAACTCTAAGAGAAGCCGCCAAGCGTCGGCCCACTCGCCGTAAGACCCGGCAGCCCTGGCTATGTCGTACTCGTGCTTGGCTCGTCGGTTCTCCGGGTCGGCCATGTAAGCGACCTTGTACGCGGCGATTTGAGCGGCGGTAGCCAGGCGGAGAGCCTTGGCCTTCTCGGGGTCGTACGTGCGCTTGTGGTGGGCCGCCTTCGCAGCCTTGATCTGGTCCGCCAGTCGCTCACGTCGCGCCCGGTCGTAATCAGCCTTGATCGCCTTCCGCTCTGCCGCGGTCCTGTCGTTCCTGCGCGCCAGACCAGCGCACACGCGATCGCAGTACTTCGGAGCGCCAGCACGGTCCGCGCGATTCACGTCGCCCGTAGGCTTCTCGCTCGTCTTACCGCAGTGCGCGCACGTGACCAGCATCCCCCGCCCTTCCTTCGGAGTAGGCTTCCCACATTCCCCGAGTAACTGCAAGCACTTTCTATCAGAACCGTCCGCAGACCCTATCGGCCAGGGCTTTCAACGCTTCCTGACGCGTCCGACCGTCCGCGCTGACGTAGTTGTACCCGCCCTCCCCGTTGCCAGGACGGCGCGCCCAGACGATCCAAGCGATGCCCGCCGGGTTGTCGTCGGGCCTGTAGGGACACTCCCAGCCGGCGGACTTGATGCGGGCTAGCTGCTCTTGGCGCTTCACGTGTTCCTCCGTCGTGGGAACCTGGGGTCAGGTGGTGTCGGGTCATCTTCGCATGGTCCTAGCGCCGTGGGGGGCCTAGGAACCCGTTTCGGCATTGGGAGCGCCCGACCTCGCTTCCTGCCCTGGCCGAGCCGTGCCGCCGCCCACAGGTCCGCCGTCGGGACACCGAAGGCGACCGATGCCGCCTTGGTCGCGTGTAGCCACGCCTGCCGCCCGTTCTGGCCTCGGGCGATGGCTGCTACCGCTTGCTCCGTCCGGTACGCCTGAGCGGCTCCTAGGTCCCCTTGCTGGCCTAGTGTTCCGAGTGTCTTCCTGAGCTGGTGTCTGCTGGGCATGGGTATCCTTCTGGGAATAGTTAAGGGATGGTCGTGAGCCTATGGGAGGGCTTGCGAGGGGCTGTGGTCCTGTGGAGGTGGGACCCGTCACCTATCTCATCGACCCCCGGTCAGTGTCGTTCCTCCCACCCATCCGACGCACCACCGTCAGCTGCCCGAAGGCGTGCTGATGAGGCGTTCTCACATGCAGGACGGCCACGTCTTGGTCCGCCCACCCGGCCGGCTAGTCGGGGTGGGAATGAGGGATCTTTTCGCCTCATCTAGCAAGGCGCCGCACTAAGCCTGCGGACGGCGTAGGTACCTCTCTGGACCACACGCAACCCTCTGGCAGGTCGCGTACGAGATGGTTCTAGCGCATCTTAGCCTCGCTGTCCACAACGACGAAACCCCTACCGGGGTCCAGACGGCAGGGGTCACGAAGGCTCTTGGGAGCAGGCTCTCGACTATCCTAGCACATGTCCAGGCCTGTCGGGATCGCGGTCTGGAGAGTCGAACTCCACTTGACTGGCTTATGAGGCCAGTTTGCCGTCCCCGGCTGCACCGCGTCGTGCTGACGGCTTCCCTGAGCGTTGCCTAGGCTACTCAGGGTCACCGGCAGCGAGAAGACGCTAGCACACCCCGTCAGCCCTTACCAGTACCTACGGGTACCTCGATGCGGGAGGTGATGTCCTCGCTACGGGAAGTGCGCGCCTCATGCTCTGCCTTGATGCATTTAGGGCACGTTTTGCAGACCACACGCGGTGTATGTGGCCCCATGCATCGGCACTGCCGGACCACCTCTCCGCACTCGCACACGTCGATTCCGTGGCCGCTCACGGCTCCTCGCTCAGCGTGTGCTCTACGCTCTGCTGGTCAGCCGGACCCGTACCCTCCTCGGACCCCAGGACGGCCTCTCCAACATCGCAGACGAGAGCGATGGCAGCACACGCCTCGGCGTCTCCCAGGGCCTCACAGAGCTTCTTGGCGCCTCCACAGACCCACGGAACAGCCGTCTTGATGACGTGGAGCGTCTCGGCGGTCTGGGCAGCCGTGCAGCCTTGGAGACCCGCACCAAGCGCCAGGACGAGCAGGAGGCCAGCGGCAGGGCTTGCCTTGGCTCGAAGGTAGAGAGCCACAGCGGCTCCACCAAGCGTCGAGAACGCGATGGCCGTCACCGGGTCGGTGAGGAAGTGTCCCAGCTTCTCCCAGCGCTCCGTGGGCACTGCGATTCCAGCCACCGTCGCGCAGACGAGCAGGACGATAGCCACAGCGCCCAGAATCTTGATGCGCAGCTCGCGCTCTGCCTCAGTGCTCATGATGCGTTCAGCCTCTCAAAGAATGCCACGAGACCAAGGGCCACCGCCATACGAACCTGAGCGCAGTGCGGAGGCCCGACCTTGCCGAACTCTCCGCGCTCCAGCTTCCGAAGCCACGACCGGCAGCTACGCTGCGCGATTCGATCGCCGATGAGCACGTCACCCTCCAACCTTCGGGAACCCCGGGTTACTCGCCGGGCGCTTGGCTAGCTCCACCTTAACCGATGCCTTGAACTCGGCCAAGTCTTCGCGGCACTTGTCGTGCGCCGCTTCCATCACTTGGAGGCGTGGCTCTAGCTGGTCCACGTGGCCGCGCAGCTCGCTCACCAGGGCCAAGCACTCGTGACGCCCCTTGGTCTCTTCCTCAGTGCGCGCCCGGGCCTTCTCGGCTTCGTCGATCAGCCTTGCCCGTTCTCCTCGCATCTCGCCGATGAGAGCCGACATGAGCCCTAGGGCTTCCGTAGCAGCCTCCGTGTGGGATACCTCGATGGTAGCCGCTTCCTTCTTGGAATCTACCCGCTCCTGACGGCGTGCGGCTAGCTGAACGCCTACGGCTCCGATGATGGCGGAGAGGGTGCCGCCACCAGCCACGGCCCCTAGCAGCTCCACGACGGTCACAGACGCACCGTCGGAACCCGCCAGCCCACCACACGCGACTCGTCATAGTCGTTGATGCCGATGCGGTTGGCCTGATTCCCGCCACAGCCTTGGAACCACCCAGGCTTGCCGGTCGCAGGCCCGACGTAGAGCGTCACGTGCCCGTGCTTGACGTTGGGTTGTGATGGGTCCACCCGGTCCAAGACGACCACGCAGCCACGCCTAGGGGCATCCAAGGCCGCGCCCCAGGCCAGAGCCCCACGAGCGGCAAAGACGCGGGGCCACCGCTTCCACCCAGCTCGCTCATGCACGGCGTTGCAGGCAATCGCACACCACGGACTCGTGTCGTCCTGATAGCGCTTGGGGTCTAGCCCCAGCGTCTCATAGAGCGAGGCGATCACCGGGTTGATGCCTGTCCCCTTCACCTCGCGCGTATCCTGATGGGATAGCTCCAACATGATGGCGAGCGGTTCCGTCATTGGCGGACAGTGCCACAGAGAGTGGCTACTTGCTACCCTTCGCCAGCCTCCACGCACTCACCGCTAGTTCACGGGTGGCGTACAACGCAAAACATCCATCCTCGTCACGTTCAGCCAGGCAATGCGTCCAAGCCTCTTCCGGAATCGTCTTGGTGTAGTCGTCGGAGAAGAGCGGCTCACGCCACACGTCGGCAGTCTCCGGTCGCTCCCCTGGGCCGTTGAACACGGGTCCCAGAATGCGCGGCTCCTCCGGCTCAGGTAGGCGGCACCCGCCCACCCGATTGCAGGAGATACCCAGGAAGCCAGCGTCAGCCCCGCAGCGCAAACAGGACACGCGGCCGGCGTTGGGGTCCACGACGTGACGCGGGAGGACGCAGGCGGCCACAGCCTCATCCTGTAGAGCCTTGACCTTGCCCCAAACCATCGCTCCGCCAGTCGCGGCGATGTCCAGCCGCTCAGGGTTCCGGTAGCAGCATCCAGGCGCCGACTTGACGCACCGTTCATCGTTGCACTTGGGCGCCTTCCGCTCCGCCTCCATAGCTAGTGCGCGACGGGCGGCGTCGGCGAGGGATGTGACGACTCGCGCGTCTACCCAACGCCCCTCCGGATGCGGCTCACCCGGCGAGTCGCTCGCCCAAACGTGGACGGTGCGCTCGGCAAGGATCACGTCACCGCGACGCCGAGCGCACCTCCATCCGGGAAAGTCATCGTCGTCCTGCTCTGCCTCGGTGACGACCGCCACCCGCCGTCCATCCTTCGCTAGCAGATCGAACGCAGAAATTGCCCATTCCGGTACATCTCGACCCAGAGCATCCTTACGAGACATGACGCCACCCTCTTTCTTTCTTGCTTGAGTCACGGCGCCCTCGCGATGAGCCGACGGACAGCCTCAGGACGGCCCACGCCCTCGTCCTTGGCTACCTTCACCACCTTGGCCTGGACCTCGCCGTGCACCCGGACGTAGATCGACTCACCATGAAGCGGCGGACGCCCCATCTGGCTCCCGTAGGCCCCGATGCCATCCGTGCCGTCCAGCGACATTCTCGGCACGCGGAGACGTGGTCGATTCTCTGCTCCGCAATCGCACGTCCGCACGCCCGCCTTGTACCAGCCACACTCAGCGGCGTGGTCGAGCAGGCCAGACTTCTTCTTACGCTTCCGCAGTGGCTTGGTGCTCGGCATCACGCAGAAGACGCTAGCAGAAACGCGGGCGGGGCGCCAGCGTTTACGACTCCGCATCCTCGGAGTCGAACCCAGCCATGCGCGCGTAGAGCGCGACGAGCGTGCCGATAGGTCCGCCGTCCACGGGCGCGGCAGGCGGCCCGCTCCACACGTGCGGTCGCTCGTCGGGCCACTGCGCCTTGATCGCGGTGGCGGTCGCGCCACCGTCCGCACGAAGCGCGGCGAGCGTCGCCCACGTCTGCGTCCACGGCAGACCGTCGGCGGTGATCATCGTCGCGAGACGCGCGAGCACGCCCGCGGGGCCGGTGCAGACGAACGCGGCGCGGAGCGGGTTGCCCGGCGCGCGAGCGATCAGGCGTGCGTGAAAGAACGCGTCGGGACGCGCGTCGCGGCCTAGCGGGTAGAGCGTGGCCCAGCGGTTCGACTCGGGTACTACGTCCCAAGCAAGGGGGACCAGCGGCGCATCAACCGGCGAGGCCTGCGCGCGCACGTAGCATAGAAGCGCGCTCATGCGCCCCCCACGGTCGTCGCGATGCGGCCGAAGAAGTTGTTACCAGCCGCGTTGTCAGCGCCGACATAGAGCGTCGTCGCAGCCGGCCACGCCGCGCCACTGCCCGTGTTGGTGCCGTTGCCGGTCGTAGCGCCCGCTACAGTGAGCGAGCCAGACGACGGGATCGCCGTGATGGTGAGCGCCTGCGCGCGAGAGAAGGTTACGGTCAGCGTCGCAACGATCGACCCGCCGCACACCAGCTCCACGGCGCAGTTGGTGTTCTTGCGGATGCGCACGTAGTCGGAGGCGCCGACCTGCAAGATACGCAGGTCCGTATTGCTAGAGACGATCTCTGCGCTCGACGCATCTGGCGCAACGACGACCTTGAAGCCGGTGGTCAGGAACGCGGCGGGAAAGGAGCCGCTTGCATACGACAGCACGTCAGCGCCGCGCGTAACAGCCGCTGCGGCTGTGCGGATCGGGGACGACGGGAAGTATCCCGTCTCGACCTGCGTCAGGTCTATATACACGTCCTGTGCTGTCGCGACCTGACCGCCAATGCCGGACCAGTCGCGACCGTCGGCCGGTACGCCGCCGGCCGCGCCGGTCGCGTTGCCCGACACGCTCGGTCGCCCGTAGGTCGTGGTACGCGAGGTCGCCGCCGCAACAAGCGTTGAGCCGGCCTGTAGCATGAGCATCTGGTGGGAGACGGTGCCCGACACGGCGCGAACCCACGCCGAGAGCGTGGAATACGCGATCTGCCCGCGGCCCTGCTGGTAGGCCGAGAACTGACCGCTCGATGCGTTCTCACGGTCCGCCAGCGTCGCGCCGTCTACGCCGCCGTTCGCATTGCTCGTGAGCGTCGCCGTGCCGGCCGTCCACGACGCGTGCGTCATGTCGCGCGACTGGAGGAAGTAGTTAGTCCGGCTCCCCTCCATGAGCAGCATCGCGCCGAGCCCGTCGCCGCGGTTCTCGATGCGCCGCACGTCGACGCCGGCCCACGCGAGGAACGCCGACGAGCCGTCAGTCGGCGCGCCCGTGAGGTACGAGCCCTCCGAACCGCGGGTGAACGTGCCGCCGACCGAGAGGTCAAGCGATGGCGCGATCACGCCACCGATGCCGCGGAACCCATCTCGGCGTGCAGCGCCAGCGCCAGGGCGACGACCGAAGGTCACGACCGACGAACCCGCGCCGTCCCCGTACCCGTGCGTGCGCGGATGCGGAGGAATGGGTACGCCGGATCGACCACCTCTTGCGTGCTGCCATCTGCGGTGATGAGGTCCACCAGCGTGGCATCAGGGGAGGCCGCCGAGAGAGCCGTGGCGGTCGGTGTCACGGTCGCGCCGGTGGCAGAAGCCCACGTGTAGTAGTGGGCGTCCGTCTCCACGGTGATCTTGACGTACCGACCCGCCCATGCGGTGCAGTCGAACGACACGGCCGTAGTCGTGGTGGCGGAGGCCAAGCAGCCCTGCGCGGCCTGGACCGTGATGGCCGCTCCTACGTTTGCGATCGGTTTGCTACCAGCCATCGTCTACACCTTCACGCCGTTGCTCGGCGCGCCTCTACCCGGTCCATGCCGGTCGCCATCATACCAGACAAATCCGGCGCTTGCCGCGCCGATTGCTCTTGTGCCGCCTGTGCCTGAGTGGCCTCGTGCGACTGTTGAAGCGCAGTCAGGATACCAGGCGTCATGCTCGGGTCAGTGGGGATACCCAGCAGCGTCCCTAGCTGCAACCGGTCCTGATAGGACGGGTGCGCACCTGGCCGTGAAAGCTCCTGAGCCACCGTCCGCACGATGAGCGCGTAGAGCTGGGGATATACCTGACGCACGGCCTGGACTGCCTCAGGCGTGAGCGTCCGGTGTCGTAGGTCGTCCATCAGGCTAGCCGGGTCATCCACCGCTCGCGCGATGCGTAGGAATCGGTCCATCTCCGCACGAGACGGAAGCGCATTCTGGCTAGGTACGAGCGTCCCGGGAAGCACGCGTCCTCGTGGCTGCTGCTGCTGGAGGTACGCGGTAGCCCGCGCCGCTGTGGTCTGTAGCGCCGCAGTCAGACGTGGAGCCGGATGCGTGAGGTCGGCCGTGCTCCGGGCGATGTCTTGGGACAGGCGCGTGGCGTCTCGGTGCAGGGACAGTTCCCGCACCCGCGCTTCGTATGCCTGGACGCCTCGGTACGACAGTCGGGCACCAACCTCGCCAGCTCGTAGGGCTCTGGCCGCCGCACGCTCTGCGGCCGTCGTGGAGCGTCCCAGGAAGGCGCGGACGCTGGCTGTGATGCCGGTGTCGGTCTGACGAAGCATGCGCTCGATCGTCCCGAGTACACGAGCAGAGCGGACAGGATTGGCTACCGCAGAGCCAAGGGCCGCCGCCGCACCGAGGAGAGGGCCGCCGGCAGCCGCAGCGATGCCGCCAGTTCCCAGCGCACCAAGACCGCCGTGGCTCTCCAGCCGCGCGGCCTGCCGGAGGAGCGTCGCGTCATTGGTGGCCTGTGCGTACAGCTCGCGAAGCCGGCTAGACGCTCCACGAAGCTGCTCGGCCGCCCGGATGCCTTCCGCAGAGAACGTGCCTCCACGATTGCGGATGACCGCATCTGCGAGGTCCGAGGTGGCCTGCATCGCCTCGCGCGCGATTCGCTCGTTGGTGGCGTTGGCCGCAGACCCAGCGCCGTTGAGGTGAGAGGCGACTCGTGCAGAGTCGGCCATCATCACGCGCTCAAACCCGTGCCCCGGCTCCTCACGCATCATCATGCGGTCGAACTGAGAGCCCCAGCCGATCTCACGGTGCAGCGCCTCGTTCGTCTCGCGCTGTAGAGCCGTCGCCTCGGCACCCCAGACCGCGTCATTCTCCAGATGCGCCCGGAGACGACCGAACAGGCTTTCGACTGGCTCGACACCAGTGTGTGCGGCGATGCCGCCAGAAACCCGGCGCAACTGGTCCATTGCCGCGAACGTCTGGGCGCTGCGTTGCTCGGCTGTGATGGTGCCTGCCTCAAACGCTGTGGCCGCCTGGGCGATCTCGTCTTCCGCTCGCTCTACAGCACCGCGGAGCGTGGTAGCGATGCGTCCCGCACGCGGACCATAATTGCCGCTGCCGCCCTGGTATCGCTGCGCGTCGGCGTCGATCACGTCGGCCAGGCGTCGAGCGTCGGCCACCAAGCCCTCGCTCGTAGCCATCTGGGCCGAGCCGTTGCTGCCGTCGATCACGTCGGCCAGCGCACGAACCTTGTTCGGCCCGTGTAGTTCGCGCTCCAGAACCGCCCGTGCGCGCGCCGCGTCGCTCTGAGCCTCACTCAACGCGGCGATGTGCCGCTCAATCCGTGCAGGACCCTCCACGAGCACCCGGCGAGCCTCGGCGCCTCCCGGGCCGAACAGGCGAGGCACGAGCCCCTCAGCGTCTCCCGATGCCACCTGAGCCAGCGGAACGCCACGACGAAGGGCTGCCTCAGCTAGTCCAGCCAGCCCCGGAGAAAGCTCCTCGCCCGTCTGCGCCAGGAACTGACGGCGGAATAGGTCGGCGGTGTGACGTGCCCCACGAGCACCCGCCTGACCAGCCTCACTCAGGACACCGCCACCACCGTGAGCCGCGGAGCCGATGAGAGCACCGAGCCCTACCGACCCGATGAGACGGTCGGACACGTCGCCTGGGTCTTCCCCTAGCGCCTCTTCCGTGAGGATGTGGGCGCCCTCGGTGAGACCCATCTGGGTACCACCTTCGATCGCGCCACCGAGCGTGCGCGCCGCGAGCCGCGTGCCCAGCGCAGCGCCCTCGGGGGCCAGCGTACGCGCCGCTGCCGCACCAAGGCGCTCTCCCGCGCCGATGACCGCTCGGCCAGGCGCCAGAGCCGCACGCGCCGCCAGAGACTCGCCACCGCTCGGGATGGCTGTCAGCAGAGCGCCGCCAACCTCGCCCGCACTGGTCGCGGTGGGGTTCTCGGCGGCGAGCTGCTCGAACATCTCACGCGTACCGGTTGCCTCTTCCGCGAGGTCGGTGGCTCCGAGACTCGCCCCGCGAAGGACACCGCGAGCACCGGCTACAGTGGGCTCTACATACTGCGTCTGAATCGGCGCTTCGGTACGTCGCGAGCGTAGGTCCGCCTCTTCCGGCGTCTCCTGTCGGAACCTGCCGGATGCGATGGCCGCCTCTGCGCGGTCTGCGGGGACCTCGTAGAGAGCCCCGGACTCGTGCCGCAGTAGAACCGGCGCCGTGACCTGCGGGTCGCTCACTCTACCCTCGTGCCACCGAATTCGGCCGCATCGCGATCGGTGGCGCCAAGCAAGTCCGCTCCGCGATGGAGGTGGCCCGCGATGATCGACTGCATGATGCGGATACCGTTCCGGAGGTCCGCGTCCGAGGATAGCGCCGGGTCGCTACCCAGAATCTGATTGAACTGCTCCACCTCGCTCGGCGGCATGTTGGCGCCGGTGCGGTCGCGTCCGAAGGCATCGCGGAGATTGGTGACGTAGGCGCGTAGGTCACGGCCCTCCTGCGAGAGCAGCATCCGCGGGAATAGGCCGGTGGCGCCGAAGCCGGGGATATCCTCGCTCGCATCGCCCGGAAGGTGGGTCGTCACGAGGTCTAGAGCAGACTGCAAGTCCTCCAGCGAGGCCCGCTCGGTGCCGCTGATAGGGGCGTGCGCCGGAGGGTTCGCGTATGGCGCAGAGCCCACCGGGAACGAGGCGTGTGCGGCATCGGCCGGAGACATGCCGCCTTCAATGGCCGCCTGGAACGCCTGCCACTGCGTGTGTGTCACGGGGGCCGGAGCGCGGGTGCCACCCGACGCGCGACGACGAGCCAGCGCATCGTCAGCCGCAGCCGCTGCGCGAGCGCGGTCCGCCTGTGCTGCCCGTAGGTCCATCTGCGACTGCTGGTCCAGCGCCGCCCGCCACCGCTCCGAGGCCGCTGCGTCCATCTGCGCGCGCACTTCCTCCGCGTGATTCCGCGCCTCGTCGTCTGCGAGATAGGCTTCGTGCTCCTGCACCTGTAGCGCGGCCTGCTGGAGCATCGCGGCGTGTGCGGCTTCGTCAGCGGCTCCGCGGTCCGAGAACTCCTGACGCATGATGCCCACCATGTTGCCCTGGAGGTCAGCGGCTGCACGGCCCGACTCGATCTCCGAGCGCTGGGCGTCGATGTCCTGCTCCACGGCTCGGTTGATCTGCTCTAGCGCTCCGTTGGTGGACTGCCCCGTCAGAGCGTTGCCGATGGCGCCGAGAGCAACGGCGATGGTCGCCCCCACCGTACCGGCGGCCCCCACATCACGGAACCATCGGCCCGGTTCGATCCGAGCATCGGCTACGCGCGCGATGGCGTTCTGATAGGCGCGGGTCGCCCCTGCCACTGCGCGCTGCCGGTCCTGCTCTGTCTGCTGGCGCTGCTGCTCTGCCTGCGCCTCGATGTGCTGCTGAGTCTGCGCGGCCTTGGCTGCGAGGCCGGCCCGCTGGCTCTCCACGAGCATCTGACGCCCAGGGAGGTCGAGCTGCCCACCGTCTCGCGGGTCACGAGCGAGCCCGGCGATCGTTTGGTCGAATCCCGCCTGAGCCTCTGGCGTTCCCGCTAGCTGCTCTACGAACTGCGGAGCGGTCATCGGAGCAGGAGCCACCGGACGGCCGCCTGGACCGCGCATCGACCGACGCGGAGCGACTGGCGCCGCCGCTTGTGCCTCGGACACCGGGACAGCCGTAGGCGTGCCATCCGGTAGCGTGCCGGGCGTGTAGTCAGCCGCAGCGGTGCTAGGCGAAACAGCGCTGTAAAGAGCCTCGGTCGCGGGCGATAGGGCCGCTTGTACCTCTGGGGAGGCCGTGCCCTCCCACGCTGCCGTAGCCGCATCGCGCACGGCCGGTAGCGCTCCGCTCACACGCTCGGACAGGATGGGCACATCACGCTCACCCATCGCCGGACGACCCGGGCCACCGGCCATCTCCTCGCGCAACCGAGCCATGTCAACGGGACCCTGCCGTCCCATCACCGACGCGCCAGAGGCGTCTGTTGTCACGGTGGCGCCATCCGGGAACGTGCGGGTTCCGGCGCCGGTCTCCGTGTGACGAAGCGCCTCGATACGGGCTGCTTCTGCCGCTTGGGCGCGAGCGCGCGCCTCAGCCTCGAACGCGCGCGGATCCGTAGTTGTGACGCGGACCGTTCGGCCGCCTGGGTATGTACGCGTAACAATCCCATACTGATCAGGGTCGCTCACCGTGTACCCGAGCTGACGGTCAAGGGCTTCCGCCTGAGCGGCCTCCTCCGCCTCGAAACCTCGAATGCGGGCGAGACGCTCGGCCTCGACCCGCGCGGCCTGCGCCGTTCGCATCGCGTCGCGCGAGCGCTGCATCTCAGGCGTGAGGACGGGCGCCGCGACTGGCGACGGCGCTGGGGGGCGAGCCAGCAGAGGCGGAACCCCCTCCACGGGAGGCTGCGGCGGACGAACCGGAATGCGTGCGCCAGGCGGATGTGCCACAACCATAGGGCCGTCCGTCGGATGACTCATAACAGAGTACCCGTCGAAATGCTGGATAGGCATCCCGTTCGCGTCGGCGATCGACTGTAGCTCCTCCGGGTCCATCAGACCGACACCCACTGGTTGGTGGTCGGGTCCCAGCGCATCCCAGGAGGAGCCGTCATGCCTTGGGCGGAGAACCCGCCAGAGCCGATGCCTACCTGAGGCGTCTGAGCAGAGGCCATAGGAGCGGCCTGCGGGATGCCCTGGCCGCTCTGCGGGCTCAGGAGCGTGGAGCCCGGCGGCATGGCGGTCTGACCGCCGAGGATGCCACCGAGGCCCCCAGGAGCGCCGCCAATGGCTCCGCCGAGTCGGCTAGCAGCACCGCCGCCGCCGAGCGCCCCGAACGCAGGCACCGCCATCCCGAGTACCTGGCCGCCTGCTCCGATGAGACCACCGAGCATCTGTTGCGCCCACTGGCCTTGATGCTGTCGGGCCTGTAGCTCCTGGGCCGCCTGCTGCGCCGACAGTTGCGCCTGCTGCTGCACGCCCTGAGACGCGATGCGCTGGACGGCATCCGCTCCACCCTGAGCCCCAACGCGTCCGGCGAGGAACGGGTTACCGCCACCCATGGCAGATGTCGCACCAGATGCCGCCGCACGACGGGCCTCTGCCTCGTGGCCCTGGATCTGAGCGCCTAGCGCCCCCGTCTGGGCTCCGTACAGCCGCTGACGGTCGATGGACGTAGGATTGCCAAGGGCTCCGTAAAGCCCCTCTAGCGCGCCGCCTGTGCCTACGAATGCCATGGCTACTTCCTCGCTGCGGCAGGGAGCCGCTTGTACGCGCCACGCTTGACGCCCACCTCTAGTGTTACACCAATGAGGTCGAAGCCGCGACCCGTATCTAGCTTTGCGTCGTCGGTCTCTGCGATGTTGAACTGGATCGCCTCGCACTTCTGCGTCAGCGGCTTGACCGACAGCTCAATCCTACCAGACGAGTCCTGTAGCGCTGCCAGGTCCGCTGGAGACCATGCGCGTGTCACGTCCAGCGCGGACGTATAGTCGGCCGAACACGTGATGGTGATACCGGTGCCGGTGTTGGCGTCTCCGTAGTGCTTGAACACGAACACGGCTCGCCAGACCCGGCCGTAGCCGGCGATCCCGTTGAGCTTGACCCACGACGACTGCATGGACTGCTGAAACGGCGCATACGTCCAGACGTACGGCGTCTCTTTGTAAATGTCCGAGCCGTTGGAGGTATGGAAGCAATCGAACCACTCCACCCCGCCCACGTTGGCGTTGAAGGCCACCGGCAGCACGGTCACGCTACGGCGGGTCCACCGGTTCAATCGGTAGTTCCAGGCGAGGCCCAGCCCCGCGTTGGACGACCTGGCTGTCTTGGTCGCGAACCTGACCTCGGTCTCGCTCGGTATGATGCACGAGCTAACGACGATGCGGCTCACGCCGTCCGAAGACGCAGGCGTGAGTTGATCCATAACGGGCGCGCCGATGAAGTTGTAGGTCAGGTCACGGCCTAGGACCATAAACCCGCGCTCGCTGTGGAAGATGATGCCGAACGGACCTTCGACCACGCTCTCGACCGAGTCGCATCCAACGTCAGACGACACCAGCCGCGGAGTACGTAGGGAGCTGCTATTGCCGGAGGCGTCGCCACCGTCGCCTTCGATCACGAACACCTTGGTCCGCTTGAAGACGACCACCTTGTCGTCGATGGCTGCGATAGCCACAGAGGGACCGCCATCCTGAGGCACCCTCACGCGTAGCGTGTCAGACCATTCGGGCGCGTAACCAAGCGCGATGGGCTTGGTGTACCAGACATCTAGGCGGTCCTCGCCGCTCAGGCCCCAAAGACGAGACTGCGTAGAGCAGATGGAGAGCAGCGCCGGGCTAGGCGTGGCCGCCAGCCCGGAACCTGCGAGCGCGGTGGTGTACAACTGGCGAGGCGTCGCGTTGCGCGGGTCCTTGGCATCCCACGTAGCCGTCACGCCAACGGAATAGGCGAGTGGCGTTCCGCCGTTGGTCAGCGCCACATACACACGGCCTTCGTCGACAGTGGTATCCGGTACAGGCGTCACGATGCCGAGGAGCCGGAAGTCCCCCGGCGCATCGTATGGCGCCGCGTACACCTCGATCTCCGGGGTGGTGCCGCGCTCTCCGAGTAGCCCCATCGGTCGCCACGGCTCGAACACGAGCTTGGCCGCTTCGCCACCACCGCCAACCAGCTCCGCGTAAAGCGCGTAGTACACGGACGACGGCGCAGACCGATGCAGAGCGCCGCGGGCATCCACGTAGCGCCACACGACGCAAAACCCCCATTGCTTGTTGGGGTTCGGGCCACCACCCCACGGTGTGCCTGTCGTGTCGATGTGGCTGCCCGCGCCGACCGGATAGGCATTGCCGACGCTAGCCGCGTCCGAGCCGCTGATCTCCAGCCACTGCGGAGCCTCTGGCGTCATCTCCACATGCTCGTTGCCGTCGATGCTGCTGGTGCCGTGACCGCAGCCGATGATCCGCAGCGCCTGAGCGTTGACGTTGCGGGCCGGGGTAGTCGTGTGCGGCCAGCACTGCGCGATGTCCACGCCGCGCTTGAACGTGCCCAGTGTCCCGCCGAGGAAATCAGCCATGCGGGCCGGGTACGCGGTGACTAGTCGCGGGTCAGTAGCTGACGGGTCATATGCCATGTGCGGCAGGTGCGAGGTGCCGGTAGACACGACAGGGGTGCCTACTGCGGCGTTTCCAAGAAGCTCTATCGCATCCTGACCGTAACGACCCACCGCCGCGAGCTGCATGGCGTTGTGCGTGTCGACGTAGGCGCGCACCACATAGGCAACCGGCGCGGCGCGGAACGCGGACACGGTCGGTGTCGTTGTGGTGGGGTCCTGATCTGCCGTGTAGTACGCGGACTCATGAGAGACAGCGAAGTAGCAGCATGCCGTACGGGTGATGAACGGCGAGCAGTGGCCGGCGATAGCAATCCCACCGAGGACGTTCACACCGTCGTACAGAACGGCGAACGCCGTATCGAGCACGGCCACCTGAGCGCCCATCGGACCAGCGAGAGCGGTGCCGTGCGGCCCAGCGGTAGACCGGGCAATAAGCATCCTACCAGTGGCGTCGAAAAGGCCGATGGTGGCACGGAAGAACTGCCCCGCGTACCTGCCACTCGGAGGTGCTGTAAAAGGCGTGATGACTGTGCCAACGCCACCGAACGTGTCTGCGAAGTGCTGGACGGTGCCCGTGCCGTCGATCACTACGATCTTGCTGATCGCGCTGTTGTGAATAACGTGCTGTGCGCCGGACATCGCGGTAAGCGCGATAGTCGCCGTCGCCGTGCCCGTGTTGTCGAGCTTCTTCGCCTGGTTCGTCGCGCCAGTGAGGTACGAGACGATCGCGTACGATGTGAGGTCTGCGCTGGTGCCTAGCGCGTACTGGTTAGACCCGCCGATGCCGATGGCATCGAGCACAATCGTCCCACCAAACGTGTACGTGCCTGCCGTGGTGTCGTACGCGGCCGACTGGATGTGCCGGGCGCCCGTGGGTAGGTCGATCCACGTCATCACGAAGTAGCGAGATGCCAGCGCCACCACGCGCGGCGCGTTGCCCACTACGGCCACCGGTGGGGCCAAGGGCCGCGGAACGTCCCCGCTGATATCCCAGAAGCCGTAATAGACTACGGGTACGGTACCCGCCGGCTTGATGACCTCCCACACGGCACAGGCGGTGTTACCGGCCACTGCCACGTCGGACTTGTTGGTCGTGTCATTGACCCTAACTAGAGGGTCAGAGACCAACCGCGACGGTCGTGGGGCAGACGCATTGACGTACGACCACGACCCGAAGATAGGGTCGCGTCGTAGTGTCCCGTCAGCGGTGAGCAGGTGCGGGACTCCATCCATGTCGACGATGGAGTTCGGAGCCTTGGCAATCGCCGCCTGGGTACCAGACCCGTGGGCCACGTCCAGCGCTACGCCGTTACGCTTGCCGATCTGCTTGTCACGCGACCAGCGGACCTCGCCGATGGAGATCCACCCCGGCGGGTCACTCGCGAAGTTGTCGTCATTGTCTGACAGGCCGTCCACGAGCGGCACCGTCACAACGCGCTTGTCTAGGCTCACGGGATAGGCCCACCGAGCAGACCGGACACCGCCGCCGCCAAGCGGTTCAACGCCGCGTCCTGCGTCGTGGGGGCAGGGCTAGCCCAATCCGTCGGCGAGCCAGCCTGATAGCTCTCGGCATCGGTAGCAGCGTCGATGGTCTGGCGCCGCGCCTGGTCCAACGCGCGGCGGACCGCCGTCTCTAGCTGGACGTGGTCTGGGTTGCCGGTAGAGACGAGGTCAATCTGAGCGGTCATGAACGAACCTGCATCCAGTCCCTACCATACCCGGCGTTCTCCGTGTCGCGCACGGTGCCCGGGTGGTCGAGGTCGGGTGTCCGTATCTGGGCCTGGATGTCGAGCAGGACGCGATCGCGCTCGTTCACAAGGTCCGTCGTCGAAGACTCCTCTTTGGTCAAGCATTTGATGGCCGCGTCGAGGACCACCCACTCCTCCCAGCCATCACCCGACCAGTAGTTGTCGCCATCGGCCACTAGGTCCACGAACGACGGGACGTAGTCTACCGTGATGACGTAGGCACCGTCAGGCGTGGGCGAGAAGAACAGTCCAACACCTCCAGCGGAAGCGTTGTTAGACTGGATGCTGAGCCGGTAGGACACCGGGAGCGCTTGCACGCCCCACGTTGACGCGTTCTCGTAGAGGGTCCGCTTCTCTGGCGTCCATCGGTCTAGCGAGCGCTGCCAGCCGTTGATGTTCGCAGCGACGTGGAGGAGCTTGTAGAATCCCGTTTCGACGCCGTCGATCTTGGACACGGCGTAGAGCGCCGTGCCCGCCACCGTGGTCAACGTGGCGCGACACATGAAGTACGCCTCGTCATAGTCCACCATCATGGCGTGCAATCGCGCGCACGACTGGTTGACAAAGCGGGTGATCTCCGCGTCGGTGACGTGGCTATCGCCCTCCATGTCCGCACGCTGCCGGACTTCGGTGCGAAGCTGTAGCAGGGTGCGGACACGGGCCATGCGGCTACCTCACTCGGTGGGACTCATCAGCGCTTCGAACATGGAGCGGAAGGCGCGAGAAACCGCTCCAGGGTCGCCCGCCTGAACCGCTGCGATGAGGTCGGCAGAGCCAGCCTCTAGCGTCATCTGCTCGGGGTCGACCACTTCTCCGAGGTCGTCTGCGTCTGGCTCGGCGGCTGCCATCTCTGGCTTGCCGCCGAGCATCGAACGCACCCGAGACTCTACAGCCTCGGGACCGGACATCAGACGCCGCCCGTACCGGTGATGGGCAGCTCCGCCCACGTGATCGACGCCGACGCGACGACGGCGGTACCGACCGCTCCAGGGGCGAGCGTCAGCACCGAGCCGGGCGGCACGACGATCGACCCGTCCACGTACTCGCGGACGATCTGGTTGGGCGTGGTGGCCGCGATGGCTGCCGCGAAGCCGACCGTTGGGAACATGCGCATGGTCGTGTGGACCAGGCCACCCGTAATGGCCGCCTGCGTGTACGCCTTGGCCGTCGAGGTGCCTGCGCGAGCCGCCTGAGGGGTCGCTGCCGAGGTCGTGGTCGCCGTGAGGGCCGCCGTGTTGCCGGCGCTCACGCACCAGTACCATGCCTGCGCGCCGTCGGTGCCAGAGATGCGTGCGATGTCGGCGAACAGCACTTCGAAGTCGTAGGTGTTGCCCACGGGGTTGTAGAGCGACAGGAACGTCGCCGCCGCCGCCGCGGGCGGGGCCACGTTGGCCGCCACGATCGTGGTGCCCGCCGTTGCCGTGCTGGTCGAAAAGACCATGTTCTTGGCCGCCATGGCCGCGAACCGTGCGCGGAAGTCCGCGTTGAGCTGCACGCCGAATCGGTCCGACTGGACCGAGAAGATCGCGCCAGCGCCGTTCGCGCTCGGGGTGCCCAGGACTACGCCAAGGCCAATGGAGGTGTCGGTGATGCTCATGATCAGGAGCCCTTTCGCGGAGTCGTGGAGTTCTTGAGGTGAATGGCGAACCGGACGGTACATCCGCTGTTCAACTCGACGGGCGTGTTGGCCGCGGAGTCGAACTGGATGTTGATGATGCCGTCGGTGTGGACGGTCTGGCTGATGATGGTCATGGTCGGCGCGATTCGCGTACCCGCATCGAGGACGATGAAGTCCACGAACAGGAGTGGCGAAGTCAGCGTGCCAGCCGAGACGTAGTTGGCTGCGCTCTGCGGATACACATCCGCTAGCGTCAGTCGATACGCCCCGACCCCGGTACGAGACAGCGTGACGCCGTTGCAGTCCTGCGCAGTGATGGCGCCGGTAGCCCCGACGTTCATGTGCGCATAGACCACGACCACGTTACGGTCTAGCGAGCCGTACTCGCTATGTACTGTGCGGTTCGCCATGGCTCAGCCGATCGTGAACACGCCGTTGAAGCCAGGCGCGTTGCAGGCGAGCTGCGCACGGTACACGCCCTGGAACTCGACCGAGTCCGCCGTCACGACGCGCAGCATGTCGAGGCCGTCGTTGTTCAGCATCTTGGGGATGCCGCCGAGCGAGTAGAGCATCCACGTGTCCAACTGGAGCACGTACATGCGTCCACGCGGGCAGTCGCGGTCTGCGTAGATGCGGCACTCCACGTCACCGAGGATGATCTCGATGGCACGGAAGCCGACCGTCGACGCGTCGAACGAGGGCGTCAGGACGTAGCGTGCACGCGTCCCAAGGCTGTTCTGGAGGTTCTTGAAGTCCTGCGTGTGCATGACGATCGTGTCGGGCATCCCGCCCTGACGCGACACCAGCTCGACCGCAGTGAGCAGCGCTTCCTCGATGGGAGTACCCGCGAGGCTCGCCGACGCACGGACGCCAGACAGACGCTGGAGGTCCGCCGTGCGGTCGACGCCGAAGAAGAGCGTGGCGCCAGGAGCCGTAGTGGGGATCCACGCGTCCAGGCCGCTCATCTTGAGGCCGAAGTCGCCCGAGACGAACAGGTAGTCGCTCGTCGCCAGGCCGGTGATCTGCGTCGACCAGTTGGCGCCGCTCGTCGTGATGGTGCCGGCGTTGCGGTCGATCGCGGTGATCTGCGCCGAGCCGGTCTTGAGCGAACCGCTGGTGCCGTCGGTCGTGGCCGCCTGGATGAACTGGCCGACCTCGAACCACACGATATCCGCCGTCTCGGCGAGCGTGAGGACGAGCGAGGCGACCGTCGAGCCCGTCGAAATCTGCCCGATGGCGCCACCACCGTTGTGGTAGAGCGCATGGACCGCAGAGCGCTTGAGCTGGCGCATGGCGCCATCGATCTCGCTCTTGGCGCCCTGGATGAACGCGCCGGGGTTCGACTTCGACCGGTCGATCACGTCACCCGTGATGCGCGCCGCCGCGTAGTCGTTGACCGTCGTGATCTGGAACGCTTTGTACTTCGACGCGCTCTGACCCGAGCTTGCGCCGAGCACGGTGCCAGCCGTCGCCGACCGGCCCTGGGGCAGGCCGTAGCGGAGCGGGACCTTGATCAACTCGCCGAGTCCGGCGGCCTTGGGGTCCTTGGGGAGGATGCCGAGAAGGGGCGAGCCCTTGTAGACTACGTCCTTGGGGTATTCGCCGTTCGGGAAAACCGTCTTGAGGACCGGCGTAAATGCCGTGATGTCCAAATCAGCCATGAGACACTCCGCGGGGCGGAGAGTCGGAAGCGCTACTTACGTCGCGCCACGAACTCCGCGGTAGCTCGTTCAAGCTCGCGGGCCTCGTGTTCCTGCCTCCGTCGGATGACGCTCACGGGATCATCTCCCTGAACCGTCCCCGCAGGGGCTGCCGGAGCAGCGGGCATCGCGGACTCTTGCGAGAGTCGGCCTGTAAGTGTCGTCGGACCACCCGACCCACTCACGTTGCCCGCTGTGTCTCCAGGGCTGCTAACTGACGGTGTCTTCGGTTCCACCTGGCCGGTGGGGGCGAGCGCTTTCTGTCTACGCTCCAGCCTGGTCTTTAGCCAGGACTCCATCTCTGCGGACGCCGCGTCGAACGTGAGCGCCGTAGGACGCTTATCCATATCACGGAGCGTATTGCGAATCAAGTCGGGATCGTCTTCCCACTCGATTGCCAGTAGCGGGAACTTCTCTCCAGCCGTCTTGATGTGCTCTGCCCACGTCGCTTCGATGCCCGTCCAGCGCTCCGCTACAGCCTTCTCGTGGTCGGCCTTCTGGCGTGCTTCCAGCTTGGCTAGGATGGCCTCCTCGGTGACCGGAGGCGGTGCGGCGGGTGCTGCGGGCCGCTTGGCAGACAACTTGTGCTGAGTGAGGCGCTTGTAGATGTCCGGGAACTCGCTCTCGATCTTGGAATAGTCCCCATCGTTGTACGCCTTCCGGAGAGCCTCCATCCCAGCAGAAGTGCCCTTCTCGCGCTCGGCTAGCTGCGCTTCCTTGGCCGCCACTTCCTTGGCGCGCGCTTCCACGCCTTGGCGCTCTCGCGTGAGGCGCTTCTCGGCGGCGGTGATGGCCGACCAGTCCTTGACGCCCGGGGCCGGCTTGGGCGCCTCGGGCTTCTTGACTTCTGCTGTCTCCGGCGTCTTAGCCGGCTCGGTGGGCGCCTGCACGGGTGCGGCGCCGTTGGTCGCGGGGGCAACGGTCTCGGTCGTGGCTTCGCTCATTCTTCCTCGGGTCTTGGGTCAGGCCGCCATCGGCATGGGTGCAGGTGGCGCGACAGGTGGGCCAGCAGGGGCAGGCATCGGCATCCCAGGCGGCGGGCCTACGGGGGCTTGCGGGCCTGGCTGAGGCGCTGCTGGGGGCGGCGCGAGCATGGCCGCTGCCTCGTTCATGAAGCGGCGGAGTAGCTCCAGAGTCTTCTCGGGGGCGCCCTTCTCGCGTTCGTCGAGGTACACAGCCTGGGTGTACTGCACGCACACTTGGAGGTTGTCGTACGCCTCGGGGGCCTGGTAGTCGCCGTCATCCAGCATGGCGCATACGCGGGCACGGACGGCTCGCAGCGGAGCGGTAGCGATGTCGCCGGCCTCTTCCAGATCGGGGATATCCGCCAGCTCCATCGCACGCTCGGGCGTGATCCAACCAGCCTTCTGCCACTCGCTGACAGTCTGGGACCGGCCGGCGGGTGTCTGGGGTAGGAGCGACTCGGGGAAGCACTGGAGGACGTACTCATCGCGCTTTAGGTTCACGTCGAGCCACTTGATGCGGATCTTCTGGTTCTTGTCCGGTACGTCGACCTCGAAGCCGGGGATCTCCTGCGCCTCGTCGATGCCACGGGCCACCACGTCCATGAACCATTGCTCATAGGCGCGACCTGGGATAATGAATCGCTCCGACTCGATGTCCGAGAACTCGCGGAGGGCCTTGCCGCTGTCCAGGCCAACGGGCTTGCGGGACTGCGCCGCGAGCTGGCTGATACCCACCTCGTCGAAGGCCCTCTGATAGAGCCGGTCGAGGTGCGCGAAGATCTCCGGGTGCACGCTCTGCTGCGGCACCACCGTGGGCGCCTGCGCCCCGGCGTTGACTGTCAGGATGGCACCAATGTCGTTGTTCAGGTGGGCCTTCGGTACGCCTGAGCCCGCCTGTAGGATGATCTTGGTTACGCCGAGCAGGTGCATGGAGCGCTGCACACGCTCTAGAAGCTTGTTGATCTCCACCTGAATCCCGGTGAGGCGTTCGGCGATGCCACGCCCCCACCAGCCGGCGATGGACTTCTCCCAGCGGAACACGGCGAACGGGAAGTTGGGCCGCTTCCACTCCTCCTGAAACAGCAGGGCACCGTCCACGGCGATGACGTGGCGGCCGTCCTTGGCGTTCGGGCCGCTCTTGAGGTGCCATGACTCGTAGACCATCACCTGATCGGTAGGTCCCTGGTCGCCCCTGACCTCTTTGGTGGCCGCGCGCTGGATGGCCTCGGCGTGCTCCGGGTACGCCTCCTTGAGGACGCTCCGGTCAACGTAGGCCCGCTGCGTCATGGTCCGCGGCTTGGCCTGGAACCCGTCTTGATCCTCGATCAGGATGTCCCAGGGCAGCACGCGCTCGTTGCCGATGGTCTTCTCGTGCTTGTCCCCGATGATCTTGCTGATGCCCGTCCCGAACGTGGCGCCGTCGCGGAAGATGGTCGGCCCCAGCTCGTAGGAGCCGGACTGGTGAAGCATGCCCTTGCCGAACTTGTTGAGCTTGGGCGCCTTGCGACGCATCTCGAAGTCGGCGCCGTTGGTGAGGAACTGAGGGGCCGGCCGGTTAGCGGCGATCTTCGCCGTCGCCGTGTCGATGCACGAGGCGATCACGTTCATCTGGAGCCGAGACTCTACAGCGGCCCAGGCGGTGAACTCCCACGGCTTGAGCCCCAAGATCTCCGCGTTGCCGTACATGCGGGCGTGACGCTGGAAGAGGCGTTCCCGGTACTTCTGTGATGGCGTCTCCTCGATGTGCTTGGCGTAGGCCACCACGGCCTTGGCAAGCTCATTCGCCCCGTCCGGTTCCGTGGGAAGGTTCCACCAACGGAGGTCTGCGCGGTCGTCGGATGCTGAGAGAAAGCCGCCGGTCATACCGTAACGCTCGCTTTCATTACCCAGCGCTCCCGTAGAACTCGCGCTCTTCTCGCTTCGCTCGCTCCTCTGGCGTCTCATCAGCGGCCACGGGTAGCTCTGGCAGCGTAGACAGCGCCGACACACCGAACGTGGCAGAGACCCCGCCCACAGAGACGGCTACAGCGCCCCAGCCCTTGAGGGTCTGGATGGCGCGCAGTGCATGGCCGTAGGGGTCGCTACCATCGCTCATAGCCGGGGACATCCTCGACACGGCGATCGGCTGCCTCAGCCTCTGCCGCACGTTGCGCCCACCAGTCTGGCGATTGATACTCCGGCTCTACAGCCACGCGTTCGGATCTGTGCGCCTGCGAGTGACGCCAGCCGTACAGTACCGCATCAGCGCAGTGGTTCGCAAGGCCTTTGGCCTCGTCTAGCCCCGACTTGTCGTAGACCAGTGACGCCCACTCGGTAGCCACCGCATCGCACATGCCCTTGATGAGCCGGCACTCCCCTCGCTCCAAGGCACCGTTGAGTAGGCGTCGGTTAGCCCGCTTCTCGCTCTTCTCGGCTGCGATGATGGGCAGGCCATACCGGACGCGCAGCTCGTTGCCATAGGCGTGACCTAGGGCGCCCTCGTCGATAATGCACACCAGTTCCGGGCCATGCTCGGCGATCTCAGCTTGGAACCGCTCGGCCAGCGTCGCCGGGATGATGCCCGCCTCCTTGGTCGCCTCCTCCACGAACGTGTGCGGGTGGTTCTCGTGCCATGCGAGCTGGGCGAAGCCGGTGGTGGGCTTGACCTCGGAGGCTCCAAGGTCGGCGATGAACGCCCGGTGCCAGCCCTGTGGGCTCAGTGGCCGACCGTTGGGGTCGTGGGTGGGCAGAGCCTCCACGTCGTGCTTGGCGTCGTGGCGGTAGACTCGTTGGCCATCGTCCAAGATCCACAGGCCGTGTTCGAGTTGGTCTCTCGTCGTCTGATCGAGCTGGGCAAGCGACTTGAGGTAATCCTCCATGTCGTTGTAGGGGTTGTCCTTGCCGAACGCCTGGACGAAGGGCCGCTCGCGGTTCCGCGGCTCTATGAACCTGGCCTTGACCCAAGCATGCCCGATGTCGCCCGGGTTGGTAGCCGCCCGCATCCGGATAGGCACGTCCGAGCCAGACCGACGGCGCAGACGCGAAAACATGTAGGTGTACATACTCTCGGTGAAGGTCGTTACCTCGTCGATGCCGATGAACTGGAACTCGGCGGACTTGTAGCGGAGCCGGTCGTCCTCGTGGTCGCAGTACCCGAAGGTGAGTCTGGCGCCGCTGGGGAAGGTGAAGCGATGGTCCGACCCGTTCCAGTGGATGCCTGGCACTTCGTCCAGCCACTGGTGCGCGCGGAACATGATCGAGCCGTCAAGGCTTAGGTCGGCGAACGTCCGACGCATCAGCATCGCGGAGTAGTCCGGCCGGTCCACGTACTGCAACGCCGCCATTAGGAGCGCGTCAGACTTGCCGCCGCCAGCCGCACCGCCGTACAGAGCCTCCCGCTCTTGGAGGGCTAGGAACGCCCTCTGGCGCCTCGTGGGCTCGTGGGGACAGAACGGGATGGAGACCAACAGGTCAGCCCGTAGGCGCTCTAGGTCGGCTTCAACGTCCACTGAACCGGTGTCCAGTCGTTGCGTCAGGCTCGACCGTCGCTACACCAGAAGCATGCGCTACCTGATGCTCGCTCTGCTCGTCGGTTGCTCGCCCGCCTCGGTCCATCCTGACTACCTCGCTCCATGCGCTGGGGATGCTGCTGGTCCTGACGACGGCGTCTCTACGTGCTCGCCGGGGCTCACATGCAGAGTGACCGCGGGCGGCTCGTGGTGCACAGTCAACTGTTCGGCGGACTCTGATTGCGGGGACCACGCTTCTTGCCGGGCGTGGGGCTGCTGGTACGAGTGTCAGCAAGCGTCGGATTGCCCTCTGAGCTTGCCGTGTCACCCGGGGCACTGCGGGAACTGGTAGGCCACTCGATGCTGCGGACCTGAGCCCAGGGCACGAAGGTCGACTCCTCCACAGCCGTCACGATGACACCGTGCGGCCCTTCCACGATGGTGGCCTGAGCGTCTGAGATGCTCACCAGCTCGTCGTATGCGGCGCTGCCAGGCCGGCGGACGCGGATGCTGTGGAGGAGCCGCAGGATCATCACTCCACCATCGCAGACAGAGGGTTGTACGTTAGCGAGAACTTGCGGCCCAGGTGCTCCCCGGCAGGCGTCATGTGGGACGCCTCGCATGTCCCACCACCGAGCGAGAGCGTCTGCACGAGCATCGTAGCGAGCCCTAGCCTACGCCTCTCGGGTCTGACGTGCACGTAGTGGACTACGGAGCCACGGCCGCATGCGAACCCGAGCAGGTGGTCGGTGTCATCAGGAACGCAGGCTACGACCGTCGAGCCGTGCTCCATCGCGTGCTTGATGACCGCCGTCTGCTGTCGGCGGTAGCGTGGCCATGGGAGCTGATGACGCCACGTGCCCTTGGGAGCTGCATTCTTGTAGCTCTCCAGCCATGAGCCGATGACGAAGGCCGTGTCACGGTCCTCTGCTGGACGTAGGAGGCAGGGGAACGGGATGGTCACCGCTTGGCCTTGCGCTCTCGCTTCCGCCTCGCGCGCTCCAGCCGCTCTGCTGACCCTGGCTCCGCCTTCTCCGCGGCCTCCAGCGTGGCCACCGCATCCAGCGCCGCTTGAGGGTCAGCGGCTGGAGCGCGTTCGATGAGGTCGGCAATCCAGGCCCGCATCAGTGTCTCCGGCCCGCTGCCTTGAGCTTGCGTAGCTGCGTCTTCACGTCGAGCTTAGTCTCCGTGTCGATCAGGCCCGTCTCGGCCGGCTTGGGCGGTAGCGCTGCCTCGTGCTCCTCGTCGCCCTCGATGGTGGCAAGGATGGCGCTCGACGGTAGCAGCGCATAGGCCCCCGAGGCGTCCGTATGGACGTGCCAGCCCTGCGATGCGTCGATCATGATGATGTCACCGGGGACCACTGGCATGGGCTCCCGGACCATTTCACCGCCTAGTTGGACGATGCGGCCAGGCCCCACGTCGATCACCTTCGCCCGCGGGTTGCTCTCCTGATAGTCGTCGGGGAGGTCGATGGCCCCGATCTTCTTCCGCTGGATGAGCTGGCACAGGATCAGGTCGCGGTGTGGCTTGTAGCTAACGGGCATCTACTCTCCCTTTCGTTGTCGGATCTCGTCTAGGTCCGCGGCCGTCTCCGCCGCGATCGTCTGTAGCCTGGCAAGCTCGGCGGCTATCTCTGCCGGGCTCCGCTGTACACGAGGAATCAGGGGAGCGCCATCCTTGCCGGTAAGCTCCTGCTTGACCTCAGCCTCAGCCTTGGGCGGCTTGAACAGGTCCCGGCGCTTTCGTTCGAGGAGCCAGGCTTCACGCTTCCAGTCGAAGGTGTTTACTTCCATCCGAGCGAGCAGGTTCTCTTCCGACTCGGCCTGAGCCTCATGCACGTCAGCAGCGACCTCAGGGTCACGAGCCATCGCATGGTAGAGACCTCGCTCAGTCACCCGCTCACGCTCACAGGCATGACGAAGGAATGAGCCCTTCCTGATGCGGTCGCAGATGGCCTTGACCTTCTCAGGAGTGAACTTGTAGGGACCCCTTGCGGAATCCTCTTCCTCGCGTGACCCTGACATTTCGTCGTTGTTTGACATTTTGTCAGAGGCCATAGAGCGAGCGTTCCACGAACTCGCGGTGGGCGTCCGTGGCGTTCTGTAGCGCAGTCTCGGCCTGCTGCTCGGCTGGCGTGAGCTTAGCCCATCGCCCTGCTGCTAACTCTCTGGCTCGGGTCATCTCAGCGGCACGAGCGGCCTGGTACGCCCCGGTAGGCCCATCACAGGCAGGGCACTCGTGCTCGCAGCACCCGCAGATGTCCGAGACCATGCCCGAGCCTCCGCACTCGTCGCAGGTAGTCTCCGTTTCCTTGGGACGGGAGGTCATACGATACCCAGGAAGGCACGCTCCAGCACCTTCGCGGTTAGGGCGGCCTTCTCAGCCCGGAGAGAGCGTAGCTCGGCGAGGAGTCGGTGCATGCCGACTCGGACAGGGGCGCGCGCCTCAGCCTCCCATCCAGCCAGTTCTTCGTCTGTGAGGGGGCCTTGGGTCATCGCGGGACCCGGTTGTTTAGCTCCAGGTGAGCCGCTTCGGTGTCGTTGATCTCGTCCTGCGTGGGAACGGCCGCCAGCCCATACGAGGCCATCAGGGCTACCGCCTGCATGCGAGCGATGAGCGCCACGAGGTCCCCGGTCTGCATGTCCTTGATGACGGTGCGTTCCATGTCTGAGTCTCCACTCTAGCGCGGTTGTATGGTTAGGGCGAGTCGGTAGGCGGCTTGCGCTGCCCGTTCTAGAAGAGGGCGCCTTGAGCCTTCTCGTACTCCAAGCCCTGCGGGGTCTGTGACTTGCGGACGGCGAGAGGCGTAGATCCAAGCATGTGGACGCCTCGGAGCGGCGGGTAGCCCCAGACAAACCACGCATAGGTGCTCGCGTCGGTCCCGATCCCGTCGAAGCTGGGGCGGTCGGGCAGAATGAACAGGGCCGGGTTAGCGCCCACGGTACGGAAGAAGTCCACGCGCTCGTCGGACCCTAGGAAGCCAACCCGGAGGAGCATGGCCACCACGTCAGCATGGGCGAGGCACTTCCGGATGATCTCCTCGGCCAGGTTGTATGGCGGGTTCCCGATAGCCAGCTGGTAGCGCCGCGTCGGCTGCCACGTGCGGAAGTCGGCGCCCTCGTAGAGGTGGGCGAAGGCGGCAGGCTCGCGCACGGCGTTCTTGCGGACCTCGACCCCGGTCCACTTCGGCGGAGCTAGTCGCTTGCCCATCCAGTCGACGCAGGCGGCCACCACGGCACCGTCCCCACAGGTGGGCTCTAGCGCCTCGTTGATGTCCAGAAGCCCTGGAGCGGCCTCCAGGAGGCGCGTAACGCACCAGGCAGGCGTGGGGTAGAAGTCGAAGTCCCCGCCGTCGTGACGGCCTCGGCCCTTCGCACTCATTGCCCGTCCTCGGATGTGATGGTCATGGAAACCTACGGCGCGTCGGGTGAGCAGTATCGAACTTCTCCGGCCATCGCTTGTCGCGCAGGTCCACAGACATGAGCGGGTCGCAGAAGAAGACCACGAGCCTTTCACTGCCCGGTCCGAGGCGCTCAAAGAGGCTCGCGGCCCGCGCTGAACACGTCGGGTCGGCGAGCAGGTCATCCAACGTGATGGTCATGGCTTCCGCTTCTGTCTCAGGTGCCATGGTAGCTCTTGTTCGTCTGGGCATTCTCCGTAGTCACCGGAGGATCGGGGCTTGGTGAGAGGGGGCGGCTGGAGGTCTGCCCGTCCGACGTACGCCTCACGGGTCAGGGCCTTGCTCACGGCGTTGTGACGCTTGTGCCGGATGGCGGCGTCGATGTGACGGCGGCCTGTCACCGGCGGACGACCTGGCTCGATCGGCCCGCTGGGCTCACGCCATGCCCCGTGGCCCACCTTCACGCGCGCGATTCGCTCGGGCATGGGGCCACCTGGCTGCACGTAGTCCAGATTGAACCGATACGGCACCGGCACGCCCTCGTAGTTGCGCTTCCTAGCCACGCGTAGCCCTCTCCTCCGCATCACACATGCGCTCAAGCAGAACCTCCCCAGAGCGGGTCAGCGGGCCACGGTCCAGGTACTCCCGGAGTACGACCCCAAGAGCAAGGGTAGCCTTTCGTAGCTCCTGTGAGCCTCTGAGAGCCGCCTCTATCCGGTCGAGGGACTCACGGGCGCTGAGAACGTCAGGGCCGGCCTGTGGCGAATGGAGAGCTAGCCGGACCCTTGCAAGGTCGTCGGCTAGTGGCTTGGGGAGGGCGGTCACCGGTTAACCAGCCCGCGCAAGATGGCGTCGAAGAGTTCCGGCGTGCGGCCATTGAGGTTGCTCATCTTCGACGCCGTGTACTTCTTCGCATACTCCGCCACGCCAGAGGCCACGCCGTCCTCGCACGCGAACACGAGCTTGGCCTTGCGCTTCTCCAACTCGGCAAGGACGGCCGGCATCACTTCCGCTTCGATGTACGAGGCCACCGCCTTGACAACGGCCTGCTTGATCTCCGCGTCTAGCTTGCGGGTCAACTCTGACGCCATTTTGCGCGTTACCTGTGCCCGCACCTGTTCGGCTAGCGCGTCTAGTTCCGGCGGCGTCATCGCCCACCGTCCGGAAGGTCATCGCAAAAGCGGCCGCACGACTTCATCACCTCCTCTACCAGCGCCTCCCCTTGGATCCTCTCCTCTCGGGTACGTGCCCCTCTCACTGCTCGCATGGCTGCTACGAGACGATCGAGGAGGTCAACGGCGTGCGGCTCGTGGTGTAGCTCTCTCTCGTAGAGGCGGACGGCTACCACTGCCAGAGCGAGGGCCGGGGCGTGGTCTACGTTTTTGTCGTGGCTAGGCCCGAGGCTCACCTTGCGCTTGTCGTTCTCGGGCCAGGAGTCGTAGGCCCGGATTTGGTCCAGTAGCCTTGCGTGCATGTATTGCAGATGCCGGAGAGCGTCGGCGGGCTTCTGGTGGGAGGTCATCGCGAGGGCACCTTGAGCCGGTACTCGTTGGCGATGTACATGAGACCCTTCCGCATCTTGGCGGTGAACACGGTGCCCTTCTGCTCGCCGTCGTCGTGCAGCGATTGCATGTTGCGTATTAGGTCGCCGCGCGGGAACACGCGGAGCACTTTGGCGAATACCGGCGTGGGTACGCTTAGGATTACACCCTCCATATCCTCGGTGTAGAGGCTATCCGGGATGCACACGCCTGCCGCGCAACGGGCGCCCATGGGCCCACGGTACATGCAATAGCCATCCTTGATGCTCTGCGGCTTCTTGTCCCGCACGAACCACCGCCAGACCTTGTTGAACGCCTCTTGCTTCGTGAGTCGCTTGATCTTCTTACTCATCTTCTTCGCCTTCCTTCGTCTCCAGCCATGCCACCAGACACTTGAGAGCGGCCTCCAACATCGCGATACGAGTAGCCATGCGGGCCGGGTTGAGGCGGTCCGGCTCAGCGTCATAGCACTCGGGAATGTACCCGAGACGGTGCCAGTCCATGTGAGCCGCGTGCGTCAGCGGGACGCAATAGAAGTCGGATACCTTCTCGGACATGCCGCGCGAGATACCCTTGCTGGAGTAGTGGTGCGCGTCTTCCGCCATGGCACCCGTCACGGCGCAGCCCTGCATGATCACATGCTTTCGGTACGCTTGGGAGCGGGTGGGCTTGGGGGCCTTGGGTTGCGGTGCGAAGTCCCTCGGTGGGTTCCTCTTCATGGCTGCGTTAGCCTTCCTCACGGCATGGCTGGACAGGTCCACCACGCCCACGTCTCGCGGGATGACCTCTTCCGGCTCTTCGGTGTCCATCGGAGGAGGGGCCATCACTAGACGCTGAGCCCTTGCCGCTGCTTGCTGGGCTCCTCGGTCTGGTCTGGTCTCTTCACGAGAGGGGCGGACGTGGGAGGGCTTGACGCTGTGGAGGATGGTCCCAGCCCGAACCGAGATTAGACGGCCGACGAAGCCGTCCACCACGCCAGGACGCCAGCCACCGAGGCCAGCGGTAGGCTTGAACTCGCAAGCCTGGCCGATCCGGAGGGCGGTCACAGGTGCACCCCGCATGCACGCAGCACGTAGACAGCCAGCCACACCATGCCGCAGAACGCGGCTACCTTGATGGTCAGGACGAGGATGACCGCCGTGCATCCGATGCCGGCCTTGAGCCCTTCGTCTGCCATGGCCTTAGACCCCCTTCGCCGTCAGCTCGTAGACCGCATCCCGCTTGCGGCCGGGCGAGAGCGTACGCGTCACCTCACCATCGGTCACGAGTCGGAACAGGGCCCCGCTCGCAGCGCCACGGGAGACCTTGGCGACCACCGAGACCTCACCCGCCGTCATGGCTCCCAGGCGACGCAGGGCAGCGCGCACCGCGGGGCGGCTACCCACTCGGCCCTTGTCGGTCGGAGCGGGCGCCAGCGTCTGCACGGGGGCCTTCCCACCCAGCACCGCCAGAGCCTCCTCCGTCTCTGCTACGAGCGCTTGGGCGGCCTTGTGCTCTGCCTCCAAGATGGCCCGTAGGGCGGTCTGCTTGTTGGCGATGTCGCGCTGGAGTTCCTCGATCTTCGGGTTCTTCATGTGTCTCTGTCCTTCCTTCACTACCGGGTACCGACCTCGGAATCAGTCCGGGTCGGCCTCTGGAGATGGCGGGGTTCGAACCCGCAACCACGCTCGCGCGTATCGTCTGGCCCTCGCTCGGGTAGCTACCCCCTCGTCCGACCAGCCGCGGTCACAGCGTCCCGTGACCCGAGCACGTCCACTCGTGCTGCATCCCCTTACTCGTCTTGGTCCGCAAGCACGTCTTGCAGTGACCGTGCACGCTCGGCGCGGATCGTCAGCCTGTGGTGACGCGCATGGTCCACGCGGAGGACGACGGCGCGTAGCGCACGCTCGCTCGCCTCGTCCATGGACACCACGTCGCCGTCCTCGCGTTCGATCTTTGGCGACGGGCACACCTCGTTCACCCACCGCACGACCGCCTTGGCATCCGGCAGCCGCTTCATTCCCCAGATCAGCCGCGTGTTACTCGGCACGTGCGCGATGCTGAAACCGATGGAGTGCTCTGGACCGCGCGTCTTGTAACGGTGGGTGTACACGTCCGTTTCGTTGACCACCCACTCCCCCTTTCTGTACCGCTCCGGGCCCACCGTCGGTTCCATCTCAAGCCGCCTTTCCGTGGTTCTTGCCACCGCATGAACAGTCGCAGGTGTGACCCTTGGCGCCGGTGCAGATGGCCGAGCAGACGACCTCAGCACAGAAGAATCCTTTGAGGAGCTTCGCGTCCATCTGACGGTCCGGGATGCAGCAAGTCACGTGCGGTGTCTTGTTGACCACCGGAACAGCCTCGCCAGCCTCAAGCCGAAGATGAGCCTTGCACGCCTTGCAGTTGAGGATCCACGTCGACTTGAGCGGGCGGACATACTGAGCGGTCCAGGTCGGCTGCGTGTTCATCGTCGTCGGCATGAGTAGAATCTACACCGCTTCAGACTTTCCGCAAGCGATAATCACAACTATTTCACAAGTCGACGAAACCACACGTGTTCTAGTCGGGGTCGATGGCACTCAAGAACGCGTTGGCCGTCCCTCCGCACGGAACCTCCACCCACATCCCAGACTCTAGCGCCGTTTCCAGGCGTGCCCGGTCGCAAACACGTCCGAACCATCTCGTAGGGTACCCCTCGCATGGAGGAGCCTGGGTACCAGTTAGGAGGGATACGGCGTGATCGTGTAGCCGCATCCAGTCCTGGGAGAAGTGAGCGGCCGGGAGCCTCCAGGGCCAGCCGGGCGGGCTGTGATGGATGGGGCCCACGGGCAAGCCCAGCACCCACGCACGCCCGGTGTTCCCTGCTGCGAGGTTGGGCATCACACGCCGGAGGGCTGCGGCGAACGTCTCGCCCTCGTGGCGTCGGTTGGTCACGACTTGGAAGATGCCGCCGAGGTCCCCCAGGGCTCTCCAGTCGGCTTCATGCACCGCGGCCTGCGCCAGCATCAGTGCCGACGTGTGCGACCACCTGGGCCGTCCTGGTGCTTGGGCGAGAGCAGGGGAAGGCTCAGCTCCACAGCGCCCGAGGAGCCCTGCCAGCACGAAGAGGGCAGCGGCTACCACAGCCACACGAGCGGTACGGGTATCTTCGTTGCGGAGGGTCATGCTCGCAGTTCTTCCAGGGTCATCATCAGCGCCACGGCTGCCGCGTCGTACTCCGCTTCGCGCGATGGCTTGGTCCTGGCCTCGGAACGCCACGAGGTCATCGCCTGGACGCCGTCAGCCACCGCTGCCTTGCTGGCATCGCGGGACCCTCCTAGCCGCAGTTTCACCTCGTGGGCCTGTACGAGTCGCGGGTACAGCCCCGCCGCCACGAGGATGCCCAGGGTAACCCCGAACGACTGCCCAAGGGCCTTGGCGCTTGCCGCGTGCTGCGCGCCTGCTGGGGCCTCGCAGACGATTCGCGGCGACTGGTCGATGGAGCCAGCGAAAGACCTCGCCTTGAGGACGGCCTCCTCCAGCCCCTCGGCGAGCATGATCACGCGTAGCGCGTCTTGGTCTGCCGCGTACATGTGCGACTTCCTCGCGTCCTTCTCGGTGCGGATGCAGCCGGCCGACAGCACCACGTCGCGGGAGCGGTCTACGATGGCCCACCCGTAGGCCGTGAGCGACGGGTCTAGTCCCAGGACGATCATGTTTCCCTCTTCTGACTTGACCTACGCGGGGGCCCCACAGGTGCGCCACCCTTCCCGTATAGCGCCGGCTCTTCTCTGGGCACCTTGCCGAACGATTGATTGAACCTCGACCGACTCTTAGCCTTGACCGGGGCAGGGGGCACATACTCACCGGCTATCGTAGCCAGGGCTCTTGCTCTTGCTGCTGTGATAGCGGCAGCGGAAGGCGAGCGCTTGGGATTGGTCATGTCTCCACCGTCATCGCATCGCTGGGTGCTCGGGGGTCAGCGGGCTTCACCGGCCATGCTCCATCTGTCGGCAGTGCAACGCATCGACCGTCTCGGCGAGCCGCTGCTCAGACCACAGCTCACGCGCCTTCCACGAGAGTGCGGCGTGAAGCACTCGCGCTTCTTGGTACGTCACCGGGGACTGTGCCCACGCCAGCGCGCACGCGCGGACGATGGCCGCTGCACACCGCGGCGCGTGGGCCTGCCAACCCTTGTACGGTCGCGCGTTCTGGCGCACGAGAGCCGCGAGGGCCTCTCGCTTCGCACGCTCGACGGTTGGCTCGCTCGCGTTCTCGCCGCCCGTGCTCTGTCGGTCCCACGTGTGCCACGTGCCGTTCGACCACACGGATGCGACGCACGCGGTGCCCCACATCAGACGATGCTCGGTGACGCCCGGCGAGGTCTGCTGGATGGTGTCGTGCCGCCACTCGACCGCCTTCGTCACTTCCCACCGCCCTTCGTCTCCGCGTCCAGTAGGGCGGAGAGGCAGTCCATGAAGTGGGCCCTGTCGCCAATGCTGGCGTGCGCTTCGCTGTTGTCGTACGCGTCGCGCGCCATCTCTTCGATCTGCGCCCTCGTCCACACCTCTCCCGGCTGGCCGGGCTGGGTGCGGGAAAGGGCGGCGTCGCGCTGGGCGGCCATCTCATTGAACAGGTACTCGAAACCTTCGAGCCTGTGCAGCTCGAACCGCAGCGCCTTCATGGCCTTGCGCGAACAGCGCTGCGCGATCGGCTTCAACGCCCGCTCGATGCGAGCACCCAGCTTCGTCGGCTCCGGCTTCACACCGAACGCCGCGAGGCGCTCCCGCTCGTCCTCTCGGATGGCCGCGTCGAAGTCGTCGAGCGCGGTATCGAGCACGTCCTGCGACGTGGCTTCGGACGCCGCCAAGGCGACCACGGTATCGCGCGCGTCGTTCGTCTTCTCGTCGCTCATGAGTCGAACCTCCGGCACTGGCCGCACGTCACCGCAGCGGGATCGTCTGTCAGTCGCGGATCTTCCGGCGCCCACACGGGGCCCGTCGTCTTGAGCCCGTAGCCTCGGCAACGCGGCTGCGAGCGCATCGCCACGTCCTCGTGCGCAGGACCGGTGAACACCGACGAGAGGCGACGATGCACCTTCGGTTCGCGAGGCTGGCTCACGACGGACATCGCCTCTCGGTACGTGAGCGGTTCGGCCTTCTTCGCCTTGGCCTCTGCGAGCATCGCGCGCATGGCCTCGCCGTACGTGGTGCCGTCACGGCGTGCGCGTGCTCGGATCTTGTCGGTCACGATCGACCTTCCTGGATCACCGGCAGCCCCGCGCTCACGACCGCACCGGCTTTCGCTCGAACGGGTCGGGCATCTCGAT
>Ga0068855_100000678_pt1 | contig 41592 bp, 31 predicted proteins | sample KBSCornC52_FD_66592 | JGI IMG/M metagenome (GOLD analysis project Ga0068855, IMG submission 66592) | Corn rhizosphere microbial communities from Kellogg Biological Station, Michigan, USA - KBS Corn C5-2 | ecosystem: Host-associated > Plants > Roots > Rhizosphere > Soil ...
CTGTACTTTTGTCAACGCCGCCGTTAATGTCGTCTTCCCGTGATCTACGTGACCTATCGTTCCTACGTTTACATTCGGCTTGCTTCGATCGAATTTTTCCTTGGACATAATTTTTGCCTCTTTGATTCAAAAAATTAAAATTACTAACATATTTATTTAATAAAACTACTTTTCTCTACTCTTAATTAATGTATCTGCCACACTAGACGGCACTTCATTATATTTAAGAAATTCCATGGTATAAGTTGCACGACCTTGTGACATAGACCGTAAAGTTGTGGCATACCCAAACATTTCTGCGAGAGGAACCTCTGCAGAGACATTTTTCCCAGAAGGCAAATCTTCCATTTGCAAAATGATTCCACGACGGCGATTCAAATCGCCAATCACATCACCCATATAATCTTCTGGAGTAACAACCTCAACCTTCATTATTGGCTCGAGAATATTGGGAGAAGCTTTTTTTGCACCATCCTTAAACGCCATCGAGCCTGCTATTTTAAACGCCATTTCGCTGGAGTCAACATCATGATACGAACCATCAAATAAAGTTACCTTCACATCAACAACCGGATAACCCGCAATAACACCATTTTCCATCTGTTCTTTGATACCTTTATCTACGGCTGGAATGTATTCTTTTGGAATCGCACCACCAACGATGGCATTAACAAATTCGTAACCAGAACCTCTTTCTTTTGGCTCAAGCTTTACCCATACATGGCCATATTGACCACGACCACCACTTTGACGAACAAATTTTCCTTCTTGATCAACAGCTCGACTAATAGTTTCTCTATAGGCAACCTGAGGCTTACCAACAGTGGCCTCAACGCTGAATTCTCGTTTCATTCGATCAACAATGATTTCAAGATGCAGCTCACCCATTCCACCAATAATCGTTTGACCGCTTTCTTCATCTGTTTGAACCCTAAATGAAGGATCTTCTTGAGCAAGCTTATTTAGTGCAATACCCATTTTTTCTTGATCTGCCTTTGTTTTTGGCTCAACAGCAACAAATATTACTGGCTCTGGAAAATCCATTTTTTCCAGAATAATCACTTTGTCAGTGTCACATAAAGTGTCACCAGTCGTTGCAAGTTTTAATCCAACAGCAGCAGCAATCTCACCAGCACGCACTTCTTTAATTTCTTCACGAGTATTTGCATGCATTAATAAAATACGACCAATTCTTTCTTTCTTTTCTTTTACAGAATTATAAATTGTATCACCGCTTCTTAATATACCAGAATAAACACGAAAATAGGTTAATGCCCCCACATAAGGATCGGTTGCAATTTTAAACGCCAACGCTGAAAATGGTTCCGAATCCGACGCTTGACGAAAAGCCTCGGTATGATTTGCATCATCCAAAACACCCTTAACAGGCGGAATATCAATTGGTGCAGGCAAATAATCAATGACGGCATCTAACATTGCTTGCACACCTTTGTTTTTAAACGCAGAGCCACAAAGAACCACAACAATTTCATTCTTTAACGTTCTCGTTCGGAGGCCTTTTTTAATCTCATCTACAGTTAACTCATGCCCTTCGAGATACTTTTCTGTTAATTCCTCTGATGACTCACCAGCAGCCTCAACAATTTTTTCACGCATTTTTTTGCATTCATCCAGCATATCTTCCGGGATATCTTTCAATTCAAAACGCATACCTTGAGTTGCATCATCCCAGTAAATCGCTTTCATTGTTATAAGGTCAACAACTCCTTTAAATTTTTCTTCTGAACCAATAGGCATTTGAATAACAACAGGATTGCCGGATAGCCGCGATGTAATCATCCCAACTACCCTGAGAAAATTAGCACCAGCTCGATCCATTTTATTCACAAAAGCCAAACGAGGAACGCCGTATTTATTTGCTTGACGCCAAACGGTTTCTGACTGAGATTCAACACCAGCTACAGCATCAAACACACAGCAAGCACCATCTAATACACGAAGCGATCGCTCTACTTCGATAGTAAAATCAACATGCCCTGGAGTATCAATAATATTTATTCTATGTTTCTTGTATTGATTCGCCATACCTGACCAATAACAGGTTGTTGCAGCAGAAGTAATTGTTATACCTCTTTCTTGTTCTTGCTCCATCCAATCCATGACAGCTGCACCTTCATGCACCTCACCAATTTTATGGGATATTCCCGTATAATAAAGCAAACGTTCAGTAGTGGTAGTTTTCCCAGCATCGATGTGAGCAATAATACCGATGTTTCTGTAATTTTCTATTGGAATCAGGCGATCAGACACGAAAATTAACTCCTTTCTTTTTCTTTATTGAAATGCGCAAATGCTTTATTTGCTTGCGCCATTCGATGAACTTCTTCTTTCTTCTTGAAAGCGTTACCACGACTTTCATTAGCGTCTAATAATTCCGCCGCAAGTCTTGCCATCATTGAAGATCCTGAACGCTCTGCCGCAGATTCAATAATCCATCGCATCGCAAGAGATTGCTTACGATGAGATCGCACCTCCATAGGGATTTGATAGGTTGATCCACCCACCCGGCGAGCCTTCACTTCTACAGTTGGGCTCACATTATCGAGCGCTTTATAAAAAATTTCTAATGCATCTGTACCTTTGGCTTTTTTTGTTATTTCGTCAAATGCGCCATAAACAATACTTTCCGCAGTGGATTTTTTTCCAGCCCGCATAACTACATTAATAAACTTCGCCACAATTTCGCTGTTATGAACGGGGTCAGCCATCAGTTTTCGTTTTGTTGCTTTACGTCTTCTTGCCATACAATAGCCTCAATAATAACCTTATTCTTTCGGACGCTTAGCGCCGTACTTTGAACGACCTTGTCTTCTTTTTTCAACACCGGCTGTATCGAGCGTACCTCGAACAATATGGTATCTAACACCGGGCAAATCTTTTACACGACCCCCACGAATGAGAACAACTGAGTGCTCTTGTAAATTATGCCCTTCTCCTCCGATATACGCCGTTACTTCATAACCGCTTGTTAATCTAACACGAGCCACTTTACGTAACGCAGAGTTTGGTTTTTTTGGAGTGGTTGTATAAACACGCGCGCAAACACCTCGACGCTGAGGAGAAGAAACCAAGTGTGGAACTTTTGATTTCCATTTTTTTCTAGCACGTGGTTGACGCTCTAACTGACGCATTGTAGGCATTAAGCAAACTCCAGTATCTTTAAGTAAAATTAATTCATTTATCGAAAAAAGAAGGGCAATTCTAAAGACCCTATTACTCGCTGTCAACACATAATATAAAAAAAAATTATTTTATAATCCAAGCCATGTTGAAGATATATCAAATACAAGCAAAAAATCGAGCAAAATAACACTCACAAAATTATGTTTTTGTATTATTTTTTATTAAGATGTTTCTTCTTAAGCTTAGTACGAGACGTATCGCTATGATAAAAATCTTGGATAATCTGCCACACTTGCTCTGCATTTTCAGCATATGAAAATAAGTTAAGATCATCCGCATCAATTACCCCTTCTTCGACCATAAAATCAAAATCGATTAATTGCCTCCAATAGGTTTTGCACACCAGTATTATTGGCATAATCTTCGTTTTTTGTGTCTGTATTAATGTTAATGCTTCGAACAGCTCATCCAGTGTTCCATATCCCCCGGGAAATACAACAAGCGCTTTTGATCGAATAAGAAAATGCATTTTTCGAATAGCAAAATAATGGAACTGAAAACATAATTCCGGAGTAATATAATGATTTGGGCCCTGCTCCATAGGTAACACAATATTAAGCCCAATACTCTTAGCGCCAACGTCATGCGCACCACGATTTGCTCCCTCCATTATTCCAGGCCCGCCGCCAGTAATAACCACGTAAGGATTACCTTCAGTATCTTTTTTTTGCGAAATCAAAGCGCCTAATTTTCTTGCTTCATTGTAATATACGCTTTTTTCCGCGATTTTATCTGCAATCTTTGCGCATTTTTGTAACTCTAAATCAGTTGGATTTTTTTCTAAGTGCGCCTGTATGAATTGTGCACGTTTTTTTGCAACCTCGGGTTCGGGTGTTCTTGCACTGCCGAAAATCACAATAGTAGACTTAATTTTTTCTTGATGCAGTGTCAACTCAGGTTTTAATAATTCTAACTGCAAACGAACAGATCTTAATTCTTTTCTTACCAGAAAAGCCTGATCCATATAAGCAAGCTGATAAGCAGAGGAACACTCTTGAGCCGACTTTCTTCGCTGCTTTTCAAGCTGTTTTAATTCTTGTTTTGCCGATCGAAAAATTCTCTTGACAGGTCTTTTCAAAACCATAATTTCACTCCATACTGTATTGCATCGAATTTTCGGAAAACACTTAAACAATGAAAAAGCTTATATCAGCCTCTATACTTTCTGCAAATTTTGCAAAATTAGGCGATGACTGCAAAAAGGTTTTAGCCGCAGGCGCTGATCGCCTGCACCTTGATATCATGGATAATCATTATGTGCCCAATTTAACCTTCGGTCCAATGATTTGCGAAGCATTAAAAAACAATGGTATCAAAGCACATTTAGATGTTCACTTAATGACAACACCCGTAGATAAATTGATTAAAGAGTTTGCTAAAGCAGGCGCAACTATTATCACCTTCCACCCTGAAGCCTCTCATCACATCGATCGCAGTTTACAACTCATCAAAGATGCAGGCTGCAAAGCGGGCTTGGCTTTAAATCCTGCAACACCTTTGTCTTACTTGGAATATGTTGTAGACAAACTAGACGAAGTGTTAATCATGTCAGTAAATCCTGGATTTGGCGGACAAAAATTTATTGATTCCAGCTTGAAAAAAATTCAATTAGCAAGGAAAATGTTACCCAAACAAGTAAGATTGGCTGTAGACGGCGGAATTAATGTCAATAATATCCAGGGGGTTTCTGAAGCCGGCGCCGATACTTTTGTTATTGGTTCTGGAATCTTTAAAGAAGCGAATTATAAAAAAACAATTACAGCGATTCGAAAAAAAATCTAATCACGACTAACCGAGAGTAATCATATGAGCCATGAGTCAACGCAACTTTATTTTCCCAAAGAAAAATATCCAACTCTTTCCGATCAAGATAGAATTATTCTTGAACAAAAAATGCTATGGGAATTATTTAAAAAAGAAAACAGAAACATACCTGAAGATATTTTTACAAAAATTTCTTCCACACAAAACAATATTGAAACACTCGAAACATTTAAACAACTTGTACACTCTGATTTTTTTAAAGCCTTTTTACACCCCTCTACAACTTATACAGACATCGGGCTTTACAATAACGGCAAATACATTAAACATTTTCTTTCTAAAGACGACATTGATCTTCTCATCAAAAATCTTCGCATTTTTTTAGCGAGCATTATCGATTCCACCTCTCAAAAAAAAGATGAGCTGGAAAAATATTATCAGGAACTGAGTCAATGCATCCCATTTAATGATTTGGTAACCACCTATAAATTATTTCAGCAAATTAATATTGCAAAGAAAAATATAAAAACGCAGTCAAAAAAAGAAGAAGAAGATGATGAAAGAAACCGGGATTGTTCCACGGTTACGCTTGAATTTATGTGTATCTACTTGGTCGGTTTAATATTTCTCGGAATTCCTACATTTGCCATCCTTGTTATAATACATCATACAGCATTACTCTTTGCCATAGCTGTAGGTTCCGCGGTTTTTGCGCTAACTTTCTGCATCACATTCGTCTTCCCTTTGATAATAACTATCGCACTCCTCACTGGGGCCTATATTGCCATCCATCAAAACCTAACAGATAAACTCAACTATTATGACAATGTTGATGCAATACTCGATGCATCAATTAATGTTTTTGAACACACGTTGGCATATAGCGAAAATGATTTTTGCTTGGAAACAACACAAATAAAAGCACGTGCTCTTCTAAACAATTATTTTTTACTTGAAAAAAATGGCAACAATTTCGAGTTATATTACTTCAGCACTCCTGATAATCCTATCCAAATTCCCCTTAGCGAAGAAAATAAAACTGAATTATCCAACATCGTTGGTGCAGATCAACTCGATTTAGACGAGTTATCTACCGCCAACAAAGAAAAACTAAAAAAAATAATCCATTTAGATTTATTATCCTTGCAGAATAAAACACAAGATAGAGATGAACTTGCAGAATTATTTCTTAGCGACAAATGTAAAGATTCTAACAGCACCACTATCAATAACATTCGAGCTGCACTTGAAAAACATCCCCGCATGTCATCTGACACGTTCTTTGATTTGGTGGAAAAAGAATTTAAAAACAGCTTGAATCAAAACATTCCTCAACGGATTTTATCCTTTATGTTTCAAGAAAATATAAAAGAAAAATTCCGACATCCGAAAATACAACAATTATATAATCTTATTAACCGTTCAAATGAGCAATTAAAAAATTCTCCTCAATTGCGAAAAAAATTTATTGGATTAATCAACGATTCGAATTTTGATTTGCGGCCCCAACAACTATCAGTAAGACTCAGTTTTTCCAAAGCGTGACGGTAACTCTTCTATAGACGATGGAATATTGTATGCAGGGTGAAGAGTGAGGTCAGTCGATTATAGGCGAAAACCGTAGAATACAAGGATCTATTTTACGCTCACAGGGATGTAGATTTGTTTTCGTTATTTCGACTGACCTCACATTTACTTATCATGCGTAAGATGAATAAACCAAAAAATTATTGACCTTTCACCCCCAACTCCGTAACATGGCCCGATGTTTTCTCATAAAATTTTACAAAATTTTGGGGTTATATTACTTTCCGTCCTATTATTCATTGGCTGCACTCCTCAATCAACTTCCGTCACGGGTGGTTTTGAAAATGTGACGGCAGGTTCGTCGTATCACAAACATCATCGCAGCCATACAAAAGATGCTCTTGCCCCGGATAACCCTGCAAGCGAAGATTATTTCAGAAACCAACCTGTTTCATCTGAAAGTGAAGATAATCTTTGGATTGCAATGAGAACTAATTTTCGGCTGGAACACTATCCAAATAGCCCAGCTGTTAAAGCACAGATTAACTGGTTCATGAATAATCAAGGATATTTAAACAGAACAGCGCGCAGGGCTGCACCGTTTATGTATTATATTTATCAAGAAACAAAAGCCCGTCATTTGCCCTCTGAATTAGTTTTACTACCCATCATTGAAAGCGCTTATAATCCTTTCGTATCTTCTTATGCCGGTGCCGCAGGACTCTGGCAGCTTGAACCTGGAACAGGAAGAACGTTTGGTTTAAGGCAAGATTTTTGGTATGACGGCAGAAAAGATGTCTCTACTTCAACAAAAGCTGCACTTAATTATCTCAGCTATCTTCAAAATTTTTTTGGCGGTGATTGGCTGCTTGCTATCGCAGCTTATGATACTGGCGAAGGCAATGTAGCTTCTGCCATCAGACGAAATGCTCGTGTAGGGCTTCCAACTGATTTTTGGTCTTTGCATTTGGCTTCTGAAACGCAAGCCTATATTCCAAAATTACTTGCGCTATCCGTCATCATTAGCAACCCCACAGCTTATGGAATTACCTTACCCACTATCAGCAATGCACCTTATTTGGGCGAAGTAGAAGTAAGCTCTCAAATGTCCCTCAATAAAGCCGCTGATCTTGCCGGTGTAAGCCTGGAAGAAGTTCAAACGCTCAATCCAGGATATAAAAAATCCACACTAGATCCACGCCAACCTTACAAATTGTTATTACCCATTGATAGAATTCCAACATTTAAACGAAATCTATTTAGCTCACCTGAAATCAGCAGCACAAGTAATACAGATAATACAGATAATTTATGGAACCGCTATAAAGTTCAACCAGGAGACTCTTGGAAAAAAATTGCAGCACGATTTGGCACAACGACAACGCTGCTACAATCTGTTAATCACTCAGAAACGGCTACCCCGCCCCCGGGGAAAATTTTATTGATTCCAGAAACAAACAATAATCAGTCCGCTTTTGCCACAGCTATTACACAAGAAGCACAAAACACTCCAATGTCAGCTTCGCACTACAATCAATCTGATACTCCACAAGATCACCAAGATGTCTTTGGAGATTATAGCCGCTTACCTGAAATTACAACTTCTACAAAACAAGACAACACCTCAAGCAAACAAAGCAAAGGCATTCATTTAAGAAAACAAACACACATTGTAAAACACGGGGAAACATTATCCAGCATTGCAAGCTTATACAAAATATCTAGCAGTGAGTTAGCTCACTGGAATAATCTCCCGTTACATCATGGATTAAAATCAGGTGAGGCGCTAACCATTTGGGAAAAAGAATATTTACGAGAACCAGATGAAAACCAACACAAGGACACCAAGAATATTCCCACTACCAGACACCATCAAACTCATCATCATATTCATCATCACAAACGACAGTGATTTTTTAAGAGAGGCCATATGTTAAATTTTTTAGTCTTTTTGTTAATAGTATTTTTAATTTGTTTTTCTGGATTTCATATATTTGTCGCATTAATGGCAGGCGCAGGTGCCGCGGCTCTCGCAACCGGTAGCATTGCTTGGGTTATTTTGCTTGCATGTATTTTTGGTTTTTCTTTGGGCATTTTAGTATTATTGTTATTTGCAGGATTTTGGATTTTTATTTTTGCAGGCATGATTGGTCTTGGTATACTGATTGCATTAATACTATTTCCTATTTTTCTTCCGATATTACTTCCTCTTTTGATTGTCTATTTGGTGTTTTTGGTATTGAAAAAAAGAAATGATAATATTCGAAAAATTCCTTAACCGTCATTGCGACACTTGACGAGCCTTGTAATACAATGGAATTAGATAATATGTGGATTGATCTCGCTATATTAAAAATAACAGGAAAAGATGCATTTGATTTCCTACAAGGTTTGCTTACAACTGATATGCAAAAAGTTGTTGATGCTCCGCAAAAAGGTGCATTGTGTAACAATCAAGGAAGAGTCATTGCAAGTTTTGATATTCAAAAAACCATAGATGGTTATGAATTATTACTTCCAAAACTTAACGCTGATAAAACACTAAAATCATTACAAAAATACGCTCGATTTTCCAACGTACAATTGGGGGTGATTGCAACAACTAAACAATTAGATCTTTTAGAATCTATTCAGAAAAAAATTGCCGTCATTTTACCTGAAACATCTGAAAAATTTACACCTCATGAATTAAACTATCAACACTTACAGTTCATCAGTTTTGACAAAGGATGTTATGTAGGACAAGAAATCATCGCAAGAATGCATTATTTGGGAAAACTTAAAAAACAATTACAACACATTACTTCATTGACAAAACAAGGCGCATCTTCTGAATCAGAAACGTTAGTGAATATTGCTTTTAATCCAACAACAAATTTCTATGAAATGCTTGTTGTAAAAAAAATCACCCCGTAATTAACGGGGTGATTCTAAAAACGCTTACCTGATATTAATTGAAATAGTATGCGACACCAAACGTGACTAAATCTGTATCGGGATTGCAATTATCTGAACCAAATGCATGAAGATAAGAAATATCTAACGCTACATTTTTGTTGAGAAAATACGAAACACCTACACCAGCTGCAGCATCCCATTGATCATCATCATGATCACGAGTACCCCAAGATGAGTTCCAACTGCTGTTGCCGCTCCAACTCCAGTCTGTATTTGGCATAACATCAGCCGCACCCACTTTGATATCACCACGAAACCCGCTGTTTCCAAATGGCATACCTGCTTTTAGCAAAATATCCCATTGCTCCACGCGATCTTTTCGGGTGATGTCTACACCCCAACTGTTACTCCATGTGTTTTTATTTTCAGAGAAGAATGTGTAACCTGTTTCTATACCAAAATACTGATTAAACTGATAACCGATGTAAGGACGACCTGCAAACCCATCATCATTGTTATCACTCCACCAATGGTTATTGTTGCTAACTGCGCCGTACCCTACTTGACCGCCAACATAAACACCAGTTAATGAATCTGCATATACGGGAGAACATACTAATGCTGCCCCCGCAATCGCAAAAGCTGAAAGTGTTTTAATGCCCATAAATCCTCCTGAATAAGCAATTTAACAATACCCATGCCGCAAATACCAAACATGTGCTAAACATCCTACCAGATGTTTTTTGATGAGGCAATCATTCCTGTTTGAATAAAATTTAATGCGCTATAATCACCGCACATCTAACTTCAACAAAGGTCAAGATTCATGGATATTGGGGAACCGCATATTTTATTGGTTGACGATGACGCAATAACGCTAGCGGTACTAGAAAAAATGCTAACTTCACTGGAGTTCAAAACAACTGCTGTCACCTCTGGTGAAAAAGCATTTATGTTGCTTGAAAAATGCCCTTCTAAGTTTTCCGCCATTATTCTTGATCGCATGATGCCGAAAATGTCAGGGATAGATTTCCTACACAAAATTTATTCAACACCAGAGTTACGCCAAATTCCTATTATCATGTTAACCAGCCATGCAAAAAGAGAAGATGTCAGTGCAGCAGTAATCGCTGGTGTTTTTGACTTTCTCTACAAGCCTATCGATCAAGAGCTTTTACACTTGGTGTTGAAAAGAGCTCTTTCTAAACAAACACCCGCATAAATCAACTCTAAATTTCTTTTTTCCTCGATGTTTTGCTGTGATAGAATGCTTCTCTTTTGCGAAAGTGGCGGAATTGGTAGACGCGCTGGATTTAGGTTCCAGTAGGTAACCCCTGTGAGAGTTCGAGTCTCTCCTTTCGCACCATCACAAATGAGATGAAATGAAATAACGAGGTGATATCAACATGACTAACAATCTGGAACGACAAATAAACGTTTCCATTCCTGCTGATACAATCAGCGAGGCTGTTAACAATCGCATTAAAAAATTAAAAACCACCATCAAAATTGATGGCTTTCGACCTGGAAAAGTGTCTGAAGATGTCATTAAAAACCGATTTGGACGCAATATTGAAGGTGAAATTCTCAATGAATTAATTGAAAAATACATGATTGAAGCAGTTGAAAAAGAAAAACTACAACCTGCAGTGTACCCCAACATAAAAGTTGAAAAACCTTATCAATCGGGTGAATCTTTTGAATTTGTCGCTGTTGTAGAAGTCTTTCCTGAGGTGTCATTAATTGATTTTAGTGAACTCATTATTGAAAAAACCGCTTGCGACATTTCAGATGAAGATGTGACCAAAACACTGGAAGGCATGCAAAAACAACAAACAACCTGGAGAGAAGTGGAACGACCATCTCAAGTAAATGATAGAGTTTGGATCAAATTTATCGGCACCGTGGAAGGCCGCGCATTTGATGGCGGCAGTCATGACAATATGCCTGTTATTCTAGGATCAAATTCCATGATTCCAGGTTTCGAAACTGGGCTACTCAACACACAAAAAGGACAAGATGTTATTGTTAATGTTTCCTTCCCAGAAAATTATGGCGCAAAAGATTTGGCTGGTAAACCCGCGGAATTTGCAATTCATATTAATAAAGTTGAAGAACCCATCCTACCTGAACTCAATGATGATTTTGCAAAAAAATATTCTCACGAAGGTCAAAAAAATGATGTCGCAACACTTGAAAAGCTTCGCGAAGAAGTGAAAAAAACCTTGGAAAAACAAACGGCTTTAAGTCTTCGACAAAAATTAAAATCTGAAGTGCTACATAAGCTCTATGAAGCTTACAAGACAATGGAAATTCCAACATCACTTTTAAAACAAGAATCTTTACATTTACTTGAGCAAACCAAAAAACAATTTGCCCAACAATTTAAATCTTCTTCAAAAACACCTCAATTGACACCCGAATTATTTGAAGATAGAGCAAAAGAGCGTATTATTTTAGGTTTAGTGATTAAAGAAATTATTAAACAACGTGATTTGAAACCACACGCCCCAAAAGTACGAGAATTAATTGAATCTATTGCAGAACGTTTTGATGAACCGGAAAAAGCTATTCAATATTATTACGCTGATGATAAACGATTACGTGAAATGGAATCACTTGCTCTTGAAGAACAAGTCATTGATTGTATTTTAGAAGAAGCGACATTAGTCGAGAAAAAAGCGACTGTTGCCGATATATTAGGTACTCATGGAATTGGAGGTTAATTGAAATGTCACCTATATCCTCATCTTTATTGGTTCCCATGGTTGTAGAACAAAGCGGCCGGGGAGAAAGAGCTTATGATATTTATTCCCGATTATTAAAAGAAAGGATTGTATTTCTTGTCGGCGAAGTTGAAGATCATATGGCAAATCTTGTCATCGCTCAAATGCTGTTTTTAGAAGCAGAAAATCCTGATAAAGATATTTCATTGTATATTAACTCGCCCGGCGGTGTCGTCACATCTGGAATGGCAATTTATGATACAATGCAATTTATCAAACCCGCTGTTAACACATTCTGCATTGGGCAAGCAGCGAGTATCGCAGCAGTGTTATTGGCCGCAGGTGAAAAAGGCAAACGGTATTGTCTTCCCAATGGCAGAGTTATGATTCACCAACCTTTAGGCGGATTTCGCGGTCAAGCAACGGATATTCAAATTCATGCAAAAGAAATTTTATATATCAGAGAAAAACTTAATGAAATCCTTGCGTTACATACTGGTCAGCCTGTAGACAAAATTATGCTTGACACGGAACGCGATAACTTCATGAATGCACACCAAGCAAAAGATTATGGGCTTGTTGATGCAGTATTCGATAAAACATATGTTGAGAATAAAAAAGTGGGGGCACCCTAAACACATTAATTGAGAGAGTCTTAAATAAATGATTTCCAAAAAACCTGATCTTGATGAAAAAAACCCTTCTTGTTCTTTTTGCGGGCGAGCAAAAGATCAAGTCGACCGTTTAATTTTAGGTCCAAGTGCTTATATTTGTAATGATTGTATTATTTTGTGCAGTGATATCCTTAAAGAAGAAAATACAGAAAAAGAAAAGCAAGATGCTTCATTGAAGTTGTTAAAACCACGTGAAATCACTCAAATATTAGATCAATTTGTCGTGGGGCAAACCATTGCAAAAAAAATATTATCTGTTGCCGTATATAATCATTACAAAAGGCTTTCTAAAGAGCATTCTCATGATAATACGGAACTCGATAAAAGTAATATTTTACTCATAGGCCCCACTGGCAGTGGAAAAACATTATTAGCTGAAACACTTGCACGTGTATTAAATGTTCCATTCGCAATGGCAGATGCAACGACGCTAACAGAAGCAGGTTATGTGGGTGATGATGTAGAAACCATTATTCAAAAATTATTACAAAAATGTGATTATGATCCCAAAAAAGCTGAAATGGGAATTATCTATATTGATGAAATAGATAAAATTTCACGGAAATCAGACAGTCCTTCTATTACAAGAGATGTCACTGGAGAAGGTGTCCAACAAGCTTTATTAAAATTAATTGAAGGAACCTTAGCTTCCGTACCCCCACAAGGCGGCCGCAAACATCCCAATCAAGAATTCATTCAAGTAAACACTAAAAATATTTTATTTATTTGTGGCGGTGCGTTTATTGGATTAGATAAAGTTGTTCAAGATCGAACCGAAAAAACAAGCATCGGTTTTGGCGCTGAAGTAAAAAGCAAGAGCGAAACGAAATCGTTTACTGAATCATTAAAAAATCTTGAACCCGAAGATTTAATTAAATTTGGCTTAATACCAGAATTTGTTGGTAGGCTTCCAGCAATTGCAGTATTGGATGAATTAGATGAAAATGTATTGGTTAAAATCTTGACTGAACCGAAAAATGCATTAACAAAACAATATGCGAAATTATTTAAAATGGATGGTACAGAAATTGAATTTCAAGAGTCATCATTAATTGAAATTGCAAAACAGGCACTTAAACGTAAAACTGGTGCAAGAGGATTAAGAGCCGTCCTTGAAAATATTTTATTAGACATTATGTATGATGTACCCTCATTAGAAAATGTGGAAAAAGTTATTATCAACACCGCTTGTGTTCGCGGTGAGTCCAAACCTATTGTAGTATATGCGAAAAATGAAAAGAATAAAAAAACGGGTTCCGATAATACTTGATAAATCAATGGTGTGCAGGAGAAAATAAATGCCCTCAAATGAACAAAACGATCGCGAACAAGATATTCCAAAAGAAGAAGAACAAGAACAAGAACAAATAACACATGAAATAATTCAACTGGACAACACATCGTCCGTGTTTCCTGTACTTCCTTTACGCGATATTGTTGTTTATCCGTTTAAAATTTTTTCATTATTTGTGGGAAGAAGAAAATCCATAAAAGCACTTGAAATGGCTGCCAAAAAAGACAATCAAGTGTTACTCACCAGTCAAATGGATGCTGCAGATGATGATCCAAAACTGGAAAAACTTTATCAAATTGGTGTTCTATCGCGTATATTGCAGTTACTCAAATTACCTGATGGAACAATGAAATTATTGGTAGAAGGTGTCCATCGTGCAAAAATAAAAAAAATTATTCCTGAACAAGATTTTCTTCTTGCTGAAATAGAATTTTTGAAGACTGAGCCTGTTAAATCCGAATCCACTAAAGAAGTTGAAGCATTAGTGCGTTCTGTTTTAAATCAATTTGAGCAATACATTAAACTCAATAAACGGATACCGCCTGAAATTTTGGCTTCATTAGGAAGTATTACCGATCCTGATCAATTGGCAGATACCATTGCCGGATATTTGATGCTCAAAATTCCCGATAAACAAAAAATTCTTGAAGCCGTCAACTTGCAAGAACGATTTGAATTATTACTAGGCTACATGGATTCAGAAATTGATTTACTCCAGGTTGAAAAACGTATTCGTGGCCGCGTTAAACGACAAATGGAAAAAAGCCAGCGTGAATATTATTTAAATCAACAAATGGAGGCGATTAAAAAAGAACTTGGAGAATCCGAAGGTAAAGCGGATGAAATGGAACAATTAGCAAAAAATATTGAAACCTCTGGCATGACTGAGGAAGCCAAAGAAAAAGCAAAAAACGAATTGGATAAACTAAAAAGAATGTCGCCCATGTCTGCAGAAGCAACAGTTTCTAGAAATTACCTTGATTGCTTATTAGCAGTGCCTTGGCAAAAAGCATCAAAAATTAAATACAAATTGGATGAAGCTGAAGCAAGTTTAAATAAAGATCATTATGGATTAGATAAAGTCAAAGAAAGAATCATTGAATATCTCGCTGTTCAACAGCGAGTTAAAAAATTAAAAGGGCCAATATTATGTTTGGTGGGCCCTCCAGGTGTGGGAAAAACTTCTTTAGGGCAGTCTATTGCTAAAGCTACTGGCCGAGTATACACACGAATGTCATTAGGTGGTGTTCGTGATGAAGCTGAAATCCGCGGTCACCGTAGAACCTATATTGGAGCACTACCCGGTAAAATAATCCAAAAACTTTCCAAATCAGGTGTTAAAAACCCTTTATTTTTATTAGATGAAATTGACAAAATGACGATGGATTTTAGAGGCGACCCCTCTTCAGCCCTCTTAGAAGTTTTAGATCCCGAACAAAATAATACATTTAACGATCATTACTTAGAGGTCGATTATGATCTTTCTGATGTCATGTTTATCGCCACAGCAAACAGTTTAAATATACCTCCCGCATTAGCGGATAGAATGGAAATCATTCGTATCCCTGGATACACAGAGGATGAAAAATTGAATATTGCACAAAAACATTTAATCAAAAAAGAAATGGAAGCGAATGGATTAAAAGAAAATGAACTTGAAATCACATCAGTGGCTATGCTAGATATTATTCGTTATTACACACGTGAAGCGGGTGTGCGAAATCTTGAAAGAGAAATCGCAAAAATTTGTCGTAGAGCCATCAAAAAAATTGTTAGCAAAAAACGCGACAAGAAAATTATTGTGAACTCCAAAAACTTAGAAAAGTATTTAGGCGTCAGAAAGTATCGCTATGGTATTGCGGAAGAAAAAGATTCAATTGGATTGGTCAATGGATTAGCATGGACTGAGGTTGGCGGTGAATTACTCACCATAGAAACAGCAGTTGTACCTGGAAAAGGCAAAGCACTTTACACAGGTCACTTAGGAGAAGTGATGCAAGAATCTATACAAGCTGCGATGACAGTGGTTAGAAGCCGCGCACCTTTGCTAGGAATCACTCGTGATTTTTATGAAAAATCAGATGTCCATGTTCACGTTCCAGAAGGTGCAACACCAAAGGATGGGCCTAGTGCAGGTATCGGAATGTGTACGGCTTTAGTTTCTGCCTTAACTAAAATTCCTGTTCGCGCCGACGTCGCTATGACCGGTGAAATTACATTAAGAGGTGAAGTGTTACCTATAGGCGGCTTAAAAGAAAAATTGTTGGCTGCGCATCGTGCAGGTATTCGTACAGTCATTATTCCTGAAGAAAATAAACGCGACTTAAAAGAAATTCCGAAAAATATTAAGCAAGGCCTAGAAATTAGGCCCGTAAAATGGATTGATGAAGTATTACAAATTGCCTTGTCGTATCCACCCACAGCATTACCACCTGAGTCGGAAAAACCCGCATTATTAACGGAACCACCAAAATCAGAAACAGATGAAGAAATAGATTCTGCGAGCAGGCATTAATTTATCCGGGTGAACAGTCATGGCAATCGAACATAGAAAATCAATGGGTTTGAATGCATTAATAAATACTGTTATCCCGGAAAATTCCTGTCAGAGGATTTTGAATAGCTAGCAAATATTTCACAGGAAATTATCCGGAACCCAGATTGCAAGAGAGAATATTTCGCACCTGATTTTTACAGAATGAATATGCTGACACAATACATAAGTTACGAACTCTCTGACCTTGTCGTCAAAAAACCTGGGCTATATATTGTAGTTACACCTGATCCTGCATTAAATATTAAATTATTAGAAGAAGTTAAATTTTTTCTTCATCACGATATTCCTGTATTACAATTTCCTGATTGGGAAACCTTGCCCTATGATCATTTTTCACCTCATCAAGATATTATTTCATCACGTTTAAGAATTTTGTCTCAGCTTCAAACACTGAAACAAGCTATATTATTAATATCCATTCATACACTGATGCAAAAATTAGGCCCTGTTGAATACATTTTATCTACAGTATTTCATTTAACTAAAAAAGAAATGATTGATTTAACACAACTAAAACAACGATTTATTCAAGCCGGCTATCAAATGGTTTCTGAAGTCGTTTCAACAGGTGAATTTGCCGTGCGGGGATCGTTATTTGATATCTTTCCCACAGGATGTAAAAAACCTTATAGAATTGATTTATTCGATAATGAAATTGAAAGCATCCGAGTTTTCGATCCAGAAACACAGCGTAGTTTAGAAACTGTTGATAGCATTGATTTATTGCCAGCACGTGAATTTCCTTTTGATGAAAACGCTATTGATTTGTTCAGAGAAAAGTGGCGTGAAAATTTCGAAGGCAACCCCACTCAATGTCCACTCTATGAAACGGTAAGTCAAGGAGGATTAATTTCTGGTATTGAATATTATTTTCCATTGTTTTTTAAAAACACTCAAACTTTTTTTGATTATTTACCTGAACAGTCCACGTTTATTAAATTAAAAAAAATACATAGCATAGGAGAAAATTATTTTTCGGAAATAAAACATAGATATGAGTTATTACGACATGACGTTACACGTCCATTATTAAAACCAGAATTTTTATTTTTATCAGCTACTGACGTATTTACAAAAATTAACCAATTTTCTAACATCACTACAGATATTATTTATGACAAATCTCCGAATATTGTCATTGACCATAAGTTTTCTGATCCTTTTGAAAATTTAAATAACTTCATCCTTGAAAAAATAAACAGCGGAATAAAAATATTATTTTGCGCAGAAAGTAAAGGCCGAAGAGAAGCATTATTATCTCTGCTGCGTAAATCAACACATGAAAGGCTTACTCATATCATACCCTCTGAAAAGTGGAGTGATTTTCTTCAAAGCCCGCATTCTATTGGGCTTACAATATCAACACTAGAAAACACAATTTCTCTTACACTACAACAACAAACAATTTTATTGATCCCAGAAAATGTGTTGTTGGGCGAACAAATTAGTCAGTCTCGACGGGCAAAATTAAAAACAACCGATCAAGAAAAATTGGATATACTGATTAAAAACCTTAATGAATTAACCATTGATGCTCCTGTTGTTCATATCGATCATGGCGTAGGCCGGTATAAAGGATTACAAAATTTAGAAATCAATCAAATTCAACAAGAATTTCTCATTCTAGAATATGCCAATCAAGATAAACTTTATGTGCCCGTGAATAACTTAGATGTTATTTCCAGATATAGCGGACTCGACCCTGAACATGCGCCGTTACATAAACTGGGCTCTGATCATTTTGAAAAGGCAAAGAAAAAAGCCGCGGAACAAATATGCGACACTGCAGCAGAATTACTAGAAATTCATGCAAAACGACAACTAAGGCCAGGTGTCATGCATTCCATAGACACCCAATTTGAATTGTTTTCAAATAGCTTTCCTTATGAAGAAACGAGTGATCAAACTCAAGCCATCGAAAGCGTCATTGAAGACATGAAATCTGAAAAAAGCATGGATAGACTAATTTGCGGTGATGTCGGATTCGGAAAAACAGAAGTTGCGATGAGAGCAGCATTTGTTGCAGTTCAAAATGGATACCAAGTTTCTGTACTTGTTCCTACAACATTGTTGGCACAACAACATTATCAATCTTTTTTAGATAGATTTTCTGAGTGGCCTATTAAAATTGATATGATTTCTCGATTCAAAACATCTCATGAACAAAAACAAATTCTTGAATCACTTCGACAAGGAAAGATTGATATTATCATTGGTACGCATAAATTATTACAGCCTGATATTAAGTTTAAAAATTTAGGTTTATTAATTATTGATGAAGAACATCGCTTTGGTGTAAAACAAAAAGAGAAACTCAAATCTTTAAGAGCAGAAGTTGATATTTTAACACTTACAGCAACACCTATTCCACGCACGTTAAATATGTCTATTGCTGGAATGAGAGATTTATCAATTATAAGTACACCGCCCTTAAAACGACTATCCATCAAAACATTTCGGCATGAATATGATACACATCTTATTCGAGAAGCCATACTAAGAGAAATATTACGCGGTGGACAAGTATTTTATTTGCATAACACCGTCGAAACAATGTCGAAAACTTGGAACACCTTAAAAGAACTTTTACCCGAAGCAAGAATTGCGATAGCACATGGACAGATGCCAGAACGAGAACTTGAAAAAATTATGCGTAATTTTTATCATCAACATTACAATGTTTTAATTTGTACCACCATTATTGAAACGGGTATTGATATACCCACAGCCAATACTATCATTATTGAAAGAGCAGATAAATTCGGCTTAGCTCAACTACACCAATTACGCGGGCGCGTTGGAAGATCACATCATCAAGCTTACGCATATTTATTAACACCATTGCACGCTAAATTATCAAAAGATGCTGAAAAACGTCTTGAAGCAATTACCCAATTAGAAGATTTAGGCGCAGGGTTTTCATTAGCTACACACGACATGGAAATTCGCGGTGCAGGTGAAATATTAGGTGAAAACCAAAGCGGTAATATGCAAGAAATTGGGTTTAGTTTATATGCTGACTTACTCGATAGAGCTGTAAAATCATTGAAAAAATTTGCTAAAACCTCTCCTGAGGATTTGCTCAAACAAGAAAAACCTTCCATTGATTTAGATTTACAAATCCCCGCTTTGATTCCAGACAATTATTTGCCTGATGCCCATACAAGATTAGTATTATATAAACGCATTGCTAACTGTAAATCAAAAGACGCCTTAGATGAACTGAAAGTAGAATTCATCGACCGATTTGGATTACTGCCTGAACAAACAAAAAATTTATTTTCACTCTGTGAGTTAAAAATAAAATTAAATGAATACAATATTGTCAAGGTGCATGCAAATGAAAAAAATACACTCATAGAATTTCGCATTCCAAATGAGCCGCCTATGCTGAAATCCAAACCAGATCCATTAAAAATTATTTTACTCATTCAAAAATTTCCCACAAAATATAAATTGGATGGGCAAGATAAAATAAAAATTTTCACTTCTCAAAAAACGCCGCAAGAGAAATTTAAAACTATAGAAGAGTTTTTAGAAAAAATAGGCTAAATCACTCACCTTCATTTTATTTATGATTTTTATACTTTGCTTTAGTGTAACAACTATGATATTGTACCTTGTAACGTATATGACGTCCCTATATAATCCAACATAGGAGTTAGTATCATGTTATCACCACAGATTCAGCCAAAGATTCACTCAAAAAAATCCACTTACAAAGGTCCTTGCAGTAAATTGATTGCATATATTGAATCACTTTCAAAAGATGGGCAGATAAACATCAACCAAAGCGATCTTGATATTTACAAAAACAATGATCTTAATAAAACTTTAACTGTACAAGATAAATTAGATAATCTATTGAAGCTCATTAAGTTAGCGGAACCTTCCCAACAGATCCATTATCAAAAAGAAAAACATTCTTCGCTTTCGGCCAACAATAACGAGATGGAGAATACATCTTCGTATTTATCGAGAATAGAGAAATTCAGCGAAATATTAAAACCTCTCTTTAGTCTCATCAATATTCCAACAAATGACTCACTATATATTAATTTTGGAAGATTAAAAATCATTTCAAGCGAAATAACTGACCAAATTGATAACAACAACCGTATTCTATTATACGGCATAATTAATCGTTGCTCTAAAAATCCATCACACTCTTCTGAAAAAGTTCAATCACTTCTTTTAGAGGAAATCATTACCCATTACTCTAGCGAAAAGCATCGTGCTCAATTAGATAGAATAATTAAAAAGCATTTTAACGATAAACTATTGCTTGTCAGCGAACTCTCTGCCTATTACAGAAAAGAAAACTCTGATAATATCACTATGGATGCATATAAAAACTTTAAAGAGCTTATGGCGCACGCACAAGATTGTGCCCTTAAAATAATCCTGGAACCTTTGCTAACCAAAACCAAAAAAGCATTAGCATTAGCAAACAGTAAAAACCATGACTGGTTCAAAATTCACCTTTCAACCAGTGACGGTTTATCCAGGGCACAGAAAGATTTTACCTCTCAACTTAAGCATTCAGCCAAATTATTAGAACAACTGTCAGAGGATTTATCACTAACGCCAAACAACCTTGAAAAAATTTATCGCGCTATAGAATCTGCTGTGAAGGTACTTCAACAAAAACTTATTATTGAAGAATCAAACAGTGGTTTGAATAAAAAAATCGCCAACAAAATTAATTTATCACCTATGATAAAACTGCTTAATACTCTCACTACAACACAAAATAAGATACTAGAATTTTACCCCCTTCCAGCTACACCCTTACAAACAACACCTATGGTTGCAAATACTGCAACTACAATTTCATCTAAAGCCTCCAAGATACCTCCCACTAAGCCTAGCATATTAAGTCTTGCACACGGGGTATCCAAGCCAATGTCTCGTAAAGCGATGACAGTTTCTGAGTCTCAATCCCAAAGCATCGCAGAAGAACTTGAGCTCTCTAAAGAAGATTCCGAATTAAGCTCTCAAGAAGTTGATACACATTCTGGCAGCGCTTCCATTTCCGATGCAGATCGACCACCCAAACATGTTCGGTTAAACAGATCGGGCTCTGTACCCAATATTCGAAAAAGCGGGCGCAGCCAAAATAACAACCATAACGAAGTTAAAACAGAACAGACTAATAAAAATAGTTTAGACAGTATAACGCTTGATTATCACTATGCCGAAAAAATAAATCTCATCAACAATTTTTTTGTTGATGTAGAAATGGACGTTGATCAGGATTGGTTCACGATTAGGTTTAACGAAACTACTGGTAAATTTAATGAGGCTTATGTTCAAATATATTCCTGTTTTACTAAAAATACCGCTTTAATTTCATTGTTTGAACAAATGAGTGCCCTTCTTACATTTGAAACCAAAGAAAAAGTTAAAGTTTATAACGATCAAATTAAAGAAAAACATGGGAAAATTGACGTCAGTACTCTGCGCGAAATTACGTTTGCCTTACACTCTTTTTATGATGTAATCGATGCGACTTATTCAGCCGTCAATATCTCCTTAAAAAGAAAATCCAATGATGCTGTTCGAAAATTTAAAGAAAGCCATCTTGTAGAGCTGGAAAAATTGAAGAGACTTGTGGATAATGCGTTAACCTACACACACTCTAAATATTCTAACATTATCGTTACTTCAAATATTGAATCTAGCAACAATAGCTCTTCAACTCACCCCACTAAAAACCCTTTAATAATTGCACCTTCATTAAACACTTCTGCCGTTAAACCTAGTTTTTGGTCAACACCAAGCTCCGACCCGCAAAGGCTATCACCTCGATCGGGAAATAGCGTTACTATCGGAAAACAACCGCACACTCCTACTGCATCTCACTCTAATTTTGCTCACCCAGATATGTTTAAACCCACGTTTAAAAAATCATTGACGGATCCTGGAATTGAAACACACAGTACAGCTGATAATACTGAACATTCTATAACAAATATTTCGCCTAATCTTACAAAAAATACCCTTCAAAAATCACTCAGGCCTAAATTGCAATTAACAACTTCCTTCCACAATATTAAAACTATACCATTGCCATTGAATGCAACAGCGATGATACCTCGCCAAACCGGAACTCCAATACCTCTATCATCAGAAATACAAACCTCAACTGCAGCTAACGCTTTATCGCCTGTTATTGCTGCACAACCACAACAGCCCTCACCCGGAAGACAGGAAAAAATAGAGTCAAAAACAGAAACTGAGGAATTAGATTTGAAATCTAGATATGGAAAACGGCATTAAATTATAAACTCATCTTACGAATCAAAATTAAACGAGCATGACCAACTTTTTGTTTATACTGAAGTTTTAGGTGTTGCGCTCTGTAATCTCGACAGGTTAGTTTTTGCAAGGTCATTGCCTTTTTCAGCAGCTTGTTTGTAATACTTGATTGCCATGGCAATATCTTTTTTGACACCTAAGCCTTCTTCATAAACAGCACCCATATTGTTCAACGCAGAACTGTTTCCTTTTGAAATAGCAGCATTAAACCATTCCATGGCGCGCTTGTAATTCAATTTAACACCATACCCATTCGCATACATAAATCCTAAAAGCACTTCTCCACGCGCATCATGCAAACTTGCGGCGCGTTTTGCATAGTTTGCAGCTTTTACTGCGTTTCGTTTGACACTTTTTCCATCTAGGTAAGCGTAACCCAATAAGACCATTGCTTCTGACTTTCCTTTAAGAGTAGACATTTCTAATTCGAAAATGAGATTGTCCATCCAATCTTTTTTTGACGGCTTTCCTTCTAAATCAACATTTTTTCTTACACACTCTGAAAGGCTATTATAAGCAACCGTATTCCCAGCAAATACTTCGTCCACAATTTTCGTCATTAACTACCACCTTGCATGTTAGCCGAACTTGAACTGCTGCTGTCATCACCCTTAGAAGCACTTAGTTTCTTACCTAATACACCAGACATACCTTTTCCATAATCCACATTACCTTTTTCATGCGCAGAACCATAATCAAACCCTGCTTTACCTGCTTCAGATCCTTTTGCGGTTGCTTCACCTTGAGCTTGCCCAGCACCATGGAAACCTCCGGCAATTTTTCCTTCGGCTTCAGCTTCACCGCCCATGCCTTTAATATTGACTCCAATCCATTTTAAAACTTCATCTGGAATAATGTATATTAGAGTGAAACTCTTTTGCACAATTTGTAGAGCAATCATTACATAAATAATTAAGAATGCAATAGGACCAAAAAGGCTTGCTGTAACACCGTCAGCATTACTGCTAACAGATTTAGTAATCCCATATGTTCCATCTACATTTAAGTAGGTCGCTCCGGATTGATAGCCCGTAGCACCATAAAACATCGTATAAACCCCTTGGTTAAGTATCCACACGCCCACATAGGAAAGCATCATTCCAGTTAACATACCAAAAATCATAAATGTAGGCCTTAAAAACACGTTCACCAACAATCCAACAGCAGGCTCAGCCTTTCCTAATATTTCCGCACCTTCTGGATGCGCGATACCTAATGCAACCAATGGAGCCGCCATGATGGCTTCAATCACGGATATAAACCAACCAATTGCACCAAATAAAAATATAATAAATGGCACCATTGGAATGTAGTACACCATGGTTAACCCTGTCACAAATAAAGGGATTAATATTGGCGTGATGATACCCATTAATACACTAACAAGCCCTGACATAGCAGCCGCAAAAGCAAAACCCCAAGCCAGCCCCATGACCATTCCAATAACGAATACCATGACTGCAACTGTAATATATACACCAAATACTGTATTAACCAATCCATTACCTAACTGCGCGATGGCGACCACAGGATTAACATTACTGGACTGTGATGATGCCAAACTAGCTAGTCCAGTATTAATCTGCCCGCCTACGCCAATGACGTTTTTCATAATGGCATCAATTTTGTCATTACCGGTTCCATAGGTGCTGCCTCCAGCATTGGAAATACCGATATTTCCACTTGCCAGGCTATTTCCATAATCCTGAACATCTTGATAAAACGTTCCTTTCCCACCTTCGCCGACAGAATAGGCATCTGAAGTGGTAAGTAAATTGACAATGGGTTTGTAATATTGTGTATTGTTTTCACCGCCTGGAAATTTTGTTGCAATAGGAGGCAAAGATGTAACACTTGGTGGAGTAACAATGGGCGGCTTATTTTCACTAATACTTAAAGTATTATTGAATTGGATAACGTCAAAATAAAAACTACCCGCTAATATCCATCCATTAAGTTTTGCAGTATTAACCCAGGTTTCTGCCGCCTTTAAATTGCCTCCTTGATTAAGAAGATTAAGTGCAGGTGTTACGACTCCAAAGTAACTTGATACAACGTTACTGATAGCTGTTCCTTGCAATAAACTTGATTTGGGTTTTGCAGTGTCTCCGCCACCCCATACGTAGTAATTGTGTCCATTAACTGAAGTTTGTGTAATATTATGCCCGAGTTCTTGTCGATTAGTATTTGTTGTTGGAAGAGTATAGTTAGTGACAATATTTTGCGCGGCTCCATAAAGCGCATTCATCATTGCAATTACACCATTTTTCCTCGCGGGATTTTGAGCTCCAGTAATGGGAATACCTGAAATCGTTACATAGCCGCAAACAGAACTTGGAACGCCATTTGTATGCGCAGGATCAAAAGCTATGTAGTTCTTATCTATGGGATCATTTGGATCAAGTGTTGGAAAGTCTATTGTAACCGTCGAAACCAAAGGCGCAGAAGCTGGAGGAAATGTGGCAGTATTAATTGCGTTAAGAACTTTTTGATAAAAATTTGGAACTGGTGGAAGCTTTGTTGGATCTCCATCGGGGACACTGTCTCGATAGGCATTAAGTTGATGTTGTAACATGGCAATACATGTCATGGATTGCAAGAGTTTTACACCTGCTGTTGTAACATCTGATGCACCTTGCACAGCATTCGCACCTGTGCCTGTTAAGTTTTGATTTTGTTGGATTAAAATTCCTCCTTGCATGAAATAATCTAATGCTTTATTCCATACACTATCTGCAGCTCCGACACCTTGGACAGCAACCCACATCATAAATATTTGTATAAAAGAATATCCGCTTGTTTTGGGAACCAACAATGCAATTCCCATGACTGATCGCAATGGAATCCACACCGAACTCCAACGTTTACCCAACATTTCACCTTCGTGAGCGGTATTCAAGGTGGAAACAAATAACGTATAAAGGATGACAATTCCACCCAGCACTAACACAGCACCATTAAACACACTAAACATTGCACCCAATAATTGGCTGCCTGAACTACTTAACACGCCATCGACTGTGCCGAAAATATTGCTGAGATATCCCATTGATAAATCAGTATCAGGTGGTGTCAAAGTTAGCGATGATCCACCTCCTACTGGGTTTCCAGGCGTATATTGTGCAAATACAGCAGATGGAAATAAATTAAAAATAAATGCCAACACCACTGCCGTAAGTTTAGAAACTCGTGACTTGAAAGTATGAGAATGATGTGATTGATGGAGAGAGATAATCTTATTCATGCGGAGCACTCCCAGATTTATTTAACAATGATCTATACCATTCTGTATACGTGCACCCAAGACGTTTTTGTGTAATTTGAAATAACCAGAAGTGATACCGAAATAATTGAGCCAATGCGACCAATAATATGCCCATCGTTCCAAGACTTGCAATCCAAGATTTTTGTATTATTGCATAGACCAAATAGGCTAACAAACCGATGATAATAAAAATAAACACTCTCACTAAACGCTTAAATTCTTTCGCCCTATTTTGAATATCTTCTTCGGAAAGATTTAGTCGCACCAATGCTGCTTCAAAGGATTCTTTTCTACGCGCTTGTCTCTGTTCGAAAACAGCCTCCGCCAGCTCTTTTACGTCTGTCGTTTGCTGTTTGAGTTGTTCCATTCCCAGTGCTTTACCTAATGTAGTCTTGATACTGCTGAAAATGCCCATTCGACACAACCCCCGAAAAATTTCGCATTGATACTTGTCAATATAGCACAAAAAACGTGATAAATTGACAAAACGCACTTCTGAACTATACTCAGTTTTGGTGAGTCTTTTAAACTATCCAAAGAGAGGAGAGTGCGGTATGCCTGACTTGAGCCAGAAAGGGGCGCATGAATTTTGGAGCAAATATGAAAATCCCCAAGTTTATCGCGTCATCACTTTTATGGAAGGCGTAGAGACGTGGACACTAGATGGTGACTCCACACTTGAGCAATCCATGGATCAGCTTGGCCGCGAACTTGATAACCTTGAAAATGTTGATATTGGCCAACTTGGCCGCCAAGATCTCTTCATAAAAATTGCGTGCTATATAAAAGCTTCGCGTGTTCTTCGAATTTTGCAAGCAATAGACACAGCACAACCCGGATCTGCCTCCAAACTTCTTATTCACGCGGAAGAAACAAGCCAAAGTACTGAGGATCCGGCGGGATTATTCCTAAGAAGAAATATCGTCTTTGAAAGATTAAGATTATTGTCCCGTGTTTTTGAACCCACACGGGTTTCCATGATAGTTAAAGCATTGGAAGGAGAAGATCATGCGTAATGTATGTTGGCGTCAATTAATAGTTGCGATTGCTTCATTGTTTTTTGTGGGCTATTCAGTTTCAGCGCTTGCTCAACATGCGTCTCAAAATCCGCCTCAAGAAAGCTATCAACAGCAATTGCAACAACTCGTGGAAAATACGGATTCTCAGGCAAAATCACAGTTTGATAAAAGTTACCCAAAACCCTCTGTTCCTAAAACACCGACATTAGATAAACAAACACTTCCTCAAGAAACCCAGAATAAATCCGAAGAAAAAAAACCTGATACTGGATGGCAAGCACCACAAGGTTGGCAACAACCTCAAGGTTGGCAACAACCAGGAACAAGCACAGAATCGGGAAAGAGTGACACACAAAACCCAAAAAGCGGCGAGAATATTTACGCGCCTGGTGGATCAAAAAGCACTAACCAGGCGCCCAATCCCTACAAATAGGGTCAGCAGGATTGTAAGTTAGAGTAAACATTTAAGGGGCAGAACATGAAAACGTTTAAATTATTGAAACAGGCTTTGTGTTTTGTTGTGATGTCTTTAGGGTTATCAAGCATAGGGTTTGCACAGTCAAATCCGTCATTTGATCCTCCGGCGGGCCCCGGCGGTGCGTGCCCTGGAAGTACATGCCCTTCTCCGGGTTATTACCCCAATACATCGTGGCCGTTTACTGCACCCAAAAATTTTACAACCGCCACACCTACCATAGACGCCTACTCGGCTTATTATTTACCCTACCTGCCATGGATAGCCACTAATATGGCAGCATTGGTAAATTATTCAGATTTTTTCTACCAATTAGCTAAAAACAACAACGGAAATGGTTCCAACGTCCCTTATGACTTTAATGGCACTACTTCGGCTAATAATTGGTTAAGTAAAACCCAAGCAGACAACATGTCTGCCTCCGCCGCTTCAACACAAAAGAATTTACAACGGTTATTAAGTTTCGATCCTGCAAATTTCGTTTACTTTGCTAAGCTCGCTTTATTGCCTGGAACAGATACTGATTTACCCTGTACAGGTACGAAGTGTCCAACACCATCAGACAATAGCGCATTCAATGCGGATACTATTTTTGGCGTAACAAGCTATCCTGCTACTCAAGATGGCAAAACTCCTTCGGCGCAAGCAGACAACATCGGCAATTTAATCTTGTTTTTGAGCAACATTACTCAGCCTTTACCTGATCCAGGTTTAAGCACTGATCCTGAAACACGTAAAAATGAATTGAGTAACAGTCAGGTTCAAGCTTATTTGATGCAAGTCAGAACGCTTGCTGCATTACGTTCAATGGCATTAAGCAATTTCAACTTTCTTGCACAAGAAAGAGCTGTTGTTCCTAAGTTAGGCAGTGATGCTGGAATGATTGTCATTCCCAAATCGCCTGATGAATGCAGCAAAAAACCAACTCCAGTCGCCGATGCAAGCCAATTACAACTCGACAAATATATGCTGGACAGAAGACTAAACAATCCTTGCTGGTATGCAAACATGAACGCTGCATCACCTGCTGCATTACAAAGAGAAACCTTATTTGTTTTAGTTGAACTTCAACGTCAATTATTTGAAACACAAATGTTACATGAACGAGTGCTGGCCACATTATCTACCATGCAAATGGCTATGACACAAATGGGAAGTGGTAACTTATCCATTCAAGCAACCAACGTGCAAAATTGCCTTAAAAATCCTAAACAATGCGGTGTCACCGGATAGAAATCAGTTTAGTCTCTCCATGGCAGTATAAATTACTGCCATGGTTTTTATTATGTTAACCTAAAAAAATTGAATTTGCGTCTATTTCATTTGTGCATTATTATCAGTAACTTATCCAATATGGCAGGGATTTGCTGAATCACCATAATGATCATAATAACTTGGGACAGACCTCTTTGCAGTTGGCGTTGCAATCGTAGATAACAGAGAAATTTTAAGGTAGCGTTTTTATGTCTAGAACTGAATTATTCGAATTACTCCATCAAGGCTTGATCAAAATGAATCAACCCCTTGACAGGCATTTGGAAGCTCAATTAATTCGTTATATTGAATTAATTGGACAATGGAACAGAGTATTCAATCTCACCGCAATTCGTGATTTGGATACCATGGTTACACGACATTTACTCGACAGCTTAACGATTGTTCCCTATATCAAAGGAAGAACAGTGTTAGATGTTGGAACCGGTGCGGGATTACCAGGAATTCCCCTAGCAATAGTCATGCCGGATCATCAATTCATTCTACTGGATAGCAATCAGAAAAAAACACGTTTTTTGCAACAAACTTGCTATCAAATGCGTCTAAAAAACGTCAGGGTCGTACACGATCGTGTCGAAGATTATCAGCCAGAGCAATTGTTTGATGTTGTAGTATCAAGAGCCTTTAGTACACTGCGTGAATTTTTATCCATGAGTGAACACCTCGTTAAACCAGGCGCGCAATTTTTGGCAATGAAAGGGGTATATCCATTAACCGAGTTGCAGGAAATATCCAAACCTTTTAAAGTCATCAATACACATCAACTTTTTGTCCCAAATTTGGATGCTGAAAGACACGTTGTCGATGTGGCTTATGTTCCAGAAACGGAAACAGTGGATGGGTAAAGTAATTGCCATCGCGAACCAAAAGGGCGGTGTTGGAAAAACCACGACGTGTGTTAATCTTGCCGCCGCTCTTTCGCATTTTCACCATCGTGTATTACTTGTGGATTTAGATCCTCAAGGAAACGCGACAGTTGGTTGTGGTATTTATCCTTCTCAAATAGGACAAACACTCAACGATGTGTTATTAGAAGAAATTAACTTATTGCAAGTTATTCAAAGTGTTTCGTCAGGTTTTGATGTTGCACCTGCAAATAGAGATCTCACTGAAGCGGAATCTGCATTATTACAAATGCCATTACGTGAACATCGCTTATTAAAAGCATTAAGCCATTTAAAAGGAAGCTACGACTACATATTAATTGACTGCCCCCCTTCCCTAAATATGTTAACTGTCAATGCATTGGTTGCTGCAGAGTCAGTTTTAATACCCTTGCAATGTGAATATTACGCCTTGGAAGGTTTGACAGGATTATTAAGCACCATTGAAAAAATAAGTGCGTCTGTTAATACAAAGTTAAAAGTTGAAGGTATTTTACGAACAATGTTTGATGGACGTACCGCACTCGCGCAAGATGTTTCTACTCAGTTACAAGAACATTTTGCTAACGAAGTTTATGAAACCTACATTCCTCGAAATATTCGGCTTGCAGAAGCACCAAGCCATGGATTGCCAGGAGTCATATATGACAAAAACTCGAGTGGTGCACAAGCATATCTAATGCTTGCGAATGAAGTCATTTCAAAAAACAAATTATTTGAATCAGCATGACAACGAATACTGCACAAAAAAAACGCGGTTTGCATAGAGGGTTAAGCCATCTTTTAAGCGAGAATATGACCCAACACCAAGCATCTTCTCATAACGAATTAGTGACATCATTGTCTGTTGAAAAATTACAATCCGGTAAATACCAACCTCGACATGTATTTGAAAAAGAAGCCCTCGAAGAACTAGCAGACTCCATCCGATCACAAGGGATATTACAACCTATTTTAGTACGAAAATTACCCGGATTAAATTATGAAATAATCGCAGGTGAAAGACGCTATCGCGCTGCAAAAATAGCGGGATTATCAGAAGTTCCTGTCATTATCAGAAACATTCCTGATGAATCTGCAGTTGCTATTGCGCTCATTGAAAATATTCAAAGAGAAAATCTTAACGCGATCGAAGAAGCACAAGCGTTAAAAAGACTACAAGATGAATTTCAATTAACACAACAAGAAGTTGCAACAGCGGTTGGAAAGTCACGCGTCAATATTACACATTTGCTAAGGCTTTTAGATCTTCATCCAGATGTCCAGCAACATTTGCAAACCGGAGGCATTGAAAAAGGCCACGCAAAAACTTTATTAGGGCTAAAGCCATCCGAACAATTAAAAGCGTGCAATATAATTATGACAAAAAATTTATCTGTACGAGAAACTGAACGGCTGATGCAAACATGGCCATCATTATCGACACTAAAAAATTTAAATCATTCTAAACACAAAATGTCAGATCCAAATATTAGCGCACTAGAAAAACAATTATCCGACAAACTTTCCACCACGGTCAGTGTCCAACATAACTCTAAAAAAGGAAAAGGCAAATTAGTGATACACTATCGCAATCTTGATGCCTTAGATTGGATTATTGGGAAATTAAAACCGTGAATCCAATGAGGGAGTCTTTGAATGGCTAAGCACCGTGATCCTTACGCTTCTCGAGAAGCCATGCGCTACAAAACTCCAATTCCAAGCCGTGAATTGATATTAGATGTCTTACAGCAACATAAAAAACCTCTTACAAAACAACAATTGGAAAAAATATTAAACATCAAAAAGCCTCATCAAATTGAAGCATTCACAAAACGACTTTCCGCCATGCAAAGAGATGGTCAATTAATTTGCAATCGTCAAGGAAATTATGGCCCCGTCAATAAAATGAATCTTATTCATGGAAGAGTCATTGGCCACAGAGAAGGCTTTGGATTTGTTATCCCCGATGATGGAAGCGATGATTTATTTCTCCCCGCACAATATATGCGTGCATTATTTGATGGTGATACCGTATTAGTACGCCCAACAAATATTGATCGAAAAGGACGAAGGGAATGCGCGCTTGTACAAGTACTAGCATGTAACACTCAACAAGTTGTTGGCCGGTTCAGAAAAATCTCCCATCAATTACAATATGTGATTCCTGAAAATAAAAAAATTACGCATAATATTCTTGTCTCTAAAGATGATGATAATCAAGCAAAAGATGGCCAAATTGTCACCGTGCTTATTACGATTCAACCTACCTACCAACAACAACCTGTTGGAAAAATTATTGAAGTCTTGGGAGAAGAACGCGCACCCGGAATGGAAATAGATATTGCCATTCGAGCTCATAGTCTGCCTGAACAATTTCCAAAAGAAGTTATGCATGAACTTAAAGAATCAAAAATATTTAAAGAATTAAAACCAAATAAATCGTATCCCGAACGTACTGATTTGCGTCATTTACCGTTAGTGACTATTGATGGTGAAGATGCCATGGATTTCGATGATGCTGTCTATTGTGAAAAAAAGCCCAATCAAGAATATCGTCTTATCGTCGCCATTGCAGATGTTTCTTTTTATGTAAAACCTGACTCACCATTAGACAAAGAAGCTTATACAAGAGGAAACTCAGTATACTTTCCTGGGCGAGTTATTCCCATGCTACCAGAATTATTATCCAATGGATTATGTTCTTTAAAACCACATATCGATAGATACTGCATGGTATGTGACATCACACTAAATCAAGATGCTGAAATGATAAAATATAAATTTTATTCAGCAGTGATGCATTCTCATGCCCGCCTCACCTACAATCAAGTACACAATGCGTTAAACAACAAAGATAACGCTCGTGAAATACTGGGCGGACTATATCAACCCATTGAAGTTTTCCATGAACTTTACACCAAGTTAGTGAAAAATAGACAAAAACGAGGTGCACTTGATTTCGAAACAACAGAAACCAAAGTCATCTTTGATGAAAACAAAAAAATCAAAAACATCGTGCCTGTGGTTAGAAATGAAGCACACAAAATGATTGAAGAAGCGATGCTGCTTGCCAACGTCTGTGCTGCACAATTTTTAATTAAACATAAAAGTCCGTGTTTATTTCGATTACATGAAGGCCCAACAGAAGAAAAACTAAATGATTTACGTTACTTTTTAAAAGAATTTGGTTTAGGTTTACAAGGCGGAGCGAAACCTACATCAAAAAATTATGCAGATCTTTTACGCTCTGTTTCAAAAAGAAAAGATGTAGGTTTAATTAATACCGTATTGTTAAGATCACTCAAACAAGCCATATATAGCCCCGAGAATATTGGACATTTTGGTTTAGCCTATGACAGTTATACCCATTTTACATCTCCCATTCGAAGATATCCTGATCTCACCATTCATCGACAAATAAAAGAAGTATTAAATCAGCAAAATAAACTTCCCAAAAAAATAAAAGCAGATTTAGAAAAAAAATTATATGTTATAGGAGAACATTGCTCATATACGGAAAGAAAAGCCGATGAAGCCACTCGCGATGCATTAACCGCTCTAAAATGTGAATTCATGTCCTCACACGTTGGGGAAAGCTTCAAAGGACTGATTACAGGCGTGACAGGATTTGGACTTTTTGTTGAACTGTCGGGCATCTATATCGATGGTCTCATACACATTACAACCTTACCAAGTGATTATTATTATTTTGATGCTGCAAAACACAGATTAACCGGAGAACGTATGGGCTTAAAATTTAGCTTAGGCGATACCGTTAACGTAAAAGTCGTTAGGGTTGATGTCGAAGATAAAAAAATTGACCTTGAACTTCTACGAGAGACGAAAAATGTCAAACCCAAAAAAAAGTCAAAGTAAATCAGTCGCCATTCACGGTATTCATGCGGTCATTTCTTTGTTAAATCATTCGCCAGAAAGCATCAGCGCATTGTTTTTAAATAAAAATCGCACCGATGAAAAATTTAAGCAAATCATACAACTCGCCAAACTTCATTCCATTCCAATTCAGTACGTTTCTAACTTAGAAAAACACACCCAAGGAGTATTAGCTGAATGCGATCAGTCAAATCATTCCAAAGCAAATACCTTTCCAACGCTGAAAGATTTATTACAACATCACGCCCAGTTACAAACACCACTGTTATTTCTAGTATTAGATAATATCCAAGACCCGCATAATCTAGGCGCCTGTATTCGTACAGCAAACGCGTCAGGTGCAGATGCGGTTATTATTCCTCAAGATAAATCTGCTTCGTTAACACCTACAGTAAAAAAGGTAGCGGTAGGTGCTGTTGAATATACTCCCATATATACAGTAACTAATCTTTCACGCACCTTAAGTGAATTAAAAGAACATGGTGTATGGATATATGGGATGGAAGGCACTGCAACAAAATCAATTTATTCTGAAAATTTTAAACAATCTACCGCTTTTGTATTGGGTTCGGAAAGTGAAGGACTAAGAAGACTCACAAAAGAACAATGCGATATACTCCTCTCCATTCCAATGAAGGGGGAGGTAGAAAGCTTGAATGTTTCTGTTGCTTCTGGAATTTGTTTGTTTGAAGCTTTGAGGCAACGAGAACCATTTTACACAGGATAAGTAAATGCGAGGCCAGTCAAAACATCAAACAAACCTCGCATCCAACACTTCTTTTTCCCACTTTAACCCATGTTTCTAACCAACTCCGTCATACTATTGTTATCTCTATTGGTAATCCAAATATTTCCCTGCTTATCTGAAGCAATACCTGTTGGATGATGAAACCCATACGCTTCTCCTTGATAAGTTACAGGTGTGTCTGGGTGAGCTTTAAAAATAACAGTCACGCTGTTACTGTCTGAATTGCTTATCCAGATATTTCCATCTAAGTCAGAGGTAAGCAAACGAGGGTTATTAATACCAGGAAAATTTTTAGGCGCATAAGAATTTACAGCAACAAGTTCAGTGACGCTATTACCTTTATAATTTGCTACCCAAATGTTTCCATCTTTATCAACAGTGATACCTGTTGGTATTGAAAAATGATAATCAATTCCAGAATAAGTCTTATAAGTATCGTGATTAGGTCCAACCATTTCAGTGACGCTATTGTTCTCAAAATTTGTTATCCAAATATTCCCCTGCTTATCGGCAGCTATTTCAGTTGCTCCTGCGAATTTACCATCATCGTTAGAAAAAACTTTAGGTGTATAGTAGCTGGGAGGAACATATACAAGTTCAGTTACTTTGTCGACTTTAGAATTGACTACCCAGATATTTTTTTCTGAATCAGAAGTTATGCTAATCGGCGCAAAAAATTGATACGCCGCTCCCCAATAGTTTTTAGGATCAGTCGGATTTGATACCGGAATTTCTGTCACACTGAACGTATTAAGTGTACTGTTTCTATTTGCTACCCAAATATTTCCATCAGCATCTGCGGTAATTTCTGCAGGAAGCGAAAAACCATATTCAGAACCTCGAAATATAATTGGAGTATTAGGTGAAGCAATAGGAATTTCAGTTACGCTAGGTTTGTTATGCGTATAGCTTGAATTGACTACCCAAACATTCCCCGTTGCATCAACAACAGTGGAAAGCGGTTTATCAAAAAAGTATTTTGGAGAATTAATGACTCTGGGTATGTAAACAGGATCAGCGGCATATGAGACGTTTGCGGCACATAACAATACAACTGCAAAGGATAGTTTCAATTTCATTGTGTAAGCCCTCATTCAGTAATATTCAATTCCAGATTTTTACTTGGGTACTCTTGTAATTTTTCTCACTTTAAACAGTTATTTCTTGTCGGATTTCTCAAATAGCATTCTAACATACTTGTTATAACATAACATTATTCTAACTTTGCGTTTTCGGCTGACCTCGCTCCGTTGATTTTCCTAACAAAACAAAACTAGTATACCGGGCTTGGGCTTCTTCTTATTCGGCTTGAATTTGTACCAACGTTCATCCCTTCATCGCTATCTGAATCGCTCGAATTAGTGTGTGATTTTTCCTTTTCCTCTGCATCATGAGAACTTACTACCCACTGCTGATAAGAAGATGAACTATTACTATTATTGTTATTGTTCATAAAATAAGTTGGCGTACGTGTCAGATTTTTTCTTGCATACATACCTGCTGTATCAATTTGGCTGCTTTTCTTTTTTACCTCAGTAGTAATTTGCATCTCTTTGGCAGCGCCTTCTTCTTCTGATGTTGTTTCATCTAATAAATCACTATCAGTCTCAAGATACTCATCGTATTTTTTGGACAAATCTTCTAAGAAAGAGAATACGGCAGGTTCATCATCCATAATATCCATGTTATCAGTTTTACAAAAGTCTTGAACGATTTGAGCGAAAGTCCTTTCATCCGTAGTTTTACTCATCTCTTCTAAATTTTCATCATCTGAATTACATTCGTGAGTTCCATCGAAATTCTCAATAAACTTCATGAGTTGATCTCTCATTTCAGTTTCATTTTCATCCATTTCCAGATATTCATTCCACACAGCCAGCAACATGGCAGATTTTAACGCTTTTTCGTTTGTCTTAACATTTTCTTTAAAAATTAATTTGCCTTTATCAGATATTGAAAAAATATCTGTGTACGACCCTCTGAAATTGCCCCCTTCAATAAGCGCAGCCGTTAAATTGACACTCTGTAAATTACAATTCGAAAACACTATATTTCTTATGAAGCTGCCTTTGAGGTCTGCATTTTGAAAGTCACAGGAATGATAATGTACATTATCAATTTCTGAATTGCTCCAATTTACATGTTGAAAATTACCTCTTGATACATTTGAATTGGATAAGTAAGAATCGCTTAAGTCTGCGAAATTGAATTCACACTCAAATATCTTAACATTATCATATTGAAAACCAGACATTCTAGCATGGTGAAATTTTGAGTTTGAAAAACTTGCCTCAACTGTATTTTCACCAGCAATATTATTAATTTCAGTTAATTCCAGGTTGGCATAACTTAAGTCGCAATTTTTGATATCACTTAATTTGGCATTTCTTAAATAAGTATATTCATTAGAAGCTATATCACTTAAAGTTGAATGTCCACCATATAAAGCTATTATTGTATTTAAACAACTATTCAACTCAGGATATTCCATTATATTTAAATTTTGCATCGCTAATCGCAATAAACGAAAACTCATATATCGATGATTGGTTACTGTAAGTGCTGCAAAAATAATTTTCCAGCTATCCTGAATGGACAAATTGAAACCGGTTGGCAAATTTTCGCAAGCTTCAAACCTGCTATAATCATCCAGTGTTGTGGGTAATGAGTTATAATTTGGAATGTGTTTTTTCTGCAGATAGTATTCAAGCCCAGATTCAAGACCAAACCTATTGCAATCATCGAAAATTAAATGTGAACTCAATAATTGAAAGCATTGATTGACATATTTGGGATTCTTCACTGCAAATAATATGATATCAGAAAAATAAAAACTCAATATTGATTGATAATCTGGAAAATCTTTGTCTTTTTCGGCCTTGAGACGATTCAATATATTGTTTAACCTGAGATGAGTATGACTTGTATTTTCATTGATTTCACCCTGTTCTGCCAAAATGGATGAAAATGTATTAATAATATTTTGTAAGTTAGCAATTTCTTTCGCGTTTTGATTAAATCTATCTTCTTGCATGTTACAAATATTGCATAATTTATTTACAAATTCCTTAACCCGATTGCTTACCATAAAATGATTTTTTTCTAATTCCGATAAAAGTGTTTGCAAGCTGGCATTTAAGTCAGTTCCAGATAATCTTATTAATTCTGTTAGACATTTCTTTTCGTCAAGCGTTAAAAATTCCAATGTACTCACACCTATCAACGCTAATTGTAATACGCGATTAGTATTTGAAATGGAGCGGTCAAAATCGTAAGGAATTCCTTTGAATATAATATAATTCAGTAAACTTGATTGATCTTCTACTCCTTTTAGATTCAATATAAAAAACTCATTTTCAGCGCCGTGTAATTGAGATCGCTCAAAATTACACCCAATGATTTTTGTATTATACCATTTACTGTATTCTAAATAGGCGTTATAAAAATTTGAATCTCTGATTACCCCTTCAAAACTTACCTCATGAAAATAAGTGTGACTAAAATTGCGATTGTTGATTTTTCCTTTAATTTTTACAACAGGCACATTAATCAATGAATATCTTTTTCTTTTATAATCAGAAAAAATGTCTTGGGAATAACAATCATAGATGTATCTTTTATGGTTTTTTACATTGCTCAACTTACTATAAAATTGTGCGTATTTATAAAAAACATCATTTCTATTTTTACTAAGTTTTGAAAAAACTTTTGAAAATATTTTCGCTTTTATGGGCGAAACGTGTTTAATCGTTAAAGCATCATATAGAATAAAAGCAATCTCATCATCCTTAATTTTTTGTTTTGAAAAACAATAGTTATGATACGACAATTCATCTTTAGGAATAAATGCTCTTGCAATCTTTAAACAGATCTCCGCTTGATCGGGATGCCACATGGCGTATTTCAAAATATTAGCCAAGTTTTTCTTTATTTCAGGATGGCTTGATTTTGCCAAAGGGTTCGATTTAATAAAATTTAATATATTATCATCAAAAACAATTTTGTTAGGTATTTTTGGATTCTTTTTGAATTTAAAATATTGATTAACTTCTTTAGCAATATCCGATTCATCTAGTGAGATTTTCATATCCAAACTTGAATTTGCTGGATCAATAATGGAAGAACTTGAAGAGTTTACCGCCTTGTTTTCTGTCTTAATTAATGAATATGAGGCAGCATCACTCTGTGAAGTTGAAGATACAGGAATTGTATTAGTATACTTCACGATAATCCTTTCATTAGTAGTGACTCCTCTCGTTGAAATTGAAGATGTAGTTGTAGTCAATACTGTTGTTCTATCTGTTCTTGAAACATCAAATTGCATATTGCTATAGTTTTGTGAATGTAAAAATAAATACTCAAAAAGTGAACGTAGTTTTTCAGATGACTGTAATTTGGGTCGAAGAATATAGCCAAAATGTGTATTAGGAAAATTTTCGATTGCTTTTTCCACCTCAAACAAAATTTGTTTTTCTTCATAACTAAAAATAGATAATGTTTGCGCCGCTCGAATAGGCAATAATATCCGCTGGTTTATCTCAGAAACTGTCAAATTGGTATTCATATTGGTAAGTTCTTTAAATTGAATCCAATCATTGGTATATTCTTGCTTATTCTGTATTTCATCTATTTTTATTCGTAAAATTTTATTGTGAGATTTATTAAAATTGCATTTTACAAAATTACAATCCATAAACGTCACGTCATCTAAATCAGCATGGTCTAAATCAGCGCCATAAAAATCACACCTTTCAAAAACTGAATTAATAACCAAAATTGATTTTAAACTGCCATAACTAAAGTCTGAGTCTAAAACTATAATATTTTTGAAAACACTGTAATCTAATTGTGCCCGTGTAAAGTTAAAAGCAATAAGCGCACCACCACCATCAGCAGCAATATATTTATAAGTATAATTGCCGTAAAATAAGGAGCTTTTCAAATTCGAGCAAGCCAAATTAAAATTATAATAAGTACCTCCACCGATGATTCTAAATCCAGGCAAATTCATATAACTTAAATCATAATTTTTTACATAGCGAGCAATATTAAATGCAGGCAGACTGTAAGAATGATTATTTTTTCCTTTTTTCAGCTCTCCTAGTTTTTTCGCGTGTAATCTTTGATTAAGCGCGGGGGTCAAACCTTCATAAAATTCCAAAAAAGCTTTTTCAAAATAATCAGGAAATTTTTCTGACAGATACGTCAAACACTTCTTAAACATGCGCAATTTTTGAGCGCTAATATTGTCCGTTGTTAACATATCGTAAAAAATTAAAGGGGCATTTGCTTCATTGACTTCAGGAAGTTCTAATGCTTCTTCTTCTTTTGTTTTCTCATAGACTTTCCTATTTTTACTGATGTCATCAGGATAATGAATGTATAATCGATCTTTTTTAGGTAAAAAGTATTCTACGATACTTAAACAAATTTTTGCATGTTGCTTATTGGAAAATGCATACAATAAAATATTTAATAGGTTTTTTTTAACATCATCATCGCTGGCTGATTTATATTGTTGCAGCTTTTGAGTTAATTCTTTATTCTTGGCAGTTCGCTTTTTTTTGCTTTTTAAAAACCGGATGATTTTTGCAATTTCTCCTTTGGTAAAATCTATTTCTTTATACTCATCACTAGCCTTTTTTATGTTGTTTACTTTATCAAAATCGTTTTTAACCATTGTATGTAATGCAATAAAATTTTCATAAGTGAGAAATTGGCTTAAAGGAAATGAGCGCTGATTTGGTTTTGGTAGTTTTTCAAGCAGATTTTCATCCCAAGATAAAGGTTTTTTAATATTTGCAGGAATGGATACATGCTTTTTTAATGTTTTGTACATTTGTTGAATATTTACAGCATTATCATCGCTAATTTCGGATGAATCTTCGGTGTCGACACTATGCATATATTATCCTTTCATTGTTGCTTGGTTAGAATCTCAACTTACGCACCAAAATTAAACGTTAGTTCTTTTGTTGTGGTGCGTAACATGAGTTAGAATGTCTTCATAGTTGCATACTAATCTAGTTTTTTTACATTATCAATATATATGATCGTTTTGCTGAAAAGCTTCTATAGAACTTTTCTCGCTTATAAGAAAGGAGTGTTTAATGCAGGATTATGACTCATAATAAGTAGGCGCTACAACAATATCTCTAATACAAATGTTTTGAGGTTGTTGATAAATCCATAATACCGCTTTAGCAATGTCATCCACTTCAATAATTTGATTATCTTCATTTAAAACGGCTAGTTTTAACATGGGGGTTTTCACTTTTGCAGGGGCAACATTACATATTCGAATACCATATCTTGCATTCGCCATTCTCAATGATTCACTTAAACTTTTTACAGCAGCTTTTGTTGCTGCATACGTGGATAATAATGGCCTTGCATTTCGATCCGCAACCGAACTGATATTTATAATTGTGCCTGATTGTCTTGCACGCATTGAAGGAAGTACGGTTTCTATACAATTGAGAATACCCAGCAAATTGACTTTCACCATCTGTTCATTATCTTCATGAGAAACTTCAGTAAATTCACCCCCCACTCCAAGACCTGCATTATTAATTAAACAATCCACAGGGCCAAAAATTTTTTCAGCTTGTTGTATGGCTTCAATCACAGATTTTACATCTGTAACATCTGTTGAAAGACAAATTGAATTAGGTAGTTGTAATGATTCCATGTCAGATTTATTTCGAGAGAGCATAGCAACACCGTATCCTGCTTCCGAAAATAATCTTGCAATACCCGCACCAATTCCTGAGCTTGCACCGGTAATTGCAATTAATGGTTTAGTCATTTTTCGACCCTCTTTTTTAATACACGACAGGCTATTATAACGTTTTTTTCTAAACCATTATACCGGTCAAATTTGGACGTATCGTCCGAATTTGACCGGTATAAGCCAAAATTGTGAACTCGCTGCAAAAAATGACTTATGAATTATCTACACCTCTCACAAATATCTTCAATATCTCTTCCAGCTGATCTTTTAAAATGGGTTTTTTATAAATCATGTCCATGCCTTTGTCTAGGTAGAACCGTTCAATTTTATTGGATAATGTTGAGGTGATTCC
>Ga0068855_100000679_pt1 | contig 41581 bp, 34 predicted proteins | sample KBSCornC52_FD_66592 | JGI IMG/M metagenome (GOLD analysis project Ga0068855, IMG submission 66592) | Corn rhizosphere microbial communities from Kellogg Biological Station, Michigan, USA - KBS Corn C5-2 | ecosystem: Host-associated > Plants > Roots > Rhizosphere > Soil ...
GAGGAAGGCAGCGAACGCCGCATCCAATTCCTGAACCGGGAAGACGTGCGTGACGACTCGGGAAATGATGTCCTGGTGCTGCCTGAGAAGTTCGAGGTTGCCGGCCAACTCGTCATAGCGGAAGTACTCACTGCCCAGGACCGCGTGCTCTGGTGCGATCAGATCGTCCGAGACATTCAGAGAGATGCCCTCGCCGTGGCCGACGCAGATCAGTGCGCCCCGCTGACCGAGGATGTCGAGTGCAGCCCGACGAGCGACCTCCTTGCCCGAGGCATCGAAAGCGACGTCGGGCCGCCCGATCGTCCGCAGCGCGGATTCATCGGAAGCATCGACCGAGAGGGCGCCGAAGCTCTCGGCGAATTCGCGCCGCCACGGCGAGATGTCACTGATGTAGACCGGCAGGTCGGCTCCGAGCCGGATCTTCGCCATCACGACGAGCCCGAGCCCGATCGGACCGGCGCCGGCGATGTAGACCGATTCGATATCCCGACGCACCAACTGCGCGCGGCCGATCGCGTGCGAACTCGTGCCCATGACGTCCAACAACATGGTGGCGGTTTCGAACCCGATGTCATCCGTGATGGGAAAGAAGTTGGACTCGTGGATGACCTCGAACGGACCGTAGCCGCCGTCGGTGTTGATCCCCATATCGGCGCGCTTTGCCAGGCACTGGTTCGTGGCACCGATCAGGCAGCTCCTGCACTCGCCGCAGTAGTCCATCAGGAATACAACGCCGCGAGATCCGACCGCGGTCCTGGTTCCGGGTCCCGCTGCGAGGACCATGCCTGCTGTCTCGTGACCGGGGATGTGGTCTGCTCCGCCGAGAAACAATCCGCGGTCGGTGCCGCAGATCGCGTTGGCCCGCGGTGAAAGCAGAAGCTCCCCTACTCCCGGATCGCGGTAGGTGCGCTCCACGAGGCGGATGTCCCCGCCCCCCGGGAACAGGGGTGCCTGACTGGTATGTGGCATATCGGTATTTCTCTCTACTCACGGGATGGGTCGATGAAACGAAATGCGCGGGCTCAACCCTTGAGGGACCCGGCGGCGAGACCCTGCACGTAGTACCGCTGAAGGGCCAGGTAGAGCAGCAGGCAGGGAACCATCGACACCACGCTGCCCGCGATCAGATACCCGAAGTTGATCTGGCCGTAGGAACCCTGCACCAGATTCAGCAGACCGACCGGCAGCGTCTGCTTGTCCTCAGAGGTCAGGAAGGTGAACGCACCCAAGAACTCGGTCCAGCAGGCCAGGAAGGTGAACAGGAGCGTGGTCGCGATCCCGGGAAGCGCCATCGGACGCATCACGTGCCACATCGCGCCGAGCGCCGAATCACCATCCACGTAGGCGGCTTCCTCGATCTCCTTCGGAACGGCAGCGAAGGTGTTCCGCATGACGAACACACCGAACGGGAGGTTGAAGGTGATGTAGAAGAGAATGAGGCCGAGCTGGTTGTCGGTGAGTCCGACGGCATTGAACTCCAGGTAGATGGGGGTCAGAAGAGCTTGGAACGGCACCATCAGTGCGACGAGCAGGATCCCGAAGATGATGCCCCGACCACGGAACGTGAATCGCGCCAGACCATAACCCGCCAGCGTCGCCAGGAGCGCCGTGCCGAGAGCTCCGCCCACGGAGACGATCAGGCTGTTCGCCAAGAACTGCAGAAACGGCAGCTGCACGAAGATCTGGACGTAGTTGTTGAGCGACAGGTTGTCGATCGAGTGCGCGGATGGCACCGAGATCACCTGCGTCGACTCCTGCAGTGACCTGAAGACGGCCAACAGCAGAGGAGCGACGAAGATGAGGCTGAACACCACTCCGAGAATGATGAATGTCGCCGTGGGCTTCGGCGGCGCTGAGGCGTGATCCGGCTCACTGTCGATCGCGACTCTTGACGCGAGTTGGCTCATGTCATTCTCTTTCACGAAGCGCGAATAGTTGAATGCTCGTCAGGGCAGCGATGGCGACCATGACGACGACCCCCATCGCCGTCGCGGCTCCGAGTTGCTGGTCGACGAACGCCTTCTGGTAGATCCTCATGACCACGGTGGTGGTGCTTCCGCCAGGGTTGCCGTTGGTGAGAATGACGAACTGTTGGAAGGCGAGGAACGAGCCGATGATCGAGAGCACCAGACTCATGGCGATGTTCCGGCGCACGAGGGGGAGCGTGATCCTGATCTCGCGCTGCCACCGGTTCGCTCCGTCGATCTCGGCTGCCTCATAGAGTTCGGCCGGCACCGCCTGCATCCCGCCCAGCAGCAGCATCATCGTGATGCCTCCCCCGAACCAGATCACCAGTACGCAGACCGCCCCCAACGCCGTTCCCTGATGGATGAACCACGGCGTCTCGCCATCCGTGACGCCCACCCATTTCAGGATCAAGTTCGCCGCGCCCGAATCGGGTTGCAGTTCGATCAGGTACATGAAGCTCAGCGTGGAGAGACCGACCACGGTTGGAAGGAAGAACAGGGTGCGGAAGACGATGGCGCCCCGGCGGTTCGAGCGAACGAAGGCAGCCATCGCGTAGCCGATGACGAGGATCGGAACGGTCACGATCGCCGTGTACACCAGCGTGAAAGCCACGGCCGGTAGGAAAAGCGGGTCGTCGCCGAGGTGGAGGTAGTTGTCGATCCCGTTGAAGGCGATGTCTCCGAATAACGGCCAGTTGTTGAGCGAGATGTAGATCGCGAACAGGATCGGAAAGATCACAAGAGCGAGAACAGGGACCAACGCCGGCAGCGTCAGCAGAAAGCCGGTTCTCGCCCCGCGGCGGGCAAGCGAGGTCGATCGACTTCGCTTGCCCGCCCGGGTGGATCCGGCCGTCGTTCGTGCGCTCATGTCGCGGACGGCCGAAGTGCTCATGAGTTATCCGTTGCCCTTCAACACCGCTTCGAAGCCGGCCTGGCCTTCGGTGATGGCGCCCTTGACATCCCCGCCGAAGACAGCCTTGGTGAACATCTTCTGCCATGGACCGGCCGGAACCGAGAAGAGCTGGTTGTGATACAGGGTGTGCAACGACCGCCCCGTTACCGAAGCCGTCAGGCCCGGAACGACGATGGGATTGGCCGCCTTGAACGCCGCATCATTGACCAAGTCGGTCCGAACAGGGGCGAAGCCGCCGGAGGGCGTGAGCTCCTGCATCTTCTTGCCGAGGGCGTATTGGATGAACTCCCACGCTCCCGCGGCGTTCTTGGCCTTCTTGGGAATTCCAAAGTTGGCACCACCGATGAAAGTACTGATGCCGCCGCTCGCCCCGGGCAGGGGCGCGATGCCGATGTCCTTCTGCTCCTCCGGGGTAGCGGTCGTGTATCCGAACAGCCCCATCGCGGCCATGCCGACGTTGCCCTTCTGGAAGTTCGTCGCCCATCCCGAGCCGGTGTCGGACTGGGCTGCCTTCGGGGTGAGCCCTTCCGTCCAGAGGTCCTGGTAGAACTGGAGCGTCTTCTGAAGCGACTCGTTCCCTTCGACCGTCGCAGTCTGGGCATGGAGGTCATCACCCGTGACCAGGTCAGCACCATCCGCGTAGAGGTTCGGCATGACGCCGAACGCCAGGCAGCCCGAGCAAGCTCCGGGGAAGTAGAAGCCGTAGTCGTCCGCGCTGAGAGCGTGGATCTTCCGGGCGTCATCTAGTGCTTCGGTCAGGTTCGCCGGAGGACCGGCAATACCGGCCTGAGCGAACAGCTTCTTGCTGTAGAGCAGCACCGACGCGTCGAGAACGGCGGGGGTTCCATAGTTCTTGCCACTCACCGTTGCCAGCGCGAGTTGCGGCTTGCTCAGAACGTCTCTGAGTTTTGCGTCGTCGATCGCCCTCGTCAGGTCGAGGAACTGACCGGCCGAGATGTAGGAGATCGCGTCAACATCATCTGTGGTCACCAGATCGGGCACGTTGTTGGTGCGCAATGCGGTGGCGAGCTTCGATGAGAGTTGGGCGTCGTTGATCGACGTGATCTTCACCTGGACGTCCTTGTGGCTTGCGTTGAATGCGGCCACGACCTGCTTCGACCAGGGGGTGATGGCCGACCGGTCCCAGAACTGGACCGTGCCTGAAGCCTTCGACCCGAGTCCGGATGTCGGAGCTGCCGAGCTGCAGCCACTGAGGCCGGCGGCCACGGTGACGGACACTGCCAACGCTGCGATCATCACAGCGCGGGACTTTTTCTTCTGAATCATGATCCTCCTTGATCAGTGGCGCAATGGTGGCTGCCTTCGAGAAACGCTGCGGCAACTTGTTTCCGAACTCTACGCGAAAGCATGCCATACCGTCAACAGAATCTCGCATTCATGTAGGGTCAACTCAGGTCGTTTCCGGAAACACGATGGAATGAGAAGCCGATGGCGAAGAGCGCCCCGAATCAGCGGCGCGCAACGGTACGCGACGTTGCGGCCCTCGCCGGTGTTTCCCCAGGGACCGTGTCCAAGGCTCTCAACGGAACCGGACAAATCTCCGAGACCACGCGGTCTCGAATCGAAGCCGCGGCTGAAGTTCTCGATTTCCGCCCCAATGAACTGGCGCGGAGTGTGTTCGAGCGTCGCAGCTACACGGTGGGGGTCATCACGACCGACAGCTTCGAGCGATTCAGCGTTCCTGTGATGCTGGGCGCGGAGGACGCCCTTGGCGCAGGGCGCATCTCGGCCTTCCTGTGCGACGCGCGAGACGACCCGATCCGGGAGCGTCATTACATCGATGTCCTGCTCGGCCGTCGCGTCGACGGCATCATCGTGACCGGGCGCAGCTCGAATCCTCGTTCCCCGATCCAGGTCGACAAGTCCATCCCGGTCATCTATGCGCTGACGCCCTCGACCGATCCCGACGACTGCTCGATCGTCGTCGATGACGTGTCGGCCGGACGGCTTGCCGGAGAGCACCTGGTGGGGCTCGGCAGGCGCAACATCGCTCACATCACGGGACCGCGCTCCTTCAACGCCGTGAACGAACGTGCACAGGGCTTGGTGGCGGCTCTGGCCCCGGCCGGTCTGCAGGTGGCGGGAGAGATCCTGTACGGCGGCTGGACGGAGGCCTGGGGCCGGCAGGCGACTCAGATACTCCTCCGCTCCCGACCCGATGTGGACGCCATTTACTGCGGCAGCGATCTGATCGCTCGTGGTGTCTCGGACGCGCTGCGCGAAGCTGGTCGCGTCGTGCCGAAGGATGTGGCGCTGGTGGGAACTGACAACTGGGCTCTGATCGCCGAGGGCGCCAGGCCGCCGCTCACCTCGGTTGACATGGGACTCGCCGATGTAGGACGCCTTGCTGCCCAGCGCCTGCTCGAGGCAATCGACGGCGTCCGCCATTCGGGAACCGAACTCGTACCGTGCCATCTCGTCCTGCGGGCCTCCACAGAGAGCCCGGAGGGCATGATCGCGGCCCTCTAGCTCTTCGGAATCCAGACCCGCATGGGTCCGACCGTGCGATTCGCCCAGGTGAAATAGGGGATCGCGTGGACGCGAGCCGACGCGCGCGAGAGCCCGGGGGCTCCCTCGTCCGAATATCCTGCGGGCCCGGCTGCGACGACATCCGCCTCGAAATGCACGAGAGGCACGCCACCAAGGATGTCCGAACTCGTTACCTCCAGAGTGGTCGTCGTCATCTCAATGTCGTCGACGAGCACACCATTCTGCTGGTCGACCTGCTCGATCGCGTACACCAGGGGGCCCCGCTCGATCGCGACTGATCCTCGAGCGTCATCTACGCGATGGTTGGCGATGGTGAGTCGCGGAGGCATCGGGAAAGCCATAGTGACGATGTCGCCTTGCCGCCAAGTTCGCGCAACTCCATGCAGCGTTCCGGCGATCACTCCGACGGCGGATCCGTCGATCTCGACGGTGCCGTCGTTCACCCAATCCGGGATGCGGAGTTCGAGTCGCCACGGCGTTTCCGGCGTCTCCTCAACCGTGATGGCTACATGGCCCTCCCAGGGGTAGTTCGTCTCCATCCTCAGTCGAATGGTGCCCTGCTCCGTCTTCACTTCGACCGTCGCATCGGAGTATTGAAGGATCTGCAATCCTGACTCGTCGATCGACGCAAGATAGTGGTGCGCTGACGCCAATGTCCGCATCAGATTGGTTGGACAGCACGAACATCCGAACCAATGCTGACGGCCGTACGCAGGGTTCTTCAGACCCGGGTCATCGATCACGGCGCCGTCGCGCACCTGGAGTGCATTCACGTAGAAGTACGCGTCGCCGTCCAGCGCGACGCCGGGCAGCATCGCGTTGTAGAACTGGCGCTCGATCAGGTCCGCATACTTCGGGTCGCCGGTTGCGAGATAGAGCCGCCAGCTCCACTGCATGCTCGCAATTGCGGCGCAGGTCTCGGCGTATGCGCGGTCCGAGGGCAGCTCGTACGGGTCGCCGAAAGCCTCTCCTTCCCATCGGGCGCCGAGTCCGCCAGTGATGTACATCTTGGAGGCGACCATGTTGTCCCACTGCAGTTTGAGTGTCTCCAGCAGTTCATTGTCGCCCGTTTCGATGGCCACGTCGGTCGCGCCGGCGGCCAAGTAGAGGGCACGCACGGCGTGACCCTCTGGCGTCGTGGTCTCGCGAACCGGAATACGATCGCTGAAGTATGCGGAGCCGAAGTGCCCCCGAACATCGGCCAGAATGCCGTGCCCCCGAACATCGATGAAATACTGCGCAAGAGTCAGGTACCGGGTCTCCTTGGTCGTGCGATACAGCTCGACCAGCGCCATCTCGATCACCGGGTGGCCGCAGGTGCCCTGGCGCTTGTCGCGCCCGAAGGTGCGGTCGAGGTGGTCGGCCGCCTTGATCGCGACCTCGAGGAGCTCCCGCCTGCCGCTCGCGCGATACTGCGCGACGGCGGCTTGGATCATCGCCCCCATGTTGAAGATCTCGTGGTCGAACGACAGTTGCTCGTAGCGTTCCGCGCGCTGGCCTGCCACCTCGAAGAAGGTGTTGAGGTAACCGTCATCCGATTGGGCGCCGGCGATCTTGGCTGTATAGGTCGTGAGCCACTCGAGGAGCGTCTCGTCCTCGGTTCTGCCATACGACCAGGCCGCGGCTTCCAGCCATTTGTACACCTCGCCGTCCTCGAAGATGGGTCCGAAGTACTCGACGCCGCGACGTGACGCCGCTGCGTTGTCGAAGTTGATCCAGGCGCCCTCGTCAGTGAGATGCCGCTCGCCGGCCGGAACCGAGGTCTCGCTGTTGCGCGATTGAAGCCCTGCGAGGAGCCCCCCGGTGTAGCGAACCGCATCGAAAGGAAGCGGCCGCTTGCGCAATGCGGGGCTCAGAGGGCTGACGGGCCCCTCACCGATTCCCCCTGCCCTGTCGAGGTCGCTGGCGGCGCGGGCGGAAGTGTCGAGGCTCAATCTGTGTCTCCTGCTTGACGGTCGTCGTAGGGGACGGTCTCGTCCGCTGCGCGTCTTGATCGTCGCACAAAAACGACTCATCATGCAACATGTTTCCTATGTTTCCGAAAAGGGGGGCAATCCGGCAACAGAAGCAAGAACGCCCGGGGCCCGGAAGGGCGGATCCCGGATCTATCTGGCGGACGCGGCAACGGATCCCGCGGTGCTTTCGCGCGTAACGATGCTCCACGGCGCGAGGTAGGTGGCCGGGGGAACATGCGCACCGTCGAGTCGGGCAGAGAGCAGGTCGAGAGCACGCGTCGCGATGAAGCGCTTGTCGGGGCTCACGCTGGACAGAGTCGGCCAACTGAACCGTCCATCCTCGATATCGTCGAATCCGATCACGGCAATATCGTCGGGAATTCTGATTCCGCGTTCATGCAGGATCCTGATCGCTCCGAGCGCGAGGGGATCTGAGAAGCAGAAGATGCCATCCAACAGCTCTGTTTCCAGCAACTGCGCCATCGCCGTGGCGCCATCGGCTCGCCGGAACGAGTCGACGTAGGCGATTCTCGAGCGTTCCACCGGCAACCCCGCCTCGAGGAGGGACCGTTCATACGCGGCGAGGCGAACCGAGCTCGATGCCAGGTGCGCATTCTGCGCCCCGATCACGCCGATGCGTGTGCGCCCGAGCGAAATCAGGTGGTCGACGGCCGCGCGGGCGGCGCTGAAGTTGTCGATCATCACCTGGTCGAATCGCGCGTGGCGGTCCTCGCCGAGAAATACCACAGGGCGCTCGGGGGAGATCCCTGCCAAATCCTCTGCCTGGAGCCCGAGCGGGCTCACGATGAGCCCGTCGAAGAAGGCTCCGCGGTCGGTTTGCGAAATAAGCTCGCGCTCGCGCGACGCATCGCCATCGGTTTGATCGATGACAACGGTGAACCCTCGAGCGGCACCCAATTCTACGAATGCACGAGTGAGCTCGGCGAAGTATGGGGTGTCCAGCTCAGGCAGAACCAGTGCGATGAGTCCCGACCGTCCACGCTTCAACATTCGGGCGATCTCGCTCGGTCGATAGTCAAGATCGTTGATGATCTTGAGAACCCGTTCTCGAGTCTCCGGCGCGACGCCGGGGAATCCATTCACAACATTCGAGACCGTTCGAAGCGAGACGCTGGCGGCGAGGGCGACCTCCCGACGCGTCGCTACCATGGCGCCTTCTCGCGACTGACCTCGGATTGCATTGGTGCAATCGTAGTAGTCGACCGGTGTGGGCTCGCCCCCCGGACAAGTCCACGCCAGCGACCCAGTCAGCGAGGACTGACCGTGACGTTCCGCCATCCGGCCGTCGTGTTGAACGTGCGGACACCGATGGCACCGGCAGTCAGGGTGCATCCGACATCGTTGTATGACAGGGACACCTGCGCTCCCCCGACACTCGGCACGCCGGTGACAGTTATGAGACATCCGACTGCCTCGACGGTGATGTGGTACCACGCGCCTGTCGGCAGAGCGACCGGCAGCGACACCTGAGCAAGCGATGTCCAGCTACCCGTCTCCTTCCCCAGGAACAGGGTCCCCGAAGAGACTCCGGCGAAATAGCCGTTGAGCGCGTCGACACCGACACTCGGCGAGGTAACCCGTACGAGCAGCCCGGCGTTCGGATTCGACCCGGTCGAGCTATTCAACTGAACGTCGCCGTTCAGCGAGTAGTTCGTCCACGCCGTCGACCCCGCCACGGCTTTGTCGCCCGCACCGCCGGCGGTGTCTGCGTAGACGCCGGTCGCCCCGGTCACTGTCCAGGTTCCCCCGTAAGTGGTCCACCCAGACGAGCTTCCGCTCCCGAATGGCGCCGTGTAGGGGGTGGTCGAGGTTGTCGTGGTACCGCCGGCAACCGCGGTGACGTTGCGCCAGCTTGCCGTGCTGTTGTAGTCACGCAGTCCGATCGCGCCCGCTGTGAACGTGCACCCGGTATCGGTGTACGTGAAACTCGTCGGCGCCGCGGTGCTTCCGGATGGAAGTCCGGAGACCACGAACGTGCATCCGACGGCTTGCACGGTCAGGTGATACCAGCTGTTCAAAGCGAGTCCGCCGGGAATCGATGTCGACGTGAGTCCCGTCCAGCTGCCCGATTCCTTCCCCAGGAAGATGTCGGTCGGCGAGACGCCGATGAAGTAGCCATTGAGCGCGTCGGCCCCCGCCGATGGGTTGCTGGCTCGCACCAGGAACCCTGCCTGCGTTCCCGAGTTGATCTCGACGTCACCCTGCACCGTGTAGTTGCCCCAGGCTGTCGATCCGGCGATCGCTTTGTTGCCGCCCAGTCCGCCGCAGGTCTCGGAGTACACGCCGCCGGAGGTCGACCAGCAGCCGTTGTAGTTGATCCAGCCGTTGTCGCCGCCGTCGAAGGCGGAGGCGAACGGGAGTATCCCGACGTTGGCTTGTGCGGTCCCCTCGGCGCAGCCGCCAGACCCAACGCTCGTCGCCGCCGTGTAGCGCACCGACTGGCCGGAAGCCGACACAAGCAGGTTCGGGCTGTAGTTGTCGCTGCAGTTGCTACTCCCACTGACCGGGTGGAATGGTGCGGGAGTCCAGGACCACGAACCTGACCCGTTCGTGGTGTTCACGAAGATCACCTGGTTCGACTCGCCCGCGGACTCGCTTCGGGCGGTGAGCAGCAGCTCGCCGTTCGACCCGCCTGCCGGAGTCCATGCGATGTACGGGGTGGCCGTCAGCGTTCTGCCGTCGGTGGTCGTCGGCGCGGTGCCCATGTCTGAAGGACCGCTCCCCCAGGTGTCTCCGTTGGTCGACGTCTTGATATGCGCCACGAACCCGTAGGTCGGCCCACCGGCCTCGAATGCCATCACATACGTCCCGTTGCCGGTCAGCGCGATCGTCGGCATCCCGGGTCGGTCCGACTGAGTGCTGCTGGCGACATCATTGACGAGGCCGGGCGAGACGCGAGTCGAGCCATTGGGGTTGGCGCTCCATGTCGCTCCCCCGTCCGTCGACACGATGTGAACGATCTTCTGGCTGTATGTCGCGCTCTGCCGCTCATCGGAGAAGTAGGCGAGCAGATTGCCGGATGAGTCCGTGGACAGGAATGGTTCCCAGATCCCGTTCCCCGTTCCCGCACCAGTCTGGAAGTCAGAGATATAGGTCCAGGTGCTTCCGCCGTTGGTGCTTCGCCATTCGACGAAGTCGGTCGTCGCATTGTTGGCCGGTGCGATGTTCGCGACCAGCAACAGTGTGCCCGCGGCCAGGGATCCCATCGCGGTGGGAAGCTCGTAAAGGAACGGCTGCCAGATCTGACTCGAGGGGTGGCCGGTTCCCGTGAGTGGATCGCTGAGCGTTGCGGCTGTCGTCCAGGTTGCGCCGTCGTCCGTGCTCTTGCGAATGAGCAACGAAGCCGCTCCACCGCTCGTGTCGGCGTGCTCGAAGCTGCCCAGCAGCGTGCCGTTGGCGCCGCCGTTGTGCTGAAGCCGGATGACCCGGTTGTAGGCGAGCAGTTCGTTCGAGGAGCTTCGCGTGTACATGCTGGTCGAGGGTCCATTCGCCGCTGCCGGCAGCCCACCCACGAACAACATGCCACCAAGAACGAGAGCCGCGGTGAGGATCTTCGCAACCACCTTGAGAAGGCCGTGCGAGATTCCCTGAACGTCCGTCTGGCCATTCGACTTCACGATTGCATCCCCGATTCAGCCACCCCGATGTGGCAGCTGAGAGTATTGCATCGATGCATGCATCGATGCAATACTCTCGCGATCATCTGGAGGCACGGTTGATTCAGAACATCGAATCGCATGACCCAGCCGTTGACCCGCTCGCACTTGACGATAGGGAACGGGGGACCCGAGTTGATGACCTTCAACCTCGGGTCAGCTTGCGCTGATCACTCGACGTATTCACCGTCAATGAATAAGTCGGGATGGAGAACGCCAGGGGACGCGCGTTTTCGAGGAGTGAGGCCGGCTTCATACCGAAAGGACGAAAGAACAGCAGCCTGAACAGGGCTTTTGTTATCGAGCCGCCTGTCAGATCGGCGGAGCTTCGCCCTCACGGGAGTCAGCAGCCCGTCCTGACACATAGGGTGGTTCGAATCCCGAGGCTAGCTTTCATCAACGATGAACTCCGCTCCCGTCAATGTCCTCAGCTCGTCGATGGTCTGGCCAGGGGCGAGTCGGCACAGCACGATGCCGCCATCGTTGACGTCGAAGACTGCGCGGTCGGAGATGATCCGGTCGACGACGCCGACCCCGGTCAATGGGAGGGTGCAGGTCTTGACGATCTTCGGGGCACCGTCCTTGGCGACGTGCTCGGTGATGACGATCACGCGGGGCGTGCCGGCCACGAGGTCCATTGCGCCTCCCATGCCCTTGACGAGCCGGCCGGGGATCGTCCAATTGGCGAGGTCGCCGTTCGCTGCGACCTGCAATGCCCCCAGGATCGCGGTCTGAACGTGCCCGCCGCGGATCATCCCGAACGAGGTCGCCGAGTCGAAGACCGAAGCTCCGGGAACAAGGGTGATCGTCTGCTTGCCCGCGTTGATGAGATCCGCGTCCTCGTCGCCCTCGATAGGGAACGGGCCCATGCCGAGCACGCCATTCTCGCTCTGCAGCGTGACGTGCACGCCTGCCGGCAGATGGTTCGCGACCAGGGTCGGGATGCCGATCCCCAGGTTGACGTACTGCCCGTCTTCGAGCTCCTCGGCGGCGATCGCCGCCATCTCGTCACGCGTCCACACGCGGCCGCACCGTCCTCTGCTCGATGTCCTTCTCAGCGATCTCCACCCGGATCAGCTTCTGGACGAAGATGCCGGGCGTGTGGATGTCGTCCGGATCGAGGTAGCCCTGCTCGAGGATCTCCTCGACCTCCGCAATCGTCGTGCGGCCCGCCGTCGCGACCAGCGGATTGAAATTCCTCGCGGTGAGGCGGTAGCGCAGATTGCCCTCCAGATCGGCACGGTGCGCCCGGACCAGCGAGAGATCGGCAAGAATGCCGCGCTCCAGGATGGCCCGCACGCCGTCGAACTCCGCCTCGGCCTTGCCCTCCGCGACAGGCGTGCCGACGCCGGTCGCCGTGTAGAAGGCGGGGATGCCGGCACCCCCCGCCCGCAGCCGCTCGGCCAACGTGCCTTGCGGCACGAACTCCACCTCGAGCTCGGCATCGAGGTACTGACGCGCGAACAGCTGGTTCTCGCCCACATAGGAGGCGAGCACCTTCGTCACCTGGTGGTTCTCCAGCAGCACCCCGAGACCCCTGCCATCGACGCCCATGTTGTTGCTCACGATCGTCAGGTCACGCACACCACTATCGCGCAGCGCCATGATCAACGACGTCGGGTTGCCCGACAATCCGAACCCACCCACCGCGACCGTCATCCCGTCGTGCGCCACCGAACGAACCGCCTCAGCCGCGCTGGGGACGAGTTTGCTCATCCGCACCCCTTCGTCGCCGAATGTCGCATCAGGCGCATGCCCCGGTCAAGCCGGCAGTCGCGCCGGTACCCGGACCGCGCGCTTGTGCAGCGGTCGGGTGCTGATGGCGATGCGCGGATCGACCACGCTGTAGAGAAGGTCGACGGCGATATTCACGATGATGAAGCCGACTGAGAAGAGCAGAACGCATCCCTGAACGACCGGGAAGTCGCGGGCGGAGATCGAGTTGATCAACAGACTGCCCATGCCGGGCCAGGTGAAGACCGATTCCGTCAGCACGGCCCCGCCGAGCATCAGCCCGAACTGCACGCCGATGACTGTGAGGATGGGCGGGATGGCGTTCGGCAGCGCATGACGCAAGATCACGCGCAATGGGCTGGCGCCCTTGGCCCGCGCAGTGCGCACGAAGTCCTGCGACAGCACCTCGAGCAAGGAGGAGCGGGTCATGCGGGCGATGACTGCGATCGACAGGGTCGCCAGGGTCACCGCCGGGAGCACGATGCTCGACGGGGTGTCGTTGCCCGACGGCGGGAACCAATGCAGCTGCACCGCGAACAGGACGATGAGGTTCAAGCCCAGCCAGTAGGTCGGCACCGACATGCCGGCGACCGACACCGCGGAGACGATCACATCGATCGGCTTGCCCTGGTTCGAGGCAGCGATGAGCCCCAGGATCACGCCGACCACGATTCCGATGGCCAGAGCGACCACGGTCAATTCGAGAGTGTTGGGCAGGTGCTGCGCCACATCCATCAGCACCGGATCGCCGGTGACAGTCGAGGTGCCCATGCTGCCGTGCAGCAGGTTACCCAGGAAGCGCAGGTACTGCTCCCAGACGGGGAGGTTGAGACCCAGGATCTCGCGGATGTGAGCGACCTGCTCCGGCGTCGCCTGCTCGCCCGCGATCACCTGGGCTGGATCACCCGGGATCAGGCGGATGAGGAAGAAGACGACGGTCGCGACACCGAAGAGGGTCGGGATCGCCAGAAGCAGACGACGTCCGATGTACCTGGGCACGGTGTCCTTCCGGGTTCCGTGTCATCGGCTATGGAAACCATGCACGAGCACGGAATCCACAGCCGACGACGTGACGGCTGGCGTCAGATCACGCAGCCGGGTAGGCGTAGATGCTGTCGTACACGCTGTTCGGGACGATGGTAATGCCCGCGACCTTCGTGCTCGACACCACGACGAACCCTGCTGTGTAGAGGAACACGACAGGAGCGTCGTCCCAGACGAGCTTCTCGGCCTGGCAGTACAGATCCGCCGCTTTCTTCTTGTCGGGCTCCGCGATCGCCTGGAGAGTCAACGCGGCCACCTTGCTGTTCGCGTAGTGCGAGAAGTTGAGTCCGCCGCCCGCCTGGTAGATGCGGGTCAGGGACTGCGAGGGGTGCGCGAAGTCGGCGCCGAACGACCAGATGAACAGCTGGTCGCGCGGGTCGGCGTTCGACTTCGCCGGCGGGGCCGCGATGATCGCCTGGTTCGTGGCGTTGTCCGCGATCTGCGGGCCCACGACCTTGAGTCCGACATCCGTCAGGTAGCCTGCAATGGCCTGAGCCGTCTGGGAGTCCTGCAGGAATCGGCCGTTCGGGCTGAGCAGCTGAACCGTCATGCCGGTGGCCCCGGCGGAGGCGAGCAACGACTTGGCCTTCTTCGGGTTGTAGGTGTACTGCGGGAGCTTGCACTGGTTGTCCGGCCCGTTGATTCCCGGGGCCGTCGTCACCTTGCCGGCGCCGAACAGGACGCTCTTGACGATCGCGTTCTTGTCGACCGCGTAGTTGAGCGCCTGGCGAACCCGCGGATCCTGAAGCAGCGGGTTGGCCGTGCTCGCCGTATTGATCGCCAGGTAGTTCATCCGGGTTCCGAACGAGATGTTGACGTCCAGGCTTGAATTGTTCTTCATCGAGTCGAGGTCGGCGGCGGGGAGCCCGACCGCAGCATCGATCTGTCCGGCGCGAAGCGCGGTTTCACGCGCGTTCGCATCGGGGATGAACTTGAAGATCTGGGTCTGGTAGTACGGCTTCTTGCCCCAGTAGCCGTCGTTCCGGGTCACCGTGATGTGGTCGTTCTGCACCCATTCGGTGAGCTTGTACGGACCCGTGCCGACCACTTTGCTCGCGCTGGCGAAGGTGTTCGGCGCAACCGTCCAGGAGGTCGGCGAGGTGATCGCCGAGGTCTGATTGCTCACCGCGTTCGGGAAGTAGCTCACCGGCTGGGTGAGGTTGATCGCGATGGTCAGCGGGTCGATGACGTCCTCCGACTTGACGAAGCTCGCCACATCGCCCGCCGTCAGAACGGCCAACCTCTTGTCGCGAAGCCGGTCGAAGTTCTGCTTGACGGCATCCGCGTCGAACGGAGTCCCGTCCTGGAACTTCACCTTGTCACGCAGCTTGAAGGTCCACACGTCGTTGGTGGCGTTGGGCTTCCAACTGACGGCCAGCAAGGGCTTGAGGGAGCCATCCGGGCTGTCCTTGTAGGTGGTCAGGGTCTCGGCCATGACGACCGAGATCTGGGTACCGAGACCCGACTTGATCAGCGCGGGGTCGATCGCGAGGGGGTCGCCACCGGCGGACATCGTCAGAGTGTCACCCTGACGGGGAGTCGAACTGGGCTGCGATGAGCTGCTGCTGTTGTTGTTGTTGGGGGTGCCGGACGAACAGCCGACCATCGCCAAGGCGAGGAGCCCAGCGGTGGCGACTACCAGCAGTTTCGGCGTCGATTTCTTGAACAAGAAAGCCTCCTTGACGGCTCGGATTCGTCGTCGAACCCGAAAAGACGGCCACCATTGGCCGCTCGCCTTCATGGTAAGGACGCCGTTCTCGGCCTCGGTATGGTGCGACCACTACGACTTCGCGCCGTTCGGTAGTTCGCCCGACATCAGCCGGGCCGCGGCGGCACTGGCCTGAACCCGTAACTGCTCCGGATCGTCCAGCAACCGCCCGTTCCGTTTGAGGGCCCTGCCGCCGACGAAGACCGAGTCCACGTTGCCCGGATGCGCACCGGCGACGACCGCCCCGATGGCGGAGTTGGTCGGGAACATGTTCGGCTGCCGGGTGGAGAGCACGACGACGTCCGCCTGCTTGCCCACCGTGAGCGAGCCGGTGCTCTCCGTGAGTCCGTTCGCGCGTGCGCCCCCGATCGTCGCCAGGGCCAGGGCGTCCTTGACCGGAAGACTCACCCCCGCCGCCCACTCGCCACGCTCCAGATGCTCCTGGTGGTCCTGCGACCTGGTGATCATCACAGCAGCACGCATGGCTCCGAAGAGGTCGCCGCCCGCGTTCGCACAGGTGTCGACCGAAAGACTCGCCGGCACTCCGGCTGCGATCAGTCTGCCGAGGGCGAGAGGTCCGTGGCCCATGTTCGCCTCCACCACCGGCGCGACCGACGCGGTCCCCCCGCTGTCGGCGATCATCGCGATCTCGTCGTCGGCGATGGTGCTGCAGTGGATGTAGGTGGTGTCGTCGCCGAGAAGGCCCGCGTCGGAGAGTCCGGCGACCGCCCGCTGCCGCCCGTTGGGCCCGTTGCCGACGTGGACGCTCAACCGGATGCCCAGGTCCCGGGCGGTCCTCCACTGCGCCTCGACCACCTCGAGCGGGCTCTTCTCCGGACCGCGCACCGCCATGGCCAGGGTCAGTCGGCCACCGGCATCCGGAAAACCGTGCTCGCGAAAGGCGCGGACCCGCTGGAGGTAGTCATCCGGTTCGCCGTGATGAGCGGCCGAATACGTGCCGAGCCACGCGGTCGGCGACTCGCCGTAGCCGAACACCACGCGCATCCCCGAGTCGAGGTGCGCCCGGACGGTGGCCTCGACGTGCGCAGGATTGGTGAGGTTGTGGTTCCAGTCGAGAAGCTGCGTGATGCCGGAATCGACGGCTTCGGCGAGCGCGACGCGCAGCGAGAGGTACATGTCGTTGGCCGTGAACCGCGGGCCGTAGTTCCCGAACATCGCCGGGCCGTATTGCGGAATCGTCCAGTCAACCCCCGCGAAACGGAGAAGGGCCTGCCAGCTGTGCCGGTGAGTGTCCACGAGCCCGGGAATCACGATGCTGCCGGTGACGTCGATGACGTTGGCACCGGGAGGGGGCTCGATCGACGTGCCGATCTCGGCGATGAGGTCGTCCCGGATCAGAAGGTCGCCGACGAACTCGTCGGGCCGCGCGCGGTCCATCGTGACAAGGGTGCCGCCCTTCAACAGGATTGCGGGCGCGTCCACGCGGTTCCCTTCTGGTGTCTCATCGCTGTGTCCGAGTTTTCCCTGCCACCGTCGGCCGCTCCAATGGTGCAGAGCACAACGAAACCACGTGGGAGAGCGTCTTCGGCGCCAGCGACCACCTCCACGCGGAGGGGGAGGATGTCTTTGGCGACGATGCCGTTGCGTGCCGTCGCCGCGCGGACCCCGATGATGAGGAGCAATTCCGGTGACGGAACTCGACGAATACGCCACGAAATACAGCTGCGCCAAGATCGAACGGCGCGGTGACGGAATCCTGCACGTGCGGCTGCACACCGATGATGGCCCCTTCCAATGGGGTCTCGGCCCACAGGGCGAGTTGGTGCGGCTGTTCACCGACATCGGAGCCGACCGCGGCAACAGGGTGATGATCCTCACCGGTACCGGTGATGAGTTCTCCGGTCCGTACCAATCCACCACGCAGACCGTCTACACCGAGGGCGGCGCGAACATCACGGCCGAGTCCCTCGACCGCGTCCACTGGAATGCCAAGCGGCTGATGGCCCGCCTGCTCGACATCGAGATCCCGATCATCGGGGTGGTGAACGGCCCGGCCAAGCGCCATTGCGAGCTCGGCCTCATGTCGGACATCGTGCTCGCGGCCGACGACGCGACCTTCGAGGACACCGCCCATTTCGAATACGGCAGCCAGGTGCCTGGCGACGGCATGGCGGTCGTGCTGACCCAGGTCATGGGCCTCAACCGCGCCCGGTACATGATGCTCATGGGCCAGGTCGTCACCGCCGAGCAGGCGCTGGAGTGGGGGATGGTCTCCGAGGTCATGCCGCGCGAGACGCTCGAAGTGCGCTCGTGGGAGATCGCCGAGAAGCTCGCCGCGAAGACCGACCTCCTGCTGCGCTACAGCCGGGTCGTCCTGACCCAGCCGCTGCGTGAGGGAATGCTCGAGAACCTGCAGTACCACCTGTCGCTCGAGACCCTCTCCAGCCTCCAATCCCACGCGCACGAGCGCCGGTGATCGGGCGCGGTCCGACGGCGGCGCATTACGCTGAACACCCGACCAGAGCGAGGGTGGTGGCGACCTTTGATTGACGACCTCATCTCCGTCGCGGCCTCATCGCGCACCGGGGACGGCTTCCGCTCGCTGCAGGAGACCACCCGCGTCGTCAGCGAGCGGGTGGCGTCCGCCCTCGGCTACGACCGGGTCGTGGTCCGGATGCTGGCCGTCGCCGACCGGGATGCCAATCCGGACGCCGGGTGGTCGGCAATCATCGAGGCCGGCGAGTCGGGCATCGTCACAGCGGTCAGCGAACTGCGCGATCGCGAGGATCATGCCGCCCTCTCAGCCTCGGCCGGCATCGAGGCCCGGGCCGCACTCTTCGCGCCGATGATCGCCCACGGTCGCCTTCTCGGGATGCTCGGCGGCTTCGACAAGCAACCGCACGAGCACTCCCCCGCGGCCGTCGAGCAGTTCTCCACCGCGGCGCGTCTCGCTGCCATCGCCCTCGATGTCGCGTCGACCGCTCGGCGAACGGCGGAGAGCGAAGGCTCCGGCAGGGTGCGCCAAGAATTCGACCGGCTGAATGAGGTGCAGAGCGCACTGGCCGCGCTCTCGCTCGAGTCGGGGGGCGACGCCGTTCACGCGATCACCGAACTGCTCGCATCGAGCCTCGAGACGTCGATCCTGGTGTGGGACGCGCTCGGCAGCAAGACGCGCGCGTACACCGGCGACATCCATTTCCGCTCGCGCATCAGCGACCTGCTCGGCGCGCGCGACCCGGCCCAGCTGCGGGCCCTGAGCCCGGGCGCAACGCTCGACTCGGCGACGGTCTATCCGATCGGACGCGAACGCACCCTCGGACTGCTGCTCCTGGACGGGCCGACCGACGGCTCCGCGTTCACCGAGGGAGTCATCCGCTACTCCGTCGGCCTACTCGCCTACGACCTCGAATCGGAGCGCGCCGACCACGCCGCGCGCAACGTGTCCCGTCCGAGCATCCTGCACGCCCTGGTGACCGGGCGGCTCTCCTCGCGACAGGCGAACGACGTCGGCACCTTCGTGGACGCCACGGGCCAACCCCTGCGCATCGGCTTCCTCAGCGTCGACGACGCCGTCACCGCCACGGCGATCTCGCACCGGCTCAACTTCTCGGCCCGGGCGCGGGGATGCCTCGCCGCGGCGGCCGAGAAGGACGGCGTGCTCCTCATGGTGGAGGACGCCGACCTGCCGAAGTTGCGGACGGTGCTGGAGGGCCTGCTCTCGTTCGTGACCCAGGGTTCCTGGTCGCTGGGAGTGAGCGAGCCGTTCGTCGAGCTCGACGGCGCCAAGGCCGCGCTCGAGCAGGCGCACATCGCACTCGCCTCGGCGGAGCCCCACCAGATCTCCTTCTACGACGAAATCGGCCCGACCGCAGCGCTCCTCAAGTACCTCCCGCTCGGCGCCGTCGCCTCGTTCGTCGATGAGTTGCTCCGGCCGCTGATCGACTACGACCAGCAGCGCGGCGGCGCCCTGGTAGACACTCTCGGCGCGTACCTGCGCCACAAGGGCAGCCTTCGCAAGGCCGCCGACGAGCTCTACGTCCACAGCAACACGATCCAGCTGCGGCTCGCTCGGGTTTCGCAACTCACGGGCATCGACCTGCACGACCTCCGTCAGCTCGGCGTGCTGTCGCTGGCATTCGCCTGGCGCACCAACGGGGAGGCCCGTTCGCCGGGTCCTCTCGACTCTCAGTAGTCGAGGATGACCGCGAGCACTTCGTCGGGGTGGGCGTCGACCAACTCATAGGCGCTCGGTGCCTCGTCGAAAGGGATGTGCCTGCTTACCAGATCGGTGACCCTCAGGCCCGGGAGCAGAGCCAGGATGGCCTCGGTGCGCCGCTCGGGCGTCCACCGCGGCCGCGTCCCCGCGTTGGAGGAGACGATGTTCTGCCTTCTCCAGTGGAACTCGGGCGCGAGCACCAGGCTCACCGGATTCCTGCCGTAGTAGGACAGCACTGCGATGGTGCCGTACTCCGCGGTGAGCGAGAAGGTCGACTGCAGTGCGGCGCCGACACCGCTCGCCTCGAACGTCACATCCGCGCCGCGACCTGCGGACAGCTCGAGCACGGCCGACTCGGCGTCCTCGGGGGCGACAGCCGCATCTGCCCCGGCGTCGAGTGCGATCGCCCTGCGCGACGGGATCGGATCGACAACGATGAGGGCGCCGGCTGTCCGCCGCGCGAAACGGGCGCAGAGCTGGCCGACCACTCCCTGCCCGATCACGACCGCCACCTCGCCCATCTTGACCGGAGCGTCGAGATTCGCCGTCAGGGCGACCCGGGCGAGGTTGAGGAACGTCGCCGAGGCGTCGTCGATGCCGTCCGGGAGCGGCGTCACCCAGGTCGCGCCGACGTCGGTGGTGAAGACATCCTGGTGAGGGTGCCGCGCGAACACCCGGTCGCCGACCGTGTATCCCGACTCCGAGCCCGCGGCCTCCACCCGGCCGACGATCTGGTAGCCGTACTTGATCGGAAAGCCGAAATCGCCCTCGGCGTTCGGCGGCATGAGGTCATGCGGGCCGGTGCGGCCGCGGTAGACGAGCATCTCGGTTCCGGCGCTCACGAGGGAGCTGGTCGCGCGGACCGTCACCTCGGTCGGACCCGGATCGCGCACATCGGCGGGGAGCAGCTCCGCGTGCCGCTCCGAGGTGAACCACACCGACTGCGCCACGGCGCCTACCCCTCCTGCTCGCGGGAAGGGACGATCGTACCTGCCGCAACACCGAAGTCAATGCGTCGGCCGTCGGCACCCGTAGCCCAGGCGCGGACCTCGACCACGTCGCCGTCCTGCAGGTAGCCCAGCCGCCGTCCACTGGGGAGGGTGACGGGAGCGGCGCCGTTGGCTGTCAGCTCGAGCAGGCTGCCCCACTCATCGCGGTCGCGGCCCGAGATGGTGCCGCTGGCGTAGAGGTCGCCGGTCCGCAGCGACGCGCCATTCGATGTCAGGTGGGCGAGCTCCTGCGATGGCGACCAGTACATGTCCTCGAAGGTGGGCCGGGAGACCACCTCGCCATTCACCAGAAGTTCGAACCGGATCGGCAGGTTCCACGACTCGGCTTCGGCCAGGTGGGGCAGCGGCTCCGGGTCGCGCTCGGGCGCCGGCACCCGGAGCGGCTTCAGCAAGGAGAGCGGTACCACCCACGGGCTGATCGTCGTGCCGAACGACTTGCCCAGGAACGGGCCGAGGGGCTGCGCCTCGAAGGCCTGGATGTCGCGAGCGCTCCAGTCGATTACGATCACCGACCCGAAGACGTGCCGTTCGAAGTCACCCGTGCGGACCCTGGTGCCGAGCTCGGACGGGACCCCGACCACGAACCCGAGCTCCACCTCGACGTCGAGCTTGCGGGTCGGCAGGAACTGCGGGCGCAGCCCGTCGAGCTTCACCTGGCCGAACGGGCGCACAACCGGTGTTCCCGAGACGACCACGGTGCCGGCCCGGCCGTGATAGCCGACCGGGATCTCGCGCCAGTTCGGCTGCAGCCCGGGGCTGGAGGGCCTCAGGATGTTGCCCGCGTTGGTCGCGTGCACCAGTGACGAGAAGAAGTCGACGAAATCGGCGACCTCGATCGGGAGGTGCAGGACCGCCGAGGCGGCATCCTCCCGTTGTGCCGTGCCCGTCGAGACCGCCGACTCGATGGCGTCCGCGGTCTGCTGCCAGAACTCCGGGCCGCGGGTCAGGAATCCGTTGAGGGAGGGCGCGCGGAAGACCTCGTCTCCGAGAATCGCCGACACGTCGATGATCGAGCCCTCGAACGCGGCACCGACGCGCGGCGCATCGCCGTCGACGGAGAAGATGCCGAGCGGGAAGCCGCTCCCGCGAATCGCTCGACTCATGCGGCGACCGTCCCGCGCTCATCCCAGCACTGGTTGATCGACGAGAGTCCCAATGCCATGAACTCGCGCGGCGACTCCTTCCAGAGGTCGTCCGAGAACACCTCGAGATCCAGCCAGCCGGTGAAGCCGCCCTCCTCGAGAGCGGCGAGCGCCTCGCGGACGTGCCCGCTCCCCCTGCCCGGCATGAGTCGGTCGCGCCAGCGGCGCGGGCGGTGGTAGTCGCACATCTGCAGGGCCGAGATCCGTCCGGCGTTCCGTCGCAGATCGTCGAGGAATTGCGGCGAGTCAAACAGATGCCAGATGTCGGCGACGATCTGAACGTCATCCAGGCCCAGTCGGTCCAGAAGTTCGAGGGTCTCGACGATCGAGGCGACCATCGGCTGGTCGATCAGCCGGCCGCCCTCACGGGTCATCACCTCGATGCTCAGGGTCGCCCCGGTCTCGGCCACCACGTCGTGGATCTTCTGCAGCCCGTCATCGATCGTGCGCCACGCCTCGTCGATGGTCAACTCGCCCGGCTGGCCGAGCACCACGAAGAACGAATCGGGCTGGAACGGGGCGAGGCGTAGCGCGCCCGCGCAGATGTCCTCGATGCGCTCGCGCGCGTCGGCGGGTGCCGGAAAGTTGGGGATCGGCAGCATCGACCAGTTGCCATTGCAGCAGACCGCCGCCTTCAATCCCGAGCGCTGGAACGCCTCGAGCGCCGCCGCGTCGGAATCGGGTCCTGAGCCGAGTTTGGCCACATCGATGCTGATGCCGGTGTATCCGAGTTCGGCGGCGAGTCGCACGTCCTCGGCGAAGGTGGTGCGCGGCAGACACAGCTGGTTAACCGAGATGTCCGGTCGCGGAGTAGTCACGTTCGGCAAGCCTTTCAGCGGAGGTCGCGAGGGTTGAGCGCACTGCGGAGCCCGTCGCCGAGCAGGTTGAAGGCGATCACGACGACGAAGATCGCGAGTCCCGGATAGAGCGCGAGTTGCGGGTCGCGGAAGATGAACGAGCGGGACTCGCCCAGCATGGAGCCCCACTCCGGAGTGGGCGGGGGCACCCCCAGGCCCAGGAATCCGAGCCCGGCCGCCGTGAGGATGGTGAGCCCGACCTGCAGGCTGGCCTGCACGACGATCGGGGCGATCGAGTTCGGGATGACGTGCACGAACACGCTCCGCCATCGCGAGATGCCGAGAGACCGGGCTGCCTCGATGTAGGGCAGCTCGCGGATCGTCAGGGCCGACGCCCGGGCAAGTCGGATGAACACCGGAATGGAGCTGATCGTGACGGCGATGACAACGTTGACCGCCCCGACTCCGAGCGCAGCGATCAGGGCGAGCGCGAGCAGGATGCCCGGGAAGGAGATGATGACCTCGGTCACGCGCTGAATCACCGCATCCACCTTGCCGCCGAAGAATCCCGAGATCGAGCCGATCGGCAGCCCGATCGCGATGCCCAGGATGACGGAGACGACCCCGAGGAGGATGGAATAGCGGCCGCCGTACAGCAGCCGCACCAGCACGTCGCGCCCGTAGCCGTCGGTCCCGAGCAAGTGCTGGGGCGACGACCCCTGGAGGGCGGCGGCGAGATCCTGGTGGTTGGCATCGATCGGAATGAGAAGCGGCCCGACGACGCAGCCCAGGATCACGATCAGCAGGATGAGCAGCCCGACGCGCGCGCTCGCGTCAGAGACCGCACGCACCCACGCATTGGCTCGCCGTGAGCTCGGGGCCGAGGTCACGGTCGGGCCTGGCACCGGGACGCCCTCGCTGGGTAGGAGGTTCTCGGACATGGTCACGCCGCAGCCTTCGACAGGGACTCGGCGAAGTGACAGGCCACGACGTGGTCGGGAGCCAGCTCTCGTAGGGGCGGCTCGACCTCGGCGCAGATCGCCTGGGCGAAGGGGCAGCGGGTGCGGAAGCGGCATCCGCTGGGCGGATTGATGGCGCTCGGAAGCTCACCGCGGATCACGATGCGCTCCTTCTCGTTCTGCTTGTGCGGCTCGCCTTCGAGAGCGGGAATCGCCGACATGAGCCCCTGCGTGTAGGGGTGCAGGGCGTTCTCGAACAGAGCGGAGGTCGGCGCGATCTCGACGATCTTGCCGAGGTACATCACCGCCACCCGGTCCGAGACGTAGCCGACGGCGGCGAGGTTGTGCGTCACGAACACCAGCGTGAGGTTGAGATCGCGCTTGAGGTCGAGCAGCTGATTGAGGATCTGCGCCTGAATGGAGACGTCCAATGCCGAGACCGGTTCATCCGCCACGACCAGTCGCGGTTTCATCACCAGGGCGCGGGCGATGCCGATGCGCTGGCGCTGGCCGCCCGAGAACTCGTGCGGGTAGCGATCGCCTGCGTCCTTGCCCAGCCCGACTTTCTCCAGGATCTCGGTCACCATATCGTCGCGGGCCGCTCGAGATCCGAGATGGTGAAGAGCCGGACCCTCGCCGATGATGCGACGGACCGTCATACGGGGGTCGAGGGAGCCCTGCGGGTCCTGGAAGACGAACTGCATGTCGCGCCGGGCACGCTTCATGGATGCCCCGTGCAGCCCGCCGAGATCCTGGCCATCGAAGACGACCGTTCCCCGGGTCGGCTCGATGAGCCGGATCAGGAGACGGCACAACGTGGACTTACCGCATCCGGATTCGCCCACCAGGCCGAGCGTTTCGCCCGACCGCACGTCGAGATCGACGCCGTCGACCGCGCGCAGCACGCCCCCGCCGGGCCCACGGGCCGGGTAATGCATAGCGAGCCCTCGTGCTTCCACAAGATTCTGCGTCACGATGCGGCACCCTTCCGGCGCAGCTCGGCGGGTTGGGGCTCCGCCGGCAACGGCTCGCCGTTCTCGTGGAGCCAGCACGCAGCCTCCTGGTCCTCAAGCTGAAACATCGGCGGCGCTTCGATCCGGCACTTGTCGAATGCGAAGGCGCAGCGATCCGCGAAACGGCAACCGACCGGCCAGTTCGCGGGCGAGGGAACCGTGCCAGGGATCGCCTCGAGAGGCTCGTCCTGCGAGGCCTTCAGCTTCGGAACGGTGTTGATGAGCGCGCGGGTGTACGGATGCTGAGGCCGACGCAGGACGTCGGCAGTTCTGCCGCGCTCCACGACTTCGCCCGCGTACATCACGGCCACGTCCTCTGCCATCTCCGTGACCACGCCGAGGTCGTGCGTGATGAGGAGCATCGCCATGTCGCTCGCCTCGCGCAGCGAGCGCAGCAGTTGGAGGATCTGCGCCTGGATCGTGATGTCGAGGGCCGTGGTCGGCTCGTCGGCGATGAGCAGCTTCGGGGTGCAGACCAGCGCCATCGCGATCATGATGCGCTGCCGCATGCCGCCGGAGAGCTGGTGCGGGAAATCGCGCGCGCGCAGTTCTGGTGTCGCGATGCCGACCAGGTCGAGCATTTCGACGGCCCGCGTTGCGGCCTCGGCCCTCGTCGCTGACGTGTGCAGTCGCACGACCTCCGCGATCTGCTCCCCGACTCGCATGACCGGATTCAGCGATGTCATCGGCTCCTGGAAGATCATCGCAATGTCACTGCCGCGCAGCACCCGCAAGTCCGGCTCGCCGAGCTCGGTGAGTTCGCGGCCATCGAAGGCGATGCTGCTGCCGGGCTCGGTCGATCCGGCTGCGTCGAGAAGCCCCATGATCGACATGGCGGTGACGCTCTTGCCGCTGCCGGACTCGCCGACGAGACCCAGCGTCGCGCCGCGCCGCAGGGTCAGATCGACACCGTCGACCACGCGGACCGTGCGCTTGCCTGATGAGAATGAGACCCGGAGGTTCTCGACTCGGAGCAGATCGCCGTCGCGGGCTGGCACTCGATCCACCTCCCTGTGGAATTCCTTCGGACGTACGGACGTGCGCGATTCATCAGGCTCCACCCGGTTACCCATCGTAAGTTGCCGAGTCGGCGCCTCCGCATGGTTCGTGGGCCAGCACCGCCCCGGGTCAGGTGTGCCGGAGCACGGTGATCCCGGAATTCTTCTCGGAGATGAAGATGTTGCCCCGCCGGTCGACCAGCACATCCTCAACCTGCACCACCAGGTCCGTCGGCTGGGGACCGCGCCGCACGGTCGGGTCGTCGGGGATGTAGGAAGCCACGATGCGCGGCGACCGGGCATCTGAGATGTCGAAGACCTGCAGGCCGGCATTGAAGTAGGTCAGATAGATGAGGTCGCCACTCGGCTGCAGAGCGGGATGCCCCTGCGGCTGGTGCTGATTGTGCGGGCCGAAGCGCCCGCCGCGGAGGAAGAAATCCCTCCCCGCACCCGCGGGCACTCGCGGCTGCGGGAACATCGAGAGGAACATCGGGTCCTCCTCCTGGGAGAAGTCCACGATCGCCGCATAGTTGAGCGGCTCGGCGCGCCGTTCGTTGAGGGCCTCGTCATTGATCACGACGAGGTCGCGATCCGGCAACGGCACAGCTGTGTGCAGAGCGTTCGCGCTGCCGAGTGGTGGGTAGACACTCAGAGTGGACACCTCGCGGGGGTGGGCGATGTCCGAGATGTCCAAGGTGACCAGGCCGCCGCGCGCCCAAGGGCAGTAGAGGCGGTTGCCGGCACGGTATGCGCCGCCGTGCAGGCCGATCGGGGACGGGGAGGGGACGCTCCCTGAGAGCCGCTTGTGCTGCGCCTCGGGCGAGAAGACCTCACCCGCTGCCTCGTGCTGCCCCGGATACCACCATTGCCCGGCGATCTGCGGGTGCTCAGGATCGTCGATGTCGACCGCGACATACCCGCGGCCGACGTACCCGGGCAGGTTCGCCGCTGCGTGAACATAGCGTCCCCCGTCGTAGAAGTTTCGGTGGGTTCCGCTGCCGCCGGGCTCCCAGGAGCCGAGACGCCGCGGGTCGGAGGGATCGGTAAGGTCCCAGATCACGAAGCCTGCCTGCGGCTGCCCCTCGTTATCGCCCCACCCCCCGGGAATTCGCTCGAGACCGGTGATGAGGCGACCGTCAGCCGCCTGCACCTGGAGCGTCCAGGTGTGCGGCGGCCCGGGGACGAAGCGCACTAGCTCGGGGTGCTCCGCGTCCGTGACGTCGACGACGAAGAAGCCCGGGTCCCAGAAGGAAGCGGCGTAGAGGAAGAACCGGCCGTCCGACTCCTCGATCGCGAGCTTGAACGCCGCGCGCCCCCCGAGGTCGTGGTACCCGATGCGCTCCAGATTTTCGGCGTAGGGCACCTGGTCAGTCCGATCCCACTCGCATGAGCACTTTGAGTTCGAGCCGGGTGGGGTCGAGCAGGGCCTCGAAGCCCTTCTCGACGATCTCTGCTCGGTCGATCCTCGAGGTGACCGTGCGCTCGACCGGGTACTTGCCTGAGCGGATCAGGGCGATGGCACGGTCCCAGGCGTGCTGGGTGTAGGCGAGGGAGCCGATGATGGTCGCGGGGAGCTGCTGCAACTGACCGATATCGATCGGCGGAGCGTTCTTGCGGCCCGCCACGATGCAGATCGTGCCGCCGGTCTTGATCGCGGCGATGCAGAGCTCGAGGGCTCCCTCCTTTCCTGCGCAGTCGAAGGCGATATCGACGGGGGCGCGCGGCCCGGTGATCTCGTGCAACTGGACGACCTGCTGCTCGATGGGCCCGGGAGCCAGGATGTGGGCGCCCATCTCCCCCGCGAAATCGGCGCGGCGCGCGTTCGGCTCGCTCGCGATGATGACCGCCGCACCCGCGGCCTGCGCCGCGAGGATGACCAGCGAGCCGATAGCGCCGGCACCCACCACGAGAACGGTGTGGCCGGGTCCCACCCCCGCCTGAATCACCGCGTGCAGCGCGACCGCTGCGGGTTCGACCAGGGCACCCTGCTCGTCGCTCAACCCGGACAGTGGCGCGGCCTGATAGTCCTTGATGATCACCAGATCGGCGAGTCCGCCGCCCAGTGCGCTCGCGCCGTACAAGCCAAGGAACGACTTGTTGGCGCAGAGCGAGAAGTCGCCGCGCTGGCAGTCGATGCAGCGGCCGCAATGCTCGAGTGGCATCACGCAGATGTGGTCGCCGACGCGGGTCTCGGTCACGCCCTCGCCGACGGCCATCACGATCGCCGAGAACTCGTGCCCGATGACACGCAGTGGCCCTCCGGAATTGATCCCGTTGCCGAGATAGCCCTTCACGTCCGAGCCGCACAGGCCTGCCCAGAGCGGGGCGATCAGTAGCTCGTACGGACCGGGGAGGCCCGGGTCGGCAATGTCATCCAGCCTGACGTCCTTCAGACCGTGTAAGCGGGTGGCCTTCACCGATGTTCTCCTAGAGCGCTCAAGTCCGGATGGACAGTGCACCTAGGCGTCCACGACCGGTTATCGGCGAGCGTAGTCAGACCGAACACCCCTCACGATGGCGTGGCAACCAGCGTTTGGGGGCCCCTCGCTGGTTGGTGGCTCTACTCGTCCTCGGCCAGGATCTTCTCGCCAATGGGCTCGTAGAAGTAGGCGCTGAAGATCGGATCGAGAGCATCGCTCCAAGGGATCTGCCCGGCGTCGCGCGCCCTCTCGATGCCCGCGAGAATGTCCTCGGGATCGCCCTCGATCTCGTACACCGCAAGGTGGTGGTACGGCTGAGGCATCCCCTCGTACCCCTCGCCTTCCTCGCGGCGGTTCCCCGTGAAGCGGTAGCGCTGAACGCTCAGGATGCCGGGGACGCGGAGCAGGTCGTAGACGTGCTGCTTCGAATACCACTCCTCGAACTCCGCCTCGCGGCCGGGCTTGGGGTTGGTCTGCACCAGATCGATGACCTTTGATGGCATGGAGTGATCCTTCTGTCGTGATCGGCCGCGGAGATGGTTCCGATCGGCCGATGTGGTGTGCGGACCATGGCCCTGGCGGGCGGCCCTTTCGAAGTATCTGACCGGCACACCGATCCGTCATTGGCTCTCACACCGGTTTGTCGCGCCCCCACGCTGTGCTGACAGACATAGTGCGACGTTCGGCGGGAAGAGGACTCTCGTGGTGTCGGCCGCACACTCGCATGCGGCCGAGGGACTCGAGATCGAAGGAGATCTGATGCCGACCGAGACCGTAGTGACCACGACCCCCTTCGACGATCTGCTGACCATCGCCGAGATCGCCCGCAATCTCAACGACTTCCGGCCCCTCGACGACACGATGGAGCTGATCTGCGAACGGGTAGCGGGCATGCCAGCCTGCGACTGGGTCACCATCTCCCTCATCTCGGAGAACGGCGACTCGACGAAGAACTGGGGCGATCGGCACATCAAGCCCGAGTTCCTGTCGTGGGCACGGTCGCAGAATCGCCTCGAGAAGAGCCTCAAGTCGCCGGTCTTCCACGCGATCGCCTCGGGCAGGCCCGTGCTGATCTCCGACGTGCTGGATCGCGACGATCTGCCGACGCTCCGGGCCGGAGCCGGTGTGCAGGGCATACGGGCGATGGCCTACCTGCCGATCATGACCCGCGGCAAGGCGCTCGGCACCATGAACTGTTACACCGGCACGCCGCACCAGCACACCGAGGGGGAGATCGACCTGCTGCAGACCGTGGCCAGGCTGGCGGGAGTCGCTGCGGAGACAGCGATCATCGCCGACCGGCAGCGCACCACCTCCGAGCGCCTGCAGCGGATGACGCGCGAGCTGTCCGACCGCAACCTCGAGCTCTCCAACCTCAGCGAGGCGCAGGTGCGGCTCACCGAGGGGATGGCGGAGACCATCGGCGACGCGGTCCAGCGGGTGGTGAACGGACTCGCGGCCGACACGGGCAGCGCCGTGATGGTGGTGACGAGCACGGGACGGGTGCGCGCATTCAGCGGGCCGGAGGAGGGGCAGCGCGCGATCGAGGCCATCCTCGAAAAACGGGACTTCGCCAAGCTGCCCAAGAACAGCCCGCTGTGGACCCTGGATGACTGCACCGTGATCGCGATCGGCACCTCGCGCACGCTCGGGCTGCTGGTCGTGCACCCCCGCGCACCGCGGAACGACCACACCTCGCTCGTGCTCCTCCGGCACACCGCGGCGATCCTCGCGTTCGAGTTCGAAGTCGAGAACTCCGATCGCACCCTCCGCGACCTCGCCCGGCCGAACGCCCTCCTGGCGGTCGCCCGCGGCCGGCTCACCCCGGAGCAGTCTCAAGCCATGGCTTCGGTGCTGGTCGCCACGGGCGAGCCGGTGCGGGTGTTGATGACCGAGGTGTCCGACGGCACGACGGCGAGCCGGCTCGCCGATGCGCTCAACCGCGCGCCGCGCGGTTGGGACCATCTGGTCTCGGCCGCCGAGGGCGCGACCGTGCTGTCGCTGTTCCTCGATCGGTCAACGGCATCCGTCGAGGAGCGGGTGCGCAGCGTCGTGGTCGAGCGCCAGCTCGGCAGTTGGTGCTCGGGACTCAGCCCGACCTTCCGCGATCTGGCCGACCTTCCGGCGGCGGTTCGGTCGGCCACCTCGGCCCTGAAGATCGCCGACCCGGACGGGCGCATGGTCTCCTTCGAGGAGCTCGGCCCGGCATCCGAGCTGCTGGAGGCGATGGGCCGGGAGCGGGCCGTGCAGTTCGTTGAGGACACCATCGGACCGGTCGTCGCCTACGACGCCAGGCGCTCGACGGACCTGCTCGAGAGCCTCGCCACCTACCTCAGATTTCGCGGAAGCCTGCGCCAAGCGGCCGACGCCCTGCAGGTCCACCCCAACACCTTGCAGCAGCGTCTGGCCCGCGTCAGCCAACTCACGAAGGTTGATCTGCACGATCCCGAGCAGCTCGGACTCGTCGCAATGGCTCTCGCCTGGAGGCGGCTGGTCTAGGCAACAGGAACTGGCGGAACGACCAAAGCACGGGAGCGGAACTGTGGTGTCGGCACCACCGCAGCCCCCGAAGGCCCCGACCTACAGTGATCCGACGCAGCACGCGTATCAGTCAATGAAGATCGATCGTTAGGACGAAATCAATGAAGAAGGGGTTCACCATAGCGGCGGGTTTGGCCGCGCTCGCGCTCACCCTGTCCGCCTGCAGCAACGCCGCAGTCACGACCGGCACGGCAACCGGAAAGGCCTCAGAGGGCATCTCCGACAAGAAGGTCATCACGATCGCGGAGTCCTCCCCCGAGAGCGGACCCGGCGCTTCGGCGGCGGCCTACACCGCGGGCTTGAAGGCCTCTCTCGGATATCTGAACAAGCAGGGCGGCCTGAGCGGCTACACGTTCAACGTCACGACCGTGGACAACCAGGGCAACGCCGCCGGCGGCGCGTCGGCGATCCGGCAGATTCTGCAGACCAAGCCGTTCGCCGTCGTGATCGACGGTTCCGCGTCGTTCCAGGCCTCCGTGGACATCATCAAGACCCAGGACCCCGCGTTGCCGACCATCGGGCTCGGCAACGCGCAGATCATCCACGACGCTCAGTTGCAGAACGCCTTCGGCCTCTTCTCCAACTACACCCGTGAGTGCTACATGCAGGTGGACTACGCGGTCAAGAACCTCGGGCTGTCCAACCTGGCACTGGTTTACGAAGACAGCCCGACCGGTCAGGGACCCGCGGCGAACTGCCCGGCCTACGCGGCGAAGGAGGGCGTGAAGACCTTCAAGAGCTACGCCGTTCCGCCGCCGGCGGTGAGCACCAACTACGACTCGATCGCCGCTCAGATCCAGCAGCAGCAACCGCAACTGGCTCTGTTCTTCGGGTCGAACGGTGAGATGGTCGGACTCCAGAAGGCCTCGTACAACCTCGGCTCTCAGGCCAAGTGGATCGGCTTCGCGCCGTCGTACGACATCACCTACCTGCAGCTCGCCGGCCCGGCAGCCATCGGAACCTACTTCGACGTCTTCCAACAGCCGGTGAACTCGGACACCCCCGAGGCCAAGTTGTTCAACAAGGTGATGGCGACCGCGGCACCGAACGCTGCCAACAGCGCCGGTGGCTACGGATGGTCATACGGATTCATCATCACGCAAGCCGTCAAGAATGCGCTCAAGGCCAACAAGGGCGTGCTCTCGCAAGCCGGCTTCGCGACGGCGATGAAGGCGATGAAGACCGGTCCGATCGGGTTGCTCTACTCGACCGACTTCACGATCGACCCGAGCACGTCGATCAGTGAGCTGAACATCTACCAAGTGACGGGCACCGGATTGAACCTGGTCGGCAAGAACCTGCCGATCCCGGCCGCCCAATAGCCCGCCCCTCGACACCCCTAGAAGGGACACCCATGTCTGCCGTCATTGTGGCCGCGCTGACCAGTGCCGCGTACTTCGTGGTGCTCGGTCTCGGGATCGTTCTGATCTACCGGCAATCGGGAGTTCTCAACTTCTCCCAAGGTCCGGTCGGCTCATTGGCGGCATACACGGCGTACCTGCTCATTCAGCATGGCGCCCCGTACTGGGTGGGCGCCGCGGCCGGGATCACCGTCTCGGCCGCGGTGTCCGCGGGGATCGAAATACTCATCATCCGACGGCTGTCGCGGCACTCGATCGACGTCGTCGGCATTGCGACGTTCGGACCGGGGCTCGTGATCATCGGGGTGCTGGGCGCGATCTTCGGCAACGCCGATCTTCCGCTCCCGGCACCACTCGGCGGCGGCCAACTGCACTTTGGCTTCGTCGGCGTCGGCTACAGCGAACTGTTCGCGATGGCCGTGGCCATCGTGGCGATCGGCGGCGTCTACGTTCTGCTGCAGCGAACGCGTTTCGGACTCTCCCTGCGAGCCGCGAGCGAGGGACCCGTGACGGCAGGCATGCTCGGCATCAACGTCTCGCGCACCCGTACCGGGGTGTGGGCGATCGCCGGCGCGCTGGGCGGACTCGCCGCCATCATGGTCTCGGGCCACTACTACCTCGAGCCCACCTTCGTCACCACCTTCACGTTCGGCAGCTTCGCCGCCATCGTGCTGGGTGGCATGGAGAGCATCCTCGGCCTCGCAATCGGCTCGGTGCTCTACGGGCTCCTCTCCTCCTTCTTCGCCTTCCTGGTCACGGCGCGCCTGCTCCAGACCTTGAACTTCCTGACCATCGCAGTCGCACTCAGCGTGTTCCCCTACGGCATCTTCGGGCGCCGGCTCGAACACGTCGCCGAGCCGCGCATCAAGGGCAGCAGGCGCAACCAGTTCCGGCTCTCCGACCGGATCCCCAAACTCTCGCCACGGGTGGTGATGATCCTTCGGATCGCCGGCATCGCCATCGGGGTGACCGGGCTCGCCGTTCTCCCGTTCATCATCGGAGACGCGCAGCTCTACATCGTCGCCAGCGTCGCGGCCATGTTCGTGGCAGCCTCCGGGCTCAACTTCATCTCGGGCTACGCCGGTCAGGGCTCTCTCGGCCAAGCCGGCTTCATCGCGATCGGCGCCTACATCTACGCCGTGCTGAACATGCAGCTGCACTACCCCTCACTCCTCGCCGGCATCGTGGCGATCGTGGTTGCGGCGGCGGCCGGAGTGCTGTTCGGCATCCCCGCGATCCGGCTCTCCGGCGTGTACTTGGCGATGATCACCCTGGCCTTCACCCTGGCCGTGCCCGAGCTCGCCGCATTCCCGCAGAACGTGACGGGCGGCTCGCTGGGCATGGCCGTCACGTCGGATCTTGGCGGGATCGTGCCGGGCCTCAGCCTGTTGGCGAAGCAGTACTGGCTGATCGCGATCGTGGCGATCGCGGTCGCCTGGGTCTCCTATCGGTTGGGAACGGGCAAGCTCGGCCGGCGCTGGAAGGCCGTGCGCGATTCCGAATTGGGTGCCGCGTCCATCGGTGTGCCGGTCAGCCGCACCAAGCTGAACGCCTTCGGTTTGAGCGGCGCGTTCGGCGGGCTCTCCGGTGTGCTCACGATCTTCGTGGTGGGCTACATCGCCCCTGACAGCTACACGGTGTGGCTGTCAGCGTTCCTGTTCGCCGCCATCATCATCGGTGGCCGCGGGCTCACCTTGGGCAGCGCACTCGGCTCGATCTTCGTGGTCGCGATCCCGTTCATCACCTCCTCGGCGGCCGTCTGGTCGCAGGTGTTCTTCGGCCTGTCGCTCCTTCTGGTGCTGTGGCTGTTCCCGGGCGGGCTGGCGTCGCTGCTGAACGTGTTCCGCGGCGCCGTCACGCCGACGTTCAGGCGTCCGGGAACGGCACCCGCCACCGGGACGACCGGCCGCGGTCCGACGACGACGGCCGCGAAGCCGGTCGTCGCCGCCAAGACGGGGGTGGGTCGATGACCGGCACCCCCCTGCTCGAACTCCGCGACGTGTATGCCGGCTATGGCGAGGCATCCGTGCTCGAGGGCGTGAACTTCACGGTTCCGGTCGGCACCTGCGTGGTGCTGCTGGGCCCGAACGGCGTGGGAAAGAGCACCATCCTGCGCACGGTGTCGGGCATCATCAAGCCGTCAGGCGGCACCGTCTCCTACCGGGGGAATGACCTCAGGCGGATTCCCGACTACAAGATCGCCCGCATGGGTCTGGCCCATGTGCCCGAGGGCCGAGGGATCTTCCCCGGGGTCACCGTTCTCGAGAATCTGCGGATCGGTGGTTTCGCGAGCGGGGCCAGGACCGCGGAGCAGTCGGAAACTCTCGACCGCGTGTACACGCTGTTCCCGATCCTCAAGGAGCGTGCCGACCAGCCGGCTGCGGCGCTCTCGGGCGGCCAGCAGCAGATGCTCGCCATCGGCCGCGGCCTGATGAGTCAGCCTCAGCTGCTCATCCTGGATGAGCCGTCGCTCGGTCTGTCGCCCCTGCTGGTCGACCAGGTATTCGACGCCCTCCGTGCCATCAAGGAGCAGGGAACGACCGTGCTGCTGGTGGAGCAGAGCGCGCGGCATGCGCTCGCACTCGCCGACCATGTCTACGTGATCGGCGAGGGCAAGGTCACCCGGGACGGCACGCCCGCCGAAGTCCGCGACACCCTCGATGCGGAGTACCTGTCATGACGACGCCCACCGACCTGCTGACCGTCACCAACATGACGGTTCGATACGGCCCGTTCCTCGCCGTCAAGGAGATGAACCTGCGGATCCGTCCCGGCCAGATCGTCGGGCTGATCGGGCCAAACGGCGCGGGCAAGTCCACGGTGATCAATGCCGTGTCGGGCGCCGTCGGTGTGGCATCCGGAAAGGTCGAGTACCTCGGCGCACCGACCAAGGGTCTCCGGATGGACCAGCTCGCACTCCGCGGGATGGTCAGGACCTTCCAGAACCTCGAGGTGTTCCCGACCATGACCGTGCTCGAGAACGTGCTCATCCGTGTCGAGGCGGCGACCAGGCGCACCGAGTTCTCGCACTCCGAGCGCATCGAGAAATGCCTCGATGTGATCGACTCGTTCGGGCTCGGACGCTACGCCGACACCGAGGTCGGCAACCTCGCCTATCCGGAGCGCAAGCTCCTCGAGTTCGCCCGCGCCATGGTGGTGGACGCCAAGCTGCTGCTTCTCGACGAGCCCACCGCCGGCCTCGCCGTCGACGAGCGGCAGTGCGTGGTGCGCCTGGTCGTCGATCAGATGCGGGCCCGCAACATCTCAGGGATCGTCGTCGAACACGACATGAAGGTCGTCAAGGCGATGTGCGATGAGGTCTCGGTCATGGATGCCGGTGAGCGGATCGCGTACGGCACCTTCGACGAGGTGGTCGGGGACACCCGGGTCAAGGAAGCGTATCTCGGAAGGGGAGTCGAATGATCGACGAGCTCATCGCACGCGTCAACAACTGGGGGCGCTGGGGGAAGGACGACCAGCTCGGGACCCTCAACTTCATCACCCCCGAGCGCATCGCCGCAGCCGCGAAGCTGGTGCGGAGCGGCCGCCTGATCGAGCTCGGCGTGCCGTGGGACTCGGAGGGACCGCAGGCGACCGCGCCGCGGCGGTACAACCCGATCCACTTCATGGACCAGTTGCCGGTCGACCTGCGCCTGCCCGGCGACGTGGGTGTCGCCGACGACGTCATGGTCGTGCCGCTGCAGGCGATCAGCCAGTGGGACTCGCTCGCCCACGTGTCGTTCCGCCGAAGGATCTACAACGATCACAGCGAGGACATGGTGACCAGCCACGGGGCGCAGATCAACAGCATCCGCGAGATCTCGGGCAAGGTGGCCGGGCGCGGCATCCTGGCCGACTTCCCCTCCGAGCTCGGCGTCGACCACCTCGAGGAGGGTTACGCCATCACGGCCGAGGATCTCGACCGCAACTTCGCGGTCCGGGGCATCACGCCGCAAGCGGGAGACATTCTGCTGGTGCGCACCGGTTTCATGCGTCTCTGCCGTGACCGCGCTTGGCAGGGCTATCACGGCGATGCCCCGGGCATGGGGTTGTCGGCGATCGACTGGCTGCACGACCACGACATCGCCGCGATCGCGACGGACACGGCGTCGCTCGAGGTTAAGCCCTTCGATGCCGAGGGAATCGGCGTCCCCTTTCACGCGGTCGCCATCGTGCACATGGGCCTGCTTCTCGGCGAGATCTTCGACTTCGAGGAGCTCAGCGAGGCCTGTCTCGAAGACGGGCGGTTCGAGTTCTTCTTCGTCGCCCCGCCGATGCCGGTGACCGCCGGCGTCGGCTCGCCCGTCAATCCGTACGCATTCAAGTAGGCGGCCATGTCGACCGAGACCCGAGAGGCGCACGCCGTCTGGTTCGCGGCACCGCGTCTGGCCGAGGTACGTGCCGAACCGGTGCGGCCGCCCGGCCGTGGCGAGGTGCTCGTGCGCGCCCACGTGTCACTCATCAGCGCGGGGACCGAGCTCGTGGTCTATCGCGGGCGGGCAGACCCGACCGATCCGCTGCCGAAGTACGCCGGCGGCGACTACGGATTCCCGATCAAGTACGCCTATCAAGTGGTGGGCGTCGTCGAGGAGGGGGGCCCGGATGCGCCCGCGCCGGTCGGCGCCCGCGTCTTCGTGCGGCATCCGCATCAGGACCTGATGGTGGTCGACGAGCGGGATCGCGGCATCGTGCGGATCCCGGACGGCATCACCGACGATCAGGCGGCCTTCCTCAACCTGGCTCGGGTGGCTCACACAGCGATCATCGATTCCCCCCTCCGGGCAGGTGACACGGCGGTGATCTACGGCGCCGGCATCGTGGGACTGATCTGCGCGCGATTCGCGCAGCGGACGGCGCACCGCGTCATCGTGGTCGATCCTCGGCCGGCCCGCCGCGAACTCGCGCTGCGCCGTGGCGCGACGGCAGCAGTCGCGCCCGAGGACCTGCCCGCGGCCGTGGAGGAACTGGGCCGCAGCCGTGGGGCGGATGTCTGCTTCGAGACCAGCGGAGTCGGCGCCGCGTTGCAAAGCGCGATCGACGTGACCGGCCAGGAGGGCACGATCGTCGTCGTCTCCTACTACGGCCGCGAACCGGTCGGGATCCGACTCGCGCCCGAATTCCACTGGCGCCGGCCCAAGATCATCAGCTCGCATGCGAGCGTGCTCTCGTACGACCTGCCCCGGTGGGATGCGACGCGGCGCAACGAGGAAGTGTTTGCGGCAATGTCCTACCTCGTGGTGGAGGAGTTGATCTCGCACCGGTTCCCGCTGGCCGAGGCGGCAGACGCCTACCGGATGCTGGACGGCGCGGCCACCGAGCCGAGCGACGTCGTCGGCGCCGTGATCGACTACCCCGCCTGACGGATTGGGCGCACCAGCAATGCAGGAAGGGATCTGATGCTCGCGGCACGACTCCACGCGGTCGGCGATGTGCGACTCGAGGAGGTGGACGCGCCGTCGCCGCCCGGGCCGACCGAGGTGGTCGTCGCGCCGCAATGGTGCGGGCTCTGCGGCACCGATGCGCGCGAGTACTTCGGGCCGGGTGGCAGTGTCCCAGATGAGCCGCACGTCCTGACCGGCATCCACAAACCGGTCACCCTCGGGCATGAACTCTCCGCGGTCGTCACCGAAATCGGATCCCGGGTCTCCCGGGTCGCCGTCGGCGATGCAGTCGCCGTCTTCCCGCTGGTGACCTGCGGGCGCTGCACGAGTTGCATCCAGGGCCACCCGATCCTGTGCCCTTTCAAGGCCTGGATCGGCATGAGCACGCTCTACGGCGGGCTCGGCGATCTGATGCTGGTCGACGAGTCGATGGTGTCGCCGCTCGGCGACATCGACCCGGTGGTCGGGGCGATGATCGAGCCTGCCTCCGTGGCGCTCGAGGCAGCGACCGCCGCGCGGATCCGGGCGGGCGACGTCGTGCTGGTGAGCGGCTGCGGGCCGATCGGGGTACTGACCGTTCTCGCGGCCAAGGCGCTCGGCAGCTCCTTGGTCTTCGCCAATGACCCGCAGCCGCTGCGAGCCGCCGCCGCCGAAGCCCTCGGCGCCGTGATCGTTCCCTCCGATCCGGCCGAGGCCCTGGACGCCATCCACCAGCTGGCCCCTGATGGCGTGGATGCAGCAGTGAACTGCGCGGGCAAGGAGCCGAGCCTCGACCTCTGCATCCGCGCCGTTCGCCCGGGAGGAACGGTGTCGGTGCCGGCCGTGCACGCCACCCCGCCCGCGGTGGACGTCTGGAAGGTCACCCGCAATGCGCTCACGATCGTGGGCTCGCTCGGGTACAGCAGGGACACCTGGGACCGCACCATCGCCTTGGTGGCTTCCGGGGCGTACCCGATCGGCTCCCTCAACCCCATCAGAATCGAACGCGATCGGCTCGTGGAGGACGGCCTGGAGGCTCTCGGCGCGACCGCGGCGGCAGCGACGAAGATCCTGGTGCGCGTCGGGGCCGGGCTGTGATGGCCGGACGATGACGCGCGACTACCGCTTCGCCGTGAGCGCCTGCACCACCTACCACTCGACATTCGAGCAGGACCTCCGGGACTACGCCGCCGCTGGCGTCGACGGCATCGGTCTGTGGGAGAGCAAGCTGCCGGCCGGTCAGGATGGCCGATCCCTCGATGCCTTCCTCGAGTCGGGCCTCACCGCCACCTTCTGCTTCCCGGAAGTACCAGCCGCGCTGCCGGGTGATGTGCTGTTCGCTCAACCCCGTGACCCGGAGGCGCGCATCCAGCGGATGTGCGAGGGCATCACCAGGCTGGCCGCCTTCCACCCCGTAGCGGTCGCCTGCTACGCGGGTCCCCCCGGGAAGATGCCTGTGAGCGACGCAAGGCGGTGGGTGGTCGAAAGCCTGAGACGGGGCGGGGAGGCGGCCGGTGAGGCGGGCACGCGCCTTGCCCTCGAGGTGCTGCGACCCAGCCCGGGCGGCAGCCTCGCCTCCTCGGTCGCCGAGGCTCTCGCCTTGATCGACGAGTCCGGCTCGAACAACATCGATGTCTTCGTCGACGTCTGGCACGCCTGGTCGATCGACCTGTTCATCGACGAGTTGACGCTCTACCGCGATCGCATTCTGGGTGTGCAGATCTGCGACCGTCCCACCCAGCCGCGCAGCTGGATGGATAGGAAGCTTCCCGGTGAGGGCGACCTGCCCCTCGTCGACATCCTGCGCACTCTCCGCCGGACCGGTTTCGATGGCTGGTTCGAGCTGGAGATCTTCTCCGACGACGGCACTTTCGGCAATGACTACCCGGATTCCCTCTGGAGGCGGCCGCCCGTCGAGCTGCTGCGCGACTCCCTGCGCGACTTCGACGCCCTCTGGGAGGAGGCGGAATGACCTACCGACACGGGCTCGAAAGTGTCGGCTACCACGACCTGGACGGGCGCGCCGGCTTCAAGCTCGCCCTTCACGAGACCGAGGGGCGATTCTTCCTCTACCTGGGGTCGATGTGGGAACCCGGCTTCATCATCGTGGAGGTCACCGACCCGTCGACGCCGAACCGGGTGGCGTTCGTTCCGGGCCCGGTGAACACCTGGGCCATCCAGGTGCAGGTCGCCGAGGGACGCATGATCACCGGCTACGAGCACATCCCACCCGGTTGGGGCGGCACTAGTGGCACTCCCGACGAGGGTTTCGCCATCTGGGATCTGGCCGATCCTGAGCGGCCGGAACGCCTCGGGCAGTGGCGCACGGGATCATCCGGCACCCATCGCAACTTCTACGACGGCGGGCGCTACGTCTTCGCCGCCGCCGCTCTCCCGGGTTTCTCAGGCCGCGTGCTCGCGGTCGTCGACATCGATGACCCCACGGCGCCCGAGATGGTGGGTACGTGGTGGTACCCGGGTCAGAACCGCGGCGCCGGCGAGAGCTACACGGTGGCCGACGAGTTCAAGCGCACCACAGGCGGCGCCGGACTCAGCGAGTCCATCGCCCTTCACGGCGGCGCCTACCGGTCCGGCGACCGGCTCTACTGCCCATGGTCGCGCGGCGGCATGGTGATCCTCGACATCAGCGAGGTCGCGTCACCCCGCTGGGTGTCCACCCTGAGCGCGTACCCGCCGCTCGGGAGCACCTGCGGGATGCACACCGTTGTCCCCCTGCCGGACCGCGCCCTCGCGATCGTGAACGACGAGGCCATGCGAGACCGCCGCGAGGAGCCGCTCAACTTCACCGCGCTCGTGGACATCTCGAACGAGCAGGACCCGATGTTCCTGTCCCTTTTCCCGGTGCCCCGGGTGCCGAACGGCACCCGCCATGACTTCTTCGATCGTGGCGGCCGTTTCGGCCCGCACAACCAGCATCAGCCCCAGGGACAGCCGTCACTGCAGCCCTCCGGGGATCTCGTCTATCTGACCTATTTCAACGCGGGGCTGCAGGTCTACGACATCAGTGACCCACGCGATCCCCGGATCTCGGGCTTCTACATCCCCGACGATCCGACCGAGCGTCGCGGGCCGCAGCCGGCGGACCTGGTGGCGCAAGTCGAGGACGTGCTCGTCGACCGCCGAGGCTTCATCTACATCACCGAGAAGAACTCCGGCCTGACCGTACTGGCCGGATCATAGGGAGATGGACCTGAGTCACTACGACCCGGAGCTGGTCGCGGCCATTACCGCTCCGGGCGCGGCACTCCCCCCGCCGTTGCATGCCGACGGCATCGCCGCGCGCCGGCGGTTCTCGGACGCGCTGCCCCGCATCGAGGAGACCCTACGCGGACGGGCGGTGCGCCGGATCGAGAGGGAGGCTCCGAGCCTCGACCTTTCCGGCACCAGACTGCCCGTGGCGGTCTTCTCCCCCCGGGCGGCGTGGACGTCGCCGCGACCGGCGATCTACTTCATCCATGGCGGTGGGATGATCGCGGGGAACCGGCACGGCGGAGTCGAGCAACTGCTCGACTGGGTCGAAAGGTACGGCGTGATCGTGGTGTCGATCGAGTATCGGCTCGCCCCCGAGCATCCCGATCCCGCGCCGGTCGAGGACTGCTACGCGGGGCTCGTGTGGATGGCCGAGCATGCACCAGAGCTCGGCATCGACCCGGCCGCACTGATGGTGATGGGCGCGAGTGCGGGTGGAGGGCTTGCGGCCGGCGTTGTATTGCTGAGCCGGGACCGATCTGGTCCCCGCATCGCGGCCCAGCTGCTGGACTTCCCCATGCTCGACGACCGCAATGACACCCCGTCGACGCGTCGATTCGAGCACGCGCCGGTGTGGCCGCGGACCAGCAGTACGACCGCGTGGAATGCGCTCCTTGGTGACCGCTCGAACCCGGCATCGCCCTACGCGGCCCCGACCCGCATGACGGATCTGTCGGAGCTCCCGCCCGCCTTCATCGATGTCGGTTCGGCCGAGATCTTCTTCGACGAGGACGTCGCCTTTGCTCAGGCGCTGGCGAATGCGGGAACGACGGTTGAGTTGCACGTCTGGGCTGGTGGATTCCACAACTTCGAGCGCTACGCCCCAGACTCCCGCCTCAGCGCAGCCGCCCGCGCGGCGCGGGAGAGCTGGGTGGTGCGGACTCTCGGCCTGGAACCCGCCTAGCTGTAGTTCCTCGGGACGTTGTGATCGTTTGAGTTAGCGAAGACCTCCGGGACGATGTGGGTTACGACACTCACCATCGACACCGGAGGACTTCGTGACTCACGTTAATGCGCCCTTCGC